>ERZ827520.847-NODE-847-length-42798-cov-3.621692_pt1 | contig 42798 bp, 46 predicted proteins | sample MGYA00519581_ERZ827520 | MGnify/ENA primary metagenome ERZ827520 (study PRJEB31778, sample SAMEA3449339) | human gut metagenome | biome: human gut; feature: human-associated habitat; material: faeces | place: United Kingdom | collected 2010/2012 ...
TTTTCAGCATCCGGCTCTTGGTCTCCCCGGGGAGGCATGCCGGCCGCCTCCTGTTCATCCCTGGCCAGGGCCAACCGCATCGGGGAAGCGGTCAGGGGGTACTCCCGGGGCCGAAAGACCTGAACGGCGCACCGCCAGCTGCCGTCCGCCAACCGGGTTATTCCCCCGAAGGAAGCCGATTCGCCCTCCTTTTGCCAAAGCACAATCGGCCGCCCCTGGCTCCAGGTGTGGCCATTGTCCCGGGATTCCTTTTGGAACCAATACCACTTGGTATATTCCTCAGCCGCCGGGAAATAGCCGTAGAGCGCGAACAGACGGCCATCCTTTTCAAATGTAAACCCGCTGCCGCAGCCCAGCACAGGATCCACGGGAACGAAAATTTCCGGCTCGCTCCATGTTTTCCCCCCATCCACCGACCGGGAAATGAGGGAACAGTTGTCTACGGCAGGTTCCCCTCCGCTGCCAGACAGCCACGTGCACAGCAGATCACCGTTGGGGCAGACCGTCAGCCCCGGCGCACAGGCCAGCCTGTACCGCACCCCGTCGTGAAGCCAGCCATCCTCTCCGTCAAAAATCATCGTCAGCTCAGTTGGATACAGCATCTTTTCCCTCCCTTTATTCTAAGCACAATTTCTGGCCTCATCAGGGTGTCACCACCCCGAAAAAAATATGCCTTGAAAAGACATGCGTTTACGATTTTTTCCAGATACCCAGACAGCGGCTTTTTATATAAAAAGGTTTTATTTCGTGATCGTTTCCAAATTGATTTTCGTTTCGATGACATTTTTGCCTTGAATTTCTTTATTCCTGCGTATAAAGTATAGTTTTCAATTAAAATATTAGCATATGGCATTTCAAAGAGCCATGGCTAATTCATCCCTATACATACCATATTCAGACATTTTGTTTGCACCTTTTGGCCGGTTCTTGCACTTGCTTTCAAATCATGCTACTATCCCATTAGGACTGAAGCGAGAGGAGAGGCGCGGGAAGTCCTTAACGTTCGTATCACAAAACAGGAGGAAGAGGTATGATCGATTTCACCTTATATAAAAAGGCCTTAAAAAAGCTGAGCCGAATAAAAATGTATATTGCCGACGACTGTATGAAGGTGAGCACCTCATGGTGCCGCGTTGCCAAATTCACCGATAGCGACAAGGCCATCACCCTTCATCACCATTCCTTTTTCGAGCTGCATTTTTGCCTGAGCGGTGAAGCACGTATCTGTCTGAATGAGGAACAGGAGGTTTCCCTGATTCCTGGAACCTTTGTGCTCCTGCCAAAGAACCTGAATCATAAGATCTCCTGCCTGAAGGATTTCGCTGAATTTGTCTGCGGTTTTCAGATCGAGCTCAATGAGCAGCACAATGATTACATTTTTCTGTCAAACGCTCTGTATCGCTCCAACCTGCTGCAGCTTTATTCATGCAGCCGGTTTATGGAGCGCTATGTAGAGGACATGCTGTATTATACGCAGTCAAGCGAGAACGGCCTGCTGTCTTCGCTGAGTGCCACCTTCAAACTGCTGCTTCTGGAAGTCTTCCGCGTTATTGCCCCCTCCGCAGCCCAGGCCCCCACGATTTTGCGGGAGAGAAGCTATAACATGATCATCGTGGCCATACAGAATTATGTGGAAAACAATATCTCCTCGCATATCACGGGTGACGACATCGCACAGCAGATGGGCTACAGCGTCCGTCACCTGAACCGCATTACGCAGCAGCATCTCGGCATGTCGCTCCAGCAGCTCGTGGATGATGTCAGGCTCAAGCGTATTCGTATGCTTCTGGAAACCACCGATTTGTCCCTGAGCGATATTGCTGACCGGGTGGGCTACAGCTCCGAGTTCAGTCTGAATCGGTTCTTCAAAAATGCGGAAGGCATGTCCGCGGGCCGGTACAGGCAGTCCATCAGGCATTAGGCGGCCGGGAGGCGCTGGTGGGCGGATCATCTTGTCAAGAATCGCAGAAAGGTATAGAGCATGCGAAAACCAGGACCCTGGCTTTGTAACGGGCTCCTGGTTTTTCTGTTAGCTGGGCCGGCGCGGACAGGTTCATTTTGTACGCAAAGAGGTTCCTTTTTTCTGGGAGATGAGGCCTCTCTGTGTGCTATACTATCATCACGCAGTGGCCTAGAGGGGGCCGTGCCCTGCGCGGCAATCTCCGGGGCGGAGGCCGTATGCCTCCCGGAAGCATTTGGCAAAGTAGCCTGGGTCGGTGAACCCGGCCTGCGCCGCGATGCCTGAGATCGGCAGCGAGGTGGTTTGGAGGAGGTTGAAAGCTTTTTCCAGCCGGCAGTGGGTCAGATAGCGATGCAGGGAATAGCCTGTAAATTTGAGAATCAGACGGCTGAGGTAGGCGGGGTGAAAGGAAAAGTGTTCGCCGATATCACGGTTTGTCAGAGGCCTGTGGCAGTTATCCCGGACATACTGAATTATCTCGTCCACCTGGCGGCTTTCCTGCGGGCCGGAATCCGGGGCGGCGGTGAGCAGCCGCGCGATCTCAAACAGCAGAACGGCCATTTGCCCCGCCGATTTTCCTTCACAGAATATTTTGTGGGAGGAATGCTCGGTATGAATGCAGAGAACCTTGTCCTCCAGGGCAGACGCGTTATGCAGATACACGGCCTGATTAAAAATCGGGCAGTCGGAAAAAAGGGGCGGTTCCAGCGCCTCATCCGGCTTAAAATCCTCCGGAGTGGCGGGAGGAACTGGGACGGCGGGCCAGCCGGGCTCTGACAGATAATCAAAATTGATGGCCAAAAGGGTCAGATCGGCCCTTGCACAGGCGCGGATGCTGTATGGAGTTCCTGTGCGCCAAAGCAGAAGCGAGCCGTGACGCACCGCACAGGGCGTTGCATCCAAAAGGATCTGTCCCTTCCCCTGCACAACATATATCAGGCGGCAGTCGTAAGGCCGGACGGTGGGAAAGGGATCGGCGGCCTTTAAAGTGAAGATATGAGTATAACGGATAAAAGGATGCAGATCCTGCGACAGAGACAAGCCCATGAAAAAGCCTCCTTACTAAAAACATATCAATTGGAAAAGGGGAATGGAGCGATGTACAGCACAGAGGGAACCTTTGCACACCAGGGGGAGGCCCTTCTGGCCAGAAGGCCGGCGCAGCGCGGACGAGTTGGAGTTTTTGGGGTCGCGCACGGTGTTTACTTCCGGCAGTTTGACGGACTGCGTGAGAAGCTGCAGGGCTACTATGAGGAATTCCTCGGCCTGGTGGGCCAGGAAGAGGTGGAGGTGTTGGATTATGGCATGGTGGATTCGGTGGAAAATGGCCGGGAGGCCCTTGAAAAAATGCGCAGGGACGATCCGGACATTCTGCTGTGCGATATGGTGACATATGCGACCTCTTCGGTATTTGATCCCATTATCCGGGGCATGAGGGTGCCCGTGATTCTCGTGGCGCTTCAGCCTTTGGCCGGACTGGACTACGGTTCGGCTTCCACCCGGATGCAGCTGGAAAACGACAACATCTGCGCTGTGCCGGAATTCACATGTGCGGCCAATCGGCTGGGACATAAGGTGCTGGATGTCATCCTGGGGACTCTTTACGGTGATCCCTTAGCCAGGGCGGCGCTGCACGAATGGTGTGTGGTTGCCGGGGTGCTCCGTGCCCTGAAGGGCGCGCGTATCGGGCTCATGGGCCATGTCCTGGAATCCATGTACGATATGCATGTGGATATCACCTCGATTTCGTCGGCCTTTGGCGTTTACGTGCCTTTGCTGGAGGTGGAGGAGGTCGTGGAGCTTGCGCAGGATGCTGGCCAAAAGGCCATCTGCGAAAAGCGGGAGACGATCGAACGCCTTTTTTCCCAGCCGGAGCCGGGGAGCGATCCAATAGCCCGCCGCCTGACAGAGGAGGACCTGAACCAGGCGGCGCGCACAGCGGTGGCGCTGGATCGGTTGGTGGAAAGGGAACGGCTGACGGGGCTGGCCTACTATTATGAAGGACAGGCCGAATCTCTTGTGCGCCGCACGGTCGGTTCGTTCATTGTCGGGAATTCTCTGCTAATCGCGCAGGGAATTCCCATGTGCGGGGAATACGATCTGAAAACCTGCATCGCCATGCTGATTATGGACCGCATGGGTATTGGCGGCAGCTTCGCTGAGCTTCACCCCTTTGACTTCCGTGAGGATTTTATTCTCGTAGGGCATGATGGCCCGCATCATATTGCCATTGCGGAGGGCAAGCCCGTGCTGCGCAGCCTGACAAGCTATCACGGGAAACCGGGGAGCGGTGCGTCGGTGGAATTTAAGATCCGGGAGGGCCCGATTACGCTGTTGGGGATTACGCAGGATGCCGGCGGCCAATACAGGATGATCGTGGCAGAGGGCGAGTCCCGCCACGGGGCCATCCCCCCAACGGGGAACACCAACACCCGCGCCTTTTTTCTTCCGGACACGAGAACCTTTGTCCGCGCGTGGGTAATGGAGTGCCCCACCCATCATTTTGCACTGGGAGTGGGTCACCACGCCGCCACACTGAAAAAAATCGGGGATGCACTCGGCATCGAAACGGCCATTGTCCGCCCCTGAGGCTTGCAGGACGCAACAGGAGGGATGAAGAGATGAACAGGTTTGATGGGCCCCGGCCACGCAGGGGCGTTACGCTGGAAATGAGCCTGAAGCCCTTTTTCTCCGTTGACGAGGAGACGATCAGGGCGGTTTGCCGGCGCATGTTTATACAGTGGAAGCCCCTGGCTGATGTGTCGGAAACCGTTTCGGTTCTTCTGTGGTCGGCGGACGGATCGGAGATTTTGGAGTATGACGGCAATCCGGATACGCGGTTTGAATGGGCGTATTTTATCGGGGGAGCCAACCGGTGCACGGACTGGGATCGGCAGGCGGACCCGGACGGGCGGGGGCTGCACACGGTCTGCTATCCTTACCGGGAACGGCCGCCGGTCATGACCTATGGCATTCTGGGACGCATCATCCGCCTGCTCAGGGAAGAAGGAAACGCTGTGCTGGAAAAGCCGGTACGGATAGGGGCCACCTTTGATCCCGGGCCGGAATTTGCTCTTTCTGACTTTAAATACCGAAGGCACCGGGAAATATGCGCAGGAGAATCCATGGGAAGAAAAAGCATGGTATGCTGTTACGCCCGCCTGCACGCGGAACAGCGCCCTTATGCCGGATTCCCTGAAGGCATACCGGAGGGGCTGCCGTTCGGCACCTTTTTTGGCCGCCAGGCTCAGCTTTTTTTACAGGACCTGGGGTTTGATTATCTGTGGCTTTCCAACGGCTTTGGCTTTGGGACGGAAGCGTGGGGTGTCACGGGCGCGCTGCTGGACGGTGAACGCTATTATCCCGAGCGCCTGCCGCACGTAAAGGAGCAGATCCTGGATTTCTGGAGGAGCTTCCGGCGTGAGTGCCATTTCCGGGTGGAAACGCGCGGCACAAACCTGACGGCCGGCATTGATTATGCGTCGGACGGGGTTTGCCTGGACGCGATTTACAGTGGGGATTTCGATCTGCTGCCTCCGCCGAACTCGCCCTGGGCGGCGATGGACGGGGATTTCGGGCTGGAGCTTGCGGGATATATGTCCCATATCGCTTGCCTGCCCCGGGGAGAGGAGGACTTTCTGTTCCGCTTTTATGTACACGACCCATGGTGGATGAACAGTCCGTGGCTGGACCGTTATGGGCGCTCCCCACACGACATATACCTTCCTCTGGCGGTTTCGAGGGTGGGAAAGGACGGAAGGGTGTATTCGCCCGCCTATCTGAACCTGCTGACAGTGGACAACAGCCTAGGGGAAATGCCGGAGGTATCGCGCCGCCGCTATTGTAAGCAGATTCCCTTTAAAGAATCGCCTCCAACGAAGGGAAGCGAAAATGAATATACAGTTGTTTGTCTTCGCTGAATTCCACGCGCTCAACAAGGCTTACCAGCAGTTCTCGGTTTTGATCGGCTGAAGACAAGAAGCGTTCGGCCAGCGTTTTGGCCAGGGCTTTGCGATCCACCGGCGTTTGTGCTTCTCGCATGAGGGAAGCGAGTTTCTGTTCCGCCGACGTCCGTTCCTCCTTGACCCTTTGATAAATCCGTTCAAAATCCCCTTCCGCCAGCAAGCCGCTCAGCTTATCAAAATAAATTTTGTCAAGCTGGGAAGACAATGACTGTGTTTTGGCTTTCAGCCTAGCCATCTCCTGCTCGCGCTGTTGTGAACCGCCCATACTCTGTATTTCCTGTTCCGCCAATATGGTCATGTCGGATAAGCTCACATAACGCTGACAAACTTCTTTGACCCGTTCGAGGACTGCCCTGGTTACCTTTTCTTCCTTGATGGCATGTGCTGTGCAGACGCCGGATTTGGTGAATCGTTGATAGGTGCGGCATAGAAAATACAAGCAATCCTCTCCGCTTGGCTTTTTTCGGTTTACCACCGCCAGCGGATACCCGCATTCGTGGCAGAAAATCAGTCCTTTGAGCAAAAAATCATAGGTTCGGCTTCGCGTGTACCGGCGGCTCTGTATGAGCAGCTGCACTTTCTCAAAGGTGTCTTTTGATACCAAAGGCTCATGGGTATTTTCCACGATTACCCAGTCCTTGCGTTCCAGACGCACGCACATTTTGGATTTATAACTGACTTTTTTGGTGCGGCCCTGAACCATATTGCCGATATACGTTTGGTTTTGCAGCATCTCTGCAATACGCTCACTGCTCCAAAGACCTGCATACGGCCCTGTACGGCCCTGATTTAGTCCGGCATATACCGCAGGCGGCGGGATTTTTTCGGCGTTAAGCGCCGCGGCTATCTGCCGGCCGGAAATCCCCTCCAGGGCCATGGAAAAAATCCGCCGGACTATGATAGCTGCCTCTTCATCAACGACGATCTTGTTTTTTTCAGTCGGATGCATCTTGTAGCCATACATAGGCTTGCCGCCGATGAACAGTCCTTTACGCTGCTTATCATGCTTGACGCTTTTGATTTTCTTGGAAATATCCTTGGCGTACATGTCATTCATGATGGCGCGGAAAGGCGTAATATCGTTGGCGGTGGAGTCTACGCCGGTGTCGATTCCGTCCAGCAGCGATATGTACCGCACATGATGCTCTGGGAAATACCGTTCCATGTAGTGCCCGGTCAGAATGTAATCGCGTCCCAGTCTGGACAGATCCTTTGTGATGACCATATTGACTTTCTTTGCTTCGATGTCGCTGATTAACCGCTTGAATCCCGGGCGTTCAAAATTTGTCCCCGACCAGCCGTCATCGATATAGGTGTCGTAAACAAACAGCCGTTGCTGCTCAACAAATGTTCTCAGCAAAGATTTTTGATTGTTGACGCTCTCTGACGGCCCCTCGTTTTCATCCTCCTTTGATAATCGAATATACAAACCCACGCAATAATCCATAGGGTTGCTTATTTCTAAGTACATCGTATACCTCCAGAAACAAGCGACCATTCATCATGGATATTATACTGCAAGTACGCCGCTTTCAGCAAGTAAGCGGCGTACATATACGACGAAAGAGTGTAGAATAAGCTGCTGCGCATCCTCGCCGGTATCTGAGAAAATACAATGTACCGATAAAGCTGTCTGTTTTGGCATTTAAAGGCGTCCTTTCCTGTAGAATAGTAAAAGATATGCAAAAAACCGAAAAAGGTTGCCTGTCCGATAAAATTAAGTATCTTTTCTAAATTTCCCTTTACCGACCCATTTCCTGCGCCCATTCCAGCCGCGTATTGACAGGCCGACGCTATGCATCGTTTCATCCTGTGGGTGTGCTCCTATCTCCGCACACTGTCCGCAGCAACCTGTATAACCTCCGGTATTGGGATTCTGTTTTCAAGGTGCAGCGGCCTCAAAAGTGCCGTTCATCTAATAAAGAGAAACTATTTATTGCAATGGATACATGAATACAAAAAAAATCTCCCGATTTCACATTCGGGAGATTTTTATCTGGCACCAATAAAAGCCTGTGTTTTATATACCACCTTTTATTTTGAAAGCGATATTATGGATGAATGTATCTATGGGGATATTTTCATCCTCATTACAATATGTCAAAAACAAACCGGATTTATATTCATCTCCTTGATATAGATATCTGCAATAGGTTCTGCGAAGATAGGTCTGAATGGATAATTTTATATTCCATTTTGACGTTTTATATTTGTTTGCGAGCTCTTCATAGATCGTCTCCATATCGGGCGTACATGAGGAATCCGACTGACAAACTGCGAGAATGGCATTTAAAAGATATAGATAAGCTTTATATTGAGGCTCAAAATTCATTTTTTCTAATTCGGAAACAACGCTTTCCCAAAGATGCTTATTTTGGTCTCGAAGAGCCAACGTAAAGCCTTCGATAGACTGGTTTTTATGGTGTGTGATATATTGCTGCAATTCTTTTATCCAATTTTGAAATACGTTCCAATTGCTTATTTTCGGGCCGGGGATGCCGTTGACTTTAACATTGATATTTTCACCATGAGCGGTATACTGCAAGCAGTATATTACATTTTTAATCTGGAATGTTCTGGAGCCTGATACAGTAGAAGAATGAATTTCACTTAATAAATTTTCCAGTTCATTTTCATCCATTATGCTCCCTCCTTCCCAATGTATTATTCACCGATTATGCGTTTCCCTTCAAGGACGGTAGAATATCTCAAAAAATAGATTACATAGTTATTTTTCTTCTAAAAAATTTATATAAGTAATTTTTATTAGTAAAAAAAATAATTATTTAAAAATTTATAAGTTTGAATAATAGATAGCGTGAATAATAAAAGTGAATAGGAGGCGAGTTGCGCATGGATCACATTTATGGTATCGGCGACCGGATTAAGGCTCAAAGAGTTAAGCGTAAAATGTCTCAAAAGCAGCTCGCCGATCGGCTCGCTCTTACTCAGTCCACAATATCCAGTTATGAGTCCGAGCAGACTTTGCCATCTACGGAGATTTTATACCAACTGGCGGTAATATTTGACTGTACCACGGATTATCTGCTGGGGTTGAACAACCGGCGTTTTATATGTGTTGATAACCTTTCTACTCTTCAAGAAGAAGCGTTAAGGAGACTGGTTGATGTTATGGACATTCCTATGAGGGAATAAATATGGGGCAGTCCCTCCTTTTCTAAATCGGGGGGACTGCTCTTTATTTTTGCGTGGAACGAAAAGCTGTAAGAGAATCGTGTATCGCACGTATGGTTTCACTGTCCAGCTCCACATCATCCAGACCAATTTCAGAAGACTTCCGACTTTTCGGTGAATATTGTTTATCGGCAGGGAAGGTTCCCTGTTTCATAGGTGTATCCCGCTTGGCCAAAACCTCCAGCACTATCGTTTCCACTGTCTGGCGCAACCTGGCGTCGTCTTGGGGGATAGCCGAAGTTTCCCGGCAATAGATATAATGAAGAATGGCCGTGGCTATAAACTGAGCCTTATGACGGCCCTGGGCATTTAATATTTCCATGACCTGCAGATGCCGGGCATCATTTTCGTTAAACTTTATACAGAACCGCGAGGATGTTTTCTTTTCGGCCATATGAAGTTCACCTGCCGTTGGAAGCGGCATAGAGAAGGGAATAGCCGCGAACATTGGCCCCAATATCTGTGACAAAGACTGCATCGCCAATTTTATCGCTCTCTTCGATATAGCGCCGCAGCAGCAGTGCGCCGCCTCCGACAAAGACATTCGGCCCGACGCGCAGATCTATCATTCGTTCCCGCAGTTTCCCGGTCAAACCGTTAATAAACGCCTGGGCTTTCTCATGGATAATCCTTACCACCTGTTCCGAATATGCAGTGTCCTCGCCCTGGAGAACGGTATCGATGTCCGTTTCATCCAGAAGCAAGTCCCATTCGCTGTTTACCTTTCGGATAATGTCATTATACAGGATAATGATACCATATTCCAGAGAATCGCACACGGCAAAATCCGGCCGCCCGCTTCGGATGCGAAGATAATCCAAAGTAAAACCGCCCAGATCGAGTACCATAACCTTATTCTGCTCACGAATCTGCTGATAGGCGATGGCCGCTGCATAAGCCTGTGGATAACAGCAAACTGTATCGATCCATATAGAAAAAGGCTTTTCATTAAGACGAAAGTTCACGATGTCTCTCTTTTGAAAATATTGCTCGAATTGTTTGTACTGCGAACCGAAATGTAGGGGAGGCAGACCGACAGCAAGCTGTATATCTACAACATTATCGGATGTGTGCAGACCGGCAGCTTCCAATTCAAAAGCAATGGCGAATAGGGTTAGAACAAAAAAACGGTCGTCCAGTGTTTTGTCGCGCAGGTATGGGATCCGTTGTTCCGACAGTACGTAATATTTTCCTCCATATTGCAGAATGTTTTCTCCAAAAGGTGGCCGCGTATCGCTTTCAGACAATCCCGAAGTAAAAACTCGATGTGCCGTTTTCATGTTTTTATTACCATGGTCGATTGCGATGAACATATATAATCCGCTCCTTTATGTATTGGTGCGTATTATATACGTTTTATCGTTAGCTTTTACAACATGCAGATTTGGCGAGACCTTTAGAATAACGAAGCGGGTGCCCACTGGGCACCCGCTTCGTTCGTTCAATGTTCAAAGGTTCAGCGGATGATAACAGTTCCTTAAAGCAGAATATTCGGTTTGAGTCTCATTCCATTAGAAATAAAGGTAGGAGGTCTCATTATAAATATCCTGGGTGTCCCGGAACCAGAGGAAGCCAGGCTTCTCTGCGTGATGGTTGCAGATAACGCGATAGTTATAGCCGTGGGCGGCAGTTACAGATTTTCCAAGGGTATACATGCTTGAAGAGGAATACAGATCCGTCCACTTTACATAGTCCTCCCACTTGCCATTGACCAGTCGCTGAAGAGTCACATAGGAAAAGCCACATTTATCCACTCCGTCGATTCCATTGGTAAAGCCAGATACAAGAAGATTGTCGCCGCTTTTCGTAAGGTTGATCGAATTAGAGGTGATCAAATTGGACGCGCGTGTCTGGACGTCGACGGAATTGTATATGCCTGTGACGGTTTCTCCCTGAGCCAGCATTTCATCGGTGACCACAATGTCCGTTACTGTCGGGGGCGCTTCATTAAGGGGCTCTTCTGCGGCGGCCGGGAAGGCCAGACAGGCTGTCATCAGGGCGATCGCTGCGCACAGGGTCGAGAGGATACGCTTCATGTTTCATTCTCCTTCGGCTTAATTTATTGTATGGTTTCAGCCAATTGTACGGCCGACTCCATATCCAACGTGGTTTCGATTATATATTGGGTATTATCATCCACAAAAGCAATAGTGCGGCGCTCTCCAAAATCCATCACCAAAATAGCGATATCTCCCACGGTGACTTCCCGGCTGTCTACAATTTCACCTTGGTGCTCCACCTCGCCGAACAATTCTTTGCTAAGATACTGAATGATTGATATGTCCACTACTTCGGAGTCTTTAGATGCGTAAATTTTCGCACTCTTCGAAAGATCGGTTGCCTGATACTCCACCTGGATTTGCGCGCCATTCAAAAACTCGTCCGGTAAAAGGACAGGGGAAATGCCGTTGGACTCCAATTCCTTCCGCAGATCCGTGTCGGCGGGCAGATAACTCCCTGCCTGCTGGCTGGTCTCATCATAATCCACAGATACGTGATCAGAAAAGAGTTCAACGACATAATGCACGATGTCAAAATGGAAAACCTGAGCCGAGACAAAAAGGGTCGCAGAAACGAAAACTACGAAAATAGCTGCCACCAGCAAAACGGCTTTCCAACGCCTTTTCTTTTTGGCTGGATGAACGATCGGCGGAGCCGGCGGGACAGGTATATTGTCGTCTGGTAACGGTATATGTTCGATTTCTGCCAACAGTTCGATGCACATATCAATAATTTCGCAGTCTATCTCACTTTCCGGCTTTTCCAATTCGTCATGCAGAATTTTCTCGATTTCCTGCTTCGACAGCCCTAGACTTTTCTCGTTTAAGAATTGCAATAGGGCCTCTTTTATATTCATTTAACTCACCCTTACACTATATTAGAGTCATATAAAATGTATTTCTTACCGACATGACCGTATTTCTTTCAAAATTTCCTTATTTTAGAAGTTTTTCTTCTATTCGGGAAATTGCTTGAGGTACTAAAAGGGATAGCTTCTTTTTCAATTTCCATGTTTTCTTGTAAAGAACATTCATGGATATCTTTAATTCCTGAGCAATATCGGAAGCTTTTCTCTTTTTCAAGACGCAAGCAGAGAAAATGACTTTTTCTTCTTCCGTTAGTGTATCAGCGATAAGAGTGATCACCTCTTCATCGCTCATTTTATTTTTCAAGATTTCTTCAATAAAATCATACTCAATGGATAATTGTTCTTCATCTGGGGAAACAAGAAGATCATGGGAATTGCGCTTTTCCCATCGGATCACTTCTGTATAAGCTACTTTAGAAAGCCATGCTCCTATATTTTCGATATTCCGGCCTTTTTGCAGAGTTTCAAAAAATAAACGGAAGACTTCTTGGCAACAATCTTCCGCATATTCTTTGTTACTGCCATGCAGGCGAAATATGCAAATTCGTAAAATTCTTTTATAATGCTGCTTCCATGTCGATTGATAAAGAAGTTCCAATTCCCTTTCCATACATATTCACCCTGTTTTTATAATTTTCAATCATCAAACAAATCTTCATAAGAAGCCTTAAATATTTCCTTGAGTGCTTTTATTTCACTTATTCGCACATTATATTGTCCTGCTTCCATCTGTGAATATATGCTTCGAGTAATTCGATGTCCCATTAATTCCAATTTGATAACGGTTTCCTCTTGGGTAAGTCCGGCTTTAACCCTCAATTTTTTCAAATTCCTTCCCAAGATGTTGCTTTGCCTTATCTTTTGTTCCATGCGACCTCACCCCTTTAAACATTAGCAAAAAATTCTTTAATTTTTGCAATCTATAAGTTGCAAAAAGAAAATTTTGTACCAAAAAATACTATAATTGGCTTATTTTTTGAAAATATGGATTTTAAAAGGAAGAACGCGTCGTTTTTTATCTCTATATTAGTAGAAGGGTAAATTTTTCAGACATAAGCTGAAAATATTCAGTGGAAGAAGTTGGTCTTCGATTTTATGGAAAGAAGCGCGCTTGAATTCAATCGACACGATTGGATTCAAGCGCGCTTTTTTACTTTGAATTTGTATTTTTGACAACAGGGCTTTTAACAAATTCATAAGAGGCCCGCCCCTATCTTTCTTTTTTTCCTTTGGCGCATGACCAGAAAAAAGAAAGAAGGGTAATATAATGAGGCCTTTTAAAAATGGCATAGATAGCAACGATAACAGTATTCAAAATAGATTTACTGCTTATTTAAAGACATCCATCTATCATCGGAAAACAAAGTATCTTGCCGGTCAATACGAACGGAAGAATCGTGAGCTTTCTTATGACGATCGCTTTATGCTTTTGGCTCTAATGGATGACGCCTATGAGGATACATACTTTACCGATGAGATTGGGGATGAGAAACTGTGCTGCGCCTTAAAAAAACTTAAGGAACGCGAACGGATGATCGTTTTTCGCAGAGCTGTTGCCGGTGAGTCATTTGTAAAGATAGCCGCAGATATGGGACTCAAATATGTTTCGACAAAGGCTATTTATCGTCGTTCTCTTGAAAAAATCAGGAAGGAGATGCTGAAATAATGACTTTTATTGAACTGCTTACGGATGCTAGGACAAATTCCGCGAGCCAACAGCAGATAATTGATATGTATAAGCCTTTACTGATCAAAGAGTCCATAACGGAAGGCGTTTTTGACGAAGATCTTTATCAGGAGTTAGTAGCGGTTTTGCTCCAGTGCATTCGTACTTTTACAATTTGAATTTTTGCAGTGCAAATGCTTGTTCTTGTATACTTGCTGGGTCTACGCTATAATAAAGCGGGATAAAAGGACTCAAACCGAAAGACAAAATAAAAAACGTACATAGGAGAGGTTTGCTGCAATGGAAAAGATTCAAAAGGCAAAGGAAACTATGTCGGCCAAGGAACGGGTTTGGAAAACCTTTCAACATGAAAAGACGGATCGGGTGACCATCGGTTATGAAGCTAATGAAAACATTCATAGACGCGTGGCAAGAGCACTGGGAATTGAGGACGGAAACTATGAATTGGTGTATCAAGCTCTTGGTGTAGATTATCGTGCAGTGGGAGCTCCTTATGTGGGGCCACAGCTTTTTCCAGAAAAGCCTGGCCGTCGGTGTGATCCGCTAGAAGGCTGTTATATGCGCTGGGTAGAGCACAAGACGGGAGGCTATTGGGATTTCTGCGACTTTCCTCTGGAGGGAGCAGATGATGAAACTATCGCCAACTATCCCGTGCCGGATCCGGACGATTTTGATTATGATGCTGTGGGAGAACAGATTGCTTTCCATAAGAATGTAGCCATCCATCTGGGAGGCGCTGGCACAGTGGATATTATCAATTCCAATGGCCGCATTATGGGCATGGAAGATGTACTCTGCCATCTAATAACGGAAAACGAAGCAGCGTTGTCCTTTATCGATCGCCGTCTCCAGATGCAACTGACAGTTATGGAGCGCACTTTGGAAAAATACAAGGGGAAAATTGATTTTATTTGGCTGGGCGAAGATTTGGGAACGCAACATACACCTATGATTTCTTTGGATTTGTTCCGGCGGGTGCTCCGTCCTCGGCATCAAAAGTTTATAGACCTTGCTAAAGCTTATGGCTTGCCGGTACAGATTCACACCTGCGGCAGTTCATCGTGGGCATATGAGGATTTTATCGAGATGGGCGTAACTGGTGTAGATACCCTTCAACCCGAAGCTGCCAATATGAGCCCACGCTATCTTAAAGACACCTTCGGGGGGCGGCTGACCTTCCGTGGCTGTATTTCTACAGCAGGGCCCTTGGCTTATGGTACAAAAGAGGATGTGGTTAAGCAGGTACGAGAGACATTAGATATTATGATGCCCGGTGGGGGGTATCACTTTGCTCCAACGCACGCCATACAAGACAACACCCCCACTGAAAATGTCTTGGCTATGTATCAGGCGGCTCATCAATATGGCGTTTATTAGTCATTGCTGCAGGGAAGTAAAGAAAATTCTTCATCCGATGGTTTGTAATTCCATAACTAGAAAAAGGCGGCAGATTGCAAAAAGCAATCTGCCGCCTTCGCAGCAGGCAGAAGGAGTTCAACGCCGTCTGTTACACATGTGTTTTATAAAATACTCATTATATCCTCTTTCAGAAGCTCTCCTGCTATTAACGGCAGTTGTCTGGAATAGCTTGTCCGTAATTTTTGATAATTCAGCCCATTAAACCGAACACGATCTAAGGCATCCATATCCTTGCAAATTTGATACAGTCGGACAACATGTTCCTTCTCTTTCTTAGTGCAGTTGTTTAAAGCTTGAATCGCTTGTATTCCCGTATCGTCATCGAGGCAATGATACTGAATAATAAGGTGGGAAATTTGATACTCCTTTTTCGTAAGGGATAAATGTTTGCTGCCGTGGTACGAAAAAGAGCCTTCTGGTTTATATCCAAGGCGCTCTACTTGTTTTCCATAACGCATATAATCAGGCAAAGCAGGAACCGCTAACTTCAGGACATTCTCTTTGGTAACGGGAATCATGTTTTCATAGCGAATATTCCGAACGGTATATGGTCGGACGATAATTTCATTTTCATTCCAGAAACCGGTACGATACGCCACAACCTCCTGGGGAGGGATTTCCCCCACGGCCAAAGCTTTACCGCAACCGGAACGATTGGCAAACCAAAGAGCATTTACCGGATTGGAAGACCAAGAAATAGCGGTTTCAGCTGACTGTGATAAGCTTCCCATGCCGCGATATATTGTGATCATTTCGCTTTTGTCGTTGACTTGAGGAAGCTGCGATGGTTTTTGAGCATGGGCAAATACATAGTCCAGTGTTTGGGGATCCCATTGCCCATTGGAATAATCGATGCGGGTGTAGAGCCTTAACCATATGTCGAAGACCTTTTCTGGCTCAATATCATACAGCCGGCGTTCAAAATCATAAATGAGCATGGAAGTTGGTACATGATCCTCGTAAAATTTAGACCAATCTTTGTTTTGGAGAAGTCCGGCGGCCTTTCTATGCTGCTCTAGTGCAGAGTCAAATGAATCAGGGTGTTTTAGAAAAATTCGGCTTAATAACATAGGGATGTACAATCCATTTTCATAGTCAGCATAAAAGGTGTTGAGATAAAGACGTGTTGGATCATAGACCACTTTCTCCGATGATAACCCGCGCTCAAGCAAAAAGATTGAAAGTTCATCCAAACCAAAAACGCCTTTGGATTCTTTTTTTACCTGGTCTGATGTAATGGGCTCGAATTGTTTCATACTGCCGAGAAATTCCTGGTAATATGGGTGGTTCATAAGCTATCATTCCTATCGCTATTTTTTCTACAGTCAGTTTCCGACCTAAAATGGCAGTCCCTTGACCGGATGAAATATACCGTATTCCTGCAAATGAGGCGTTTAATCGGGTTCCCAATATCACATACCCCGACGGATAAATATTTGCATCCATGGCAGCCGGCATATGGAAGGCCTTTTTTATCGGCCCATCTCTGCAGATTTTCTTCTGCTTCTTTCCGGCTGGCGACTGGCATCATGTCCTTGTCGGTCAAGGTACGCCAGCTTTTCCCTTCCCATTTAGCTGTGGCGAACCGTTTCCCGTTCCAGAGGGACTTTACCGCTACAACTGTGTCCATATAGAAATAAACCGCTTTCATAACTCTCCTTTTGAGCAGGGAGGGACGGTTCGAGCCCGTCCCTCCCTCGGGATGTTGTGGTTAATCAATCACCATTCAATTTTCGGTGTAATCTCCTCAAGCGTTCCGTCTGTAAAAACCCAACGCCACATAGAATGGTCTTCACCCATCATTTCAATAAAACTGCCGCTTTGAACATATGGCGCGATAATTTCAAACAGCTTTTCCTCATCGCCAAACTTTTCACCGTTATACTCCAGACCAATGATATTATCCTCTGCGTCGTTTTCCGCTATATAGCCAGAATACTTCAGCGCATCCTCGATGCTATGAATTGGTAAGGAACGAGAGCCTAAAAAGGACATTCTATAGGCCTTATAGGCTTCGTACTTGTTTTCCTCGGCGATAAAGAATTGCGCGTTGGTCATAGTGACACAATAGCTCATGCTAAATACTCCTCTTATCAAAATCTGAAAAAGCAGTATGGTGAAGAACGCACCATACTGCTTTTCTGCTTTACAACAACCTTGTCTTAATTAGAACACGTCAACCGGTGGAGCTGTCGCGCAGCCGAAGTCGCTGCTCTGGCGTCATCGCCTGCATAGTAAGCGTATCACCACCTGCAGAAATCATCGCCCATCCCGCCTGAAGTAAATGCTTTTTTGCACAATGGGAATGGACGCCGTTCACAATATGAAGCAGCAAATACCTTGCCAGCTTCTCATGTCCATTCCACGCGCAGCTGAACGTGTGCCCATCCGGAGAAATCCAGCCGCAGGCAAACTCGGGGTCATCAATATCCCATGTCATGCCGTCACCCTTTCATATCTTAACAAATAGTCCTACAGGGCATATGTCCGAAAAGCCTGGCGTGGATATATACCAACAGCCGGGGCCGGTTCGATCCCCCTTCACTTCCAGAGTAATATCATGCCATCCATCCGGAAACAGAGCGGTATAACAGCTCCCGGCATGAATCCCGCTGCCTTCCAGAAGCAGCCTGGGGTGCGGATCCTCATCCGCCGGATCGGGAAGTTTAAGCTGTGCTGCCTTTTGAAGATCCCAACTCATGATCATCGCTTCCTTTACACCATATTTTTTGTCTTTTTTCCAGTTTCAATATGTTGTGCTGCAGTTGGGCAATGCAGACGGATACAGGCAGCCCGCCGTTGCAGCCCTCCTGTATTGGCCTCTTCCCCTCAAGCAGAGGGCAAGCCTCGCATCTGTCCATGGACTTATTTCCCTTCTCTTTTTCGATCCCGGTCAATCTCCGCCACGAGCTGCTGGAACGGCCAGTTTTGAAGACGGACGGCCTTTTCCGCTAGGTAAGCCATCGGCTTATCAAAGTGGAGATAAACCAAGGTATCGGAGCAAAAGTGATAGGTTTGGAGATTGGCCGCCACCCATTGCCGTATCGCAGGCGCCGTTTCCTCCGGCCATTCCGATTTCAGCCTCTCCAGCAGGATTTTCCGCAGCTTCTCCGCCCAGAAATGGTCGTCAATCCCCTTGTTTACCGGATCCCACTGCCTTCGTTTGGCGCGGAAGCCATACGCCCTGGCCGCGCTCAGGATTTTTACGCAGCCTCGCCGCACGTGCTCGTTGCTCTCCAAGTCCATATCGTAACCCGACAGGATTTCCTCCACGCCGTTTGCTTTCAACTGAGGGAACAATTTGATGATGTTTTCCGACTGGCCGGCCCCGGCGTTGCAGATCAGCGTTTCGCCAGTCAGACAGTGGGTGATCGTCCCCTTGAGGCCGCCTTCCGTGAAGGTGATCGTTTTGGCGTGCGGATCCCCGACAAAATGAACCGGGCTGCCGGAACCGATCCCCAGCACGCGCTCGCTGCTGGAGAACCAGATGTATTTGCACGTGCCGGCGGGGTGATCCAGGCGGATTTGCGCCGCCTGAATACGGCCGTTCATATCCCGTACCGGGACAAGAAACCCGGGACATTTTGCCTGGAAGTTCGTTGTCCATTCGCCGCTCGTGTTGACATAAAAGCCAGGTACGCCGGCTACCGTGCAGCCGTGTTCCATTACCGCAGCCGCCAGCCGGGTAAACCCCAGCACGGGCGTGCTCTTGTACCCGTAATGCCGGATCTGTTCTTCCGTCAGCCCGCGGCGCAGCAGGCTTTCTTTATGCTGAGGGTTCAGCGTCAGCAGGGAGAACAGGTAGGAGTAGGTTCGGTGCCGCACGTCCGGCGGAGCCGGTTCCGACTGGGGAATGTCCGGCGGCTTTTTCGACGGCTCGCGTATCCAAAGTTCGCGCGGCGTCCGCTGCTGGCCGGACGAATACCCGGCGACACCTAGCTGTTCGCAAATTTCCCGGTACGCTTCGCTGAGATTCATACCGCCCAGGACGTTAGCATAGAGATCCAGCATCCCGCCGCTGCTTTTCGACCCTTTGGAGCCATCGTCGCAGAAATTGCACCGATAGGTGTTTTTCGGGATGTTGATGTTCATTTTTCCCCGCCTTCCGCAGAAGGGGCAGTCCACATCAAAGCTGACAGCGCCCCGATGCCGTTCCTTCAAATTCAGCAGGTCAAGGGCAATCTGCTCGATGTTGAAGGGGAAATCGGAATACCCCATCGTCTTCTCCCTCCTTCTACGGCGGCTTGCAGAGCGTCATCCGGCGGCATTCATAGCGGAATCGTACAGCAGGGATGCGGCCGCCCGCAGGATATTGTCCGGGCCTTTATAACCGGTCATAAACCAGCTCAGGCAGCTGGGCTTTTCGGCTGCTGTCTGGCCGAGAGGCCGTCCTTTGAACGAGCCGGCCGAAATCGTCAGGTTCATCGCTTCTTCCAGCGTCATCATGGACTTGATCTGCTCCACATCCATATCCATCGTATAAGTCGGCTTGGGAGGGAGCGGAGCGGCCGGTGCTGGAGGCGGGGCTGCGCCGGGGAGAACCGCTGCCGTAGCATTTTCCTCTTCCTCGGCCGTGCTTTCTGCCGGATGTCCTGCCGGCTGGGATACTCCCGCGTCTACCTGCACCGGATCATATTCCCCGCCGGCGTCGGCAAACTGGGAACCATAGCCGGCGTCCGACAGGGCGCGGCCGGCCGCGGCGGTTTCCGCCATCTCCAGATATTTGGGGCCGAATTCCCCGTCCGCATTGTAAAACCGGAGGCCGAAGGCGTTGGCAAGGTAGTTCTCCTCGCCGTCGTCCTTGTCCAGATAAATACGGGCTTCCACCACCGCCACCTGGTCGGTCAGCTTGATAATCCTCTTGCTGATCCGGCCGTTCGGATTTTTAAGACGAAACCAGAGCTTGCGGAAGAGGACGTCCAGATACAGCGTCTTATTTTGGTCGTCGCCGAGTTCCCGCATCATCGCTCTTGGCTCAAAGCCGTCCACGCGGTTTAATCCGGCGACGGCCGGCACGGAGTCATACAGTAAAACCTCTTTCATGTCCTTTCTTTCCTTCCATGTAAATAAAGAGTCATAAAAACATCAAAAAGATACACGCAATGAAAATTAGCGTATATTTTTTAATCAGCCTGCAGCAGCGTTTGCTCCGGCGCCGGTTCTTCGGCGCGTTGCTCCGCCGCCTTGCGTTCTTCCAGCCTGCGAATCCAGGCGTTCACCCTGGCGCCCAGCATGGTGTTGCGCTTACTGGTATCGTTGCGATGGATCGCCATAAACAGCATCTTTTTTTGACCGACGAGGATCACCTTTTTGCGTGCTCTTGTGATCGCCGTGTAGATCAGGTTCCGCTTCATCATAATGGAAAATTCTCCGGGGAGGGGGATGATTACCGTCTCGTATTGGCTTCCCTGCGACTTGTGTACCGTGACAGCATAGGCCGGTTCGATGATGTCCAGGTCTTCCGGCGCGTATTCCACTACACGATCACCCGAAAAGGTGATGGTGACAACCGAATCGTTGTCTTCACCCACATAGATATGGGAAATGAAGCCCACATCTCCGTTGCTGATATCGTCTTTGTTTTTCGTCTGCATCACGCGGTCGTTCAACCGGTAGAGACGGCTGCCAACCTTTATCTCGGGTACAGCCGGCTTGGCCGGATTGACAAGCTCCCGGATCTCCTCATTCAGTGCCTTGACGGAACAGGCTCCGCGTGTGCGGAAGGCGGAGAGGATCTGCACGTTTTCGACGCCCCGTTCCCGAACCTCCTCAAGATAGAAGCGCTCCACCGCTTCGGCCGTCGCCCCGGAATCCGCGCAGGCTTCAAACACAAAATCGTCGCCATACTGCAGTTTGGTGCTTCCCTGTCGGATAGCGGCGGCGTTGACAACAATACGGCTCGTATCGGCCTGCCGGTAGATCACATCCAGCACGGTCGTCGGAATCCGGCCGCATTCCAGAAGTTCCCGGAACACATTGCCCGGCCCGACGCTCGGAAGCTGTTCCACGTCGCCCAGCAGCAGAACCCTGGTGCCTTCCACGATCCGGCTGAACAGCTCGAAAGCCAGAACCATGTCCGCCATCGTAAATTCGTCCACGATGATCAGATCGGCATGCAGCGGCTCACGCTCGGCTTCCCCGGGCTCTTCGCCTTCCGTTACAAGCCCCATGGCGCTGTGCATGGTGGAGGCGCCCGCATACCCGGTGCTTTCCGCCATACGCCTGGCCGCCAGCCCGGTGGGCGCCATAAGCAGCACATGGCCGCCGCCAAGCTGCCGGTGTACGCTCAGGACAGCCTTCAGGATGGTGGTTTTGCCGGTTCCCGGCCCGCCTGTTACGAGCGTCAGCATGTGGGAAAAGCAGGTTCTCACGGCTTTTCGCTGATTGGGCGCCAGGGTGATCCCCATTCCCTTCTGGGCGTTCATCAGCTCCGTCTCAATATGCGCTTCTTTCACCGGCTGCTGTTGCAGCCACGCGATCTTTTTTGCCGTATACTCTTCAGCCAGAAGGCTTTTCGGGCTGTATATGTTCCCCGATTGCGCGGGCAGGATCTTGGATACGGCCATCACATACATTTCCGCGCTGATCGCCTGCGGGGTGACGGCCTCATGCGGAAAGCCCTCATTGAGCAGCTTATACGCCTGGGAACGCAATTCGTCTTTGTACAGGTATAAATGCCCGGCGCTTCTGATTTCATCCATCACATAATGGAGCGCCCCGCGTATCCGCATGGGATCGTTGGGTCGGCAGGCTGTTTTGCGGGCGATGGCGTCAACGGTTTTGAAGCCAAAGCCGGAGAGTGTGCAGAGCTCAAACGGCGTCTTTTTCAGTACGTCCATCGAACGCGCGCCGAATGCCTTGTAGATTTTCACCGCCTTTTTTGCCGTGATCCCGAAGGGGGACAGAAAAGAGAGGATATCCCGCAATTCCCGGCTTTGGTTGTAGGAAGTGATGATTTTGTTCAGCCTTTTTTCGGTGACGCCTTTCACTTCCAGTAGCCTTTGCGGATGCTGTTCCAGGATGTCCAGCGTCTGCAGGCCGAACTTTTTCACAATCGCCTCAGCGGTTTTGGGGCCGATCCCGGCGATCAGGCCGGAACTGAGATACCCGATGATGCCGTCCCGCGTCTGGGGGATGATCTCGGTATAGGCCTCCACTTCAAGCTGAAGGCCGTACTTGGTCGGCTTCCATTCCCCCTGCAGTTCCAGGTCAATGGCTTTCGTGGCGGGGATATGATACCCCACCGCCGTAAAACGGATCAGGCTGTCGCCTCCGTATCGGCTTCTGGCCGCCTGTGGGACAGAGGGATCCTGCGTAGAGAAAACCAAGACGCCGTATCCGTTTTCCGCATTTTCAAAAATGGTTTTTTCATAGGTACAGCGCATCTCATCACCATCCCAGTATTTCTTCGTATTCGATTTTGCCGATGCTGCGCCGGCGAGGGGAGTAATCTTCCTGGATCCAGAATATCGGGATTTCATGCGCGGCAGCGTGTTCAATCTCCCCCAGCATTCCCTTTGTGATGCGGCGGCCGCAGATCACCAGCCTGTCGCATGTGCCCAGATAGGCAAGGCCGAATGATAGGGCCAGTTCCCGTTCCTGTTTATCCTTGTCGTCCAGAAATTCTGGAAGATACGCATGTGGTGCAACGGCACGGCAATCCCATAGCTTGGATACCGTTTGCATATACCAGCGGGCCGCCTCCATATTCCGGCGAATCCCTTCCGCGGTCGGCGCGGACAGGGGGGAACAGATGTAGACTTTTAATTGCTTCATTAGGTGTTTTCCTTTCGTCTTACCGAAAACCGCCGGCTTTCGGTTGTTTCGGCGTATTCGCTGTACAGATCTGGATGGATTTCCTCCAACTTCTGCAAACTGTCCCTACTGATAGATGTCCGGTATACCGGCTGGTTGCGCACTTCATATGTGGTAGAGCCGAAGACGCAGACGGCTGAACAGCTTGTCTTCATTTCGTCCAGGATCGGGGCATAGATCTTTTTTATCTGATCATCAAGTTCCCTGAGCTGCTTGGAGAGAAGGCTTTTCTGTGCGGCCAAGTCCAGATATCGTTCCAGCTTCGTCGCCATGCTTGTGGGCAATATGACCGCATCGGCTGACGGATCCAGCTCGCCGTAATGCCGGCGGATGCTTTCCAGTACCAGCTCGCCGGATTCGGTATAGGACGGTTCAACACGCTTGAGAACATGTTCGTTCCAGAAATGTGTCTCCATCTCAATCATATCCTGTTCAATGGCTTCATCCCGGTCGATCCGCCGATAGACGAATTCGTTTTCGTTGTTGCCGTACAGACAGGCGATGTAGGCGCAGCCCAGGTTCATGACCGCCATATAGTGGCGGCATTGCCATTCATAGTTAGTCGGCACCGCGCCGTCGTTCCATTTCTCCTTGCTGTTGTAGTTGGTCGTTTTGCATTCCAAGATGGCGGTGTTTCCATCCGGCAGTTCCACGAAAAAATCCACATTTGCCTGCATAAAGCTGTAGAGTGGGTGCCGGAACAGCTTGCGAACAGCAAAGACTTTATAACCGGTTTTAAAGGCAAAGATTTTGGCAACCAGATCTTCCAGACGATGGCCGACCTCTTTGGCTACCCAGTTGTCTTCCGTCTGGATAACGTCCTGAATGCCGCATTTGTCGTTGTACAGATCCCGTAGGGTGGCAAACGGGGAAACGCCCATTACGGCGGCGACATCGCTGCCGCCAATTCCCTGCCTCCGGTATCCCAGCCAGTCATCTTCCGTCAGGCTGCTGGTGTCCACCACCTCGACAGCATAACGCAATGCGGATGGAAGGGGCATAATATCCTCTCCTTTACCATTTAAAATCGCCGGGGATGTCGTACTCCTGCCAGCGCGCCGAAAGGGCGCGTGCCACCGTTTCCTCGGCCTGGACAATTTTCGTGCCGCTTGCCCCGCTGCAGGCCACCATAAATACGATTTCGGACATGCCGTAGTAAATATCGTGAGCTGTACAGGGAACGCCGCCGTTCTGCGCTTTAAACTGCTCCGCCGCTTCATAGGCCAGCTTTTTACTCACGCCGATGCGCTTACAGACGCCGAGCATACAGTTAACGGGGTTGCTGATCTCAATATCGAGAAGTTTCGCCAGATTGCCGATGGCAAACTGGTACTGGGAATACAGCATATCCAGCAGCCGCTCAAAATCTTTCATAGTCTTTTCGCCCCGATGCTCCTGCTTCAAGGGGCTGCCCAGTGTAATGGTGGTTTCCCTGCCGCCGGTATACAGGGTTGGATATAGGTTTGCGCCGGAGATACCGACATCCGAGGTGGACAGTCGGAGCGCGGGCTTCAGGGCGCCATAAGGGACGTCGTGCTGTTCCAGCGCGTTCTGATAGCTCTGCACAAGTGTCTCATCGGTTATCTCCCAGATGGCGGTGGCCGTGCTGTGGTCGTAAAAGCCACCTGCAAAGGAGCAGCCGCCGAAGTGGTCGTGTAAGTACCGAACCGTCCGGCCGAACAGCTCCGGCATCTCCAGGACAGCGTAATCGGAGCTGTCCCCGCCATGCACGGCAGAAAGCTTGCCGTCTGAAATCCGCAGAAGGGCCTCGCCGTTGGCGATGCGCAGGCAGTGGTTGAGGATGCGGGCCAGAACCGGTTTTTCCAGCCGGTTCAGAGCAGAGCCGGAAATCTTGGCACGTTCCAGCAGGGTCTTAATGGCGCAGTTCCGGATGGGTACAACGAGCTCCTTGCTCTTCAGCAGGAGCCGTGTATTCTCCATCGTGTCGGCCAGAATCTCCCGCAAGTCATCCTGGGTATATCCGGGCAGAGGCTCCGCATCCGGGGCGTTCTCCGTTCCCAACGGAAGGATACGTAGATCACGGGTGTGCCTCTTTGTCCATTCGCCTCGGTCGTCACGTTCCCGGAGGAAATCCAGAAACGCATTTTCTTCCTCAAAAGCAGAGGAAAAGGCATCCGCATACGGTTTTGAGTTTGCCATTCGTTTTCCGCCTTTCTAATATATTTCCTAAAGCCCGTTTTCGGCCGATAGGCAACAAAAAAGCGGGAATGCCCCTGGCTGCCTTTCGTATGAAAAGGCATATAGGTTCATTCCCGCTAACGTGTGGTATCCCACAAATGCAAAAAGGTTCGGTTGCAGCCTGCCCATTTCAGGGCATAGCTATACAACCGAACCACATACAATCCTGAACAACGTGTGCTATACGGAAAGGATCCGTAGTTCCAAAAGGAACGCACAAAAATCAATTACAAAAAGATTATAACACAATATATTGTGGTGTGTCAATTGGAAATAAATATATTGTGTGGTAGAAAAGGCGTGCACTTTTCCCCCTTAACTTCTTTTTTGCTTCAAGTATCGGTCTCTGTATCGATAATAAGTAGCAGAAGAAATACGCAGCAGGGTGCGGCATTCGATAGGGCGCATTTCTCCTGCTTCTACTTTACGATACGTTTCCGCAAATCTGTTGAAGTCCACGGCTACCGGCCGCCCTATGTCATCCCACTCACCGCGCAGTCGTTTTGCTGCATAACCTTCCGTCTGCCGTTTCTTTTTGGTTTCCACCTCTTTTTCGGCATCGATCGCATACAGCTCAATCAGCAGCCGGTTGATCATCTCAACCACATACTTGGCAAATTTATCGTCGCTCCCAGACAGGTCAGTCAGCGTGGTGGGTATCTCCAGGATCATGACCCGGACATGACGTTCTTCAAAATATTGCAGCTCTTTTAGGATTTCCGCCTTGTTCCGGCCAAACCGGTCGATCTCGGTGAGAATGAGGGTGTCACCCGGCTGGATCCGTTTCCGAAGAAATAGGTATTCCGGCCGTTCAAAGTTCCGGCCGGTTTGCTGGTCGGTGAACATGTCGGTTAGCTCCATCCGCCGCTCCTGACAAAACTTTTTGATTTCCTGTATTCCCCGATCAAGGTGTTGCTCTTTTGTACTGGTTCGGTCATAGCCATAAACCGCCATATTCTGCATCCTTTCTCTCTTAAAAACCCCCGAACAGATTTGATAATACTCAAAAATATGGAAGCATACTTTTTGATAATGAAAACAGGCGTACTTTTGGGGACTTCAAAAAGTATGCTTTTTGAAACACCAGCTATATACGATTGATCTGACAGTTTTACAACAATCCGAATAGAGCATACACCCATTGCTTTAGCAAGGAATCTCTTGACAAATTACGGAAACACAAGTATTATAATCATAAGTATAATACTTGTGTTTCCGAAAAGGGGGGTTGCTATGTTTATAGGCCGAGAGCATGAATTGAATAAATTGCAGCAGCTGTACGGGGAAGATAAATTCCAGATGGTGGTTCTGTATGGCCGGCGTCGGATCGGGAAGACGACGCTGATCTCCAAGTTTATTGAGGACAAGCCGGCTATCTTTTTCACGGCGCAGGAAGCCAATGACGTGTTCAACCTGGCTGCCTTTTCCCGGAAGGTTTATCGTTTTTTCGGGATTCCCGATTCTGCCGGCTCCTTTTCCGACTGGAACGCAGCCCTGCAGTTCATCGGCGAAAAAGCTAAAGAGCAGCAGTTCGTTCTGGCCTTTGATGAATTTCCTTATGCCGCGGCAGAAAACCTTTCCCTCAAATCGATCTTCCAGAATGCTATCGACCATTTGCTGAAGGACAGCCGCCTGTTCCTGATCCTGTGCGGCAGCCAGGTTAGCTTTATGGAAAACGAGGTGCTTGGATATAAAAGCCCTTTGTTCGGTCGGCGGACGGCGCAGTTTAAGCTGGAAGGATTTGACTATTATGATGCCGCCAGAATGCTGGAAGGCTTTTGCGATGAAGATAAGATTCGGCTGTACAGCTGCATCGGCGGGACGCCGCACTACCTGGTGCAGGTCAGTCCGCACGAAACCTTTGAAGAAAATATCCAACGGCTTTATTTCGATATTTCCGGCTATCTCTACAATGAGCCGATGATGCTGTTGCAGCAGGAACTGAGGGAACCGGCGATGTACAATTCCATTATTTCGGTCATCGCCAGAGGAGCTTCCCGGCTAAATGAAATTGCGACGGGAATTTCGGAGGAATCCTCCAAGGTCAATAAGTATCTGCAAACTCTCATCAACCTTCAGATCGTGCGGAAGGTCTATCCATTCGGCGAAGATCCGGCGGGCAGCCGGCGGGGGCTCTACCGTTTGGCAGACTATTGCTATCATTTTTGGTATCGCTTTGTTTTCCCCAACCGGCCGGAAATCGAAAGCGGCAACGGCGATCTGATTGCGGACAGCGAGTTGACGCCGGAGCAACTGAACGGATATATCGGCAAGCCGGCTTTTGAAGATATTTGCAGACAGTATCTGAACCGTCTGAACCGAAAAAAAAAGCTGCCCTTTACCGCGACCAGCTTTGGCTCTTGGTGGGGTAACGATCCGAAGGCTAGGGCTCAGACGGATCTGGATGTGATCGCCGCAAACAAAAATCAGAAACAGATCCTTATCGGCGAATGCAAATGGCGGCCGGCTGATACGCTCGGGAGCGGCGATATTGCAAGCTGGATGTCGAAAACTCATCTTCTGCCGGAATATACGGATCGGTATTATTATTGTTTTTCAAAAGCCGGTTTTACGGATTCAGTTAAGGCGTTTGCTGATACGCAGGATAGGTTGAGCTTGATCGATTTGAACGATTTGTTTCGCTTATGATATCCTGGTTTTTTATAAAAATTCGACTGGAAGGACAAAAGAGAGCATCATATAAAAAAAGAAAAGCAATAAAAAAGTCGGCTGCACAGAAACTGTGCAGCCGGTTACTTTTCCGTTAGAGAAGCTATTACATAGCTCTTTCATGGCATGAATATGGTCACTCATGTTTTACCTGACGATTTCTATTCCTAAATAAAAATCACAATCACTTTTCCATCTTCAATTTGTGCAGCAGACCGCACATCGGTTTATTTCGGCACCTCCAAGTTCCATAGGATTCGGTGAAAGTAAAATGTTTTTCCGCCTCGTGCATATACAGTTCTTGTGCTTGCTTTTGAGTATAGTAGTAATACTGCTGTATGCCAAAAACGCCATAAACTACCCATACTCCACGGTGATTTTGTTCCATGAAATAAATGCATCTGTTTTTCAACCTTTTATTCACTATGGAATCCTCTCTCATGAAATTGAGCCTGCAGGATCGCAGCCGCCTGCACCCATGAAGCGCCATACCTGGAATTCCAATCATCCAGATTTTCTGCTTCTATTCCCTGCGGCGAAGTTCGGAAGGCAACCCATTCCCCGGTTACAGTCCGGAAACCGTCTATTCGGCATCGCCTGGTGGAAAGCCAGGCCGCGATCTGTAGGCTGCTTTTTCCTTTTGAGAATAGCTCCTGCAGCGTCTTCTTATCGGCCTCTGGAATGGCCGCCCATAGAGCTTCCTGAAGCTCTATGGGCACCGTATTCAAATCTGCCATTTGCTTTGTCTTACTGCTTTCCATCACCCGCACCCGACTTCGCAGATATCACCTATTAAAGCCAGAATATCCCTGCGCGTCACCTGGTCTCCTACAAAGGGCATCACTATACTGCTGATTATTCTTTGGCTTCTTCCTCTGTTCGGAATTCCTCTTCTTCACGCTCCCAGGGGTACGACGGTTCGTAATATAGATACGAGTTGTTTTCCCCGTCGTTTGCGTAGGAGAGCAGGTGCCGGCCATCACTCTGCGCGATCAAATCAGCAAACTGGAAGCCATCATCTGCCAGGTGTTCGAGGAGCAGCTTAAACCGTTCTGTGTCATTGATTTTTTCCCAAAGTGCGGCATCCTCCGTGTTTAGATCGACGCCCTCTTGCTCCCGCAATCTCTGCCGGACTTTCGATGCCTGCAGATAGGGAAAAAGTTCCTTCATGGAAAGCCCCAAACCAACGATCATCCAATACGATAAAGACATATGAAATCCTCCCAATAAAAAATTTAGACGCTTTACAAATCCAGTTCCTTGGAGAGATCCGGCAGGCACTTTTTAAATAGAGCCTTATATCTTTCTTCGGCCGCATTTGTCACTCGAATGTATGGAGTCACAATAGCCCAAAAGACGAGTTCTTCTTCATCCACATGGTACGGGGAACTGAGGTTCCACCTGCCGTAGCTGTACTGTGGAATACTTGGCTTCAAAATTTCAGCCATCTCGGTACTTGTAGTGGCCACCTTTATGAAATGCCATTTCTTGTCCCAAACCGTCTCGATCAGCGAAGGAAGGATATCTTTCTTCCTATACTGCGCAACCCTACCGTTTAAGGTACGGAGCGCGTCGAGCCGGCGGCGGAATATCGCCTCTGGACACGAAGAATCTGCCAGGATTTCCGTCAAAGCGGTCAACTGCTTGAATTTTAAAGTGTCGATCCGTTTTCATCCTTTCCAAGCCTTCTTTCAAAATAGTGCAAGGGGGCAGCAGGATTGACCTGCTGCCCTCCTTGGTTTACACGTCAAGTAAAGCCTGGAGTCTGCGCCGGATTTTGCGTATCCGGCCGGATATGGCGGAATCGGTCAGCCCATAGAAGCCGCCGATCTCGCGATCAGATGCTCCATTTGCTTTGAGAGTAATGATATCCAGCTCGTCATCCGTCAGCATGGCTGCCACTCTGGCCCAAAGCAGCGCCGCCGTATGATTCTTTTCGTCACGGTTGGTATCGGTTCCGATCACACGCGAGATATAGTCAATATCGGTAATGGGGCAGAGTTCACGCCGACGTTTTTCCGATTCCCAATGGTGGTTCACAGCTGAATTCATGGCAGAATAAGCAACCGTAGTGAAACTGTATTGCTGAAGCTGCGGCTCGGTCAGATACCGTTGGACAGCAGCAAGATAGCGGAAAATCACCACATCGTAGAATTCGTTGCTGTCCAGCCCCTTGTCATGTAAAAAGCGATAGACAAGGGCGTGGTGCTCTTCGGCATACTGCCGTTCGTAGTCTGTCAATGCGTGCATAATTCATTGTCCTTCCTTTTCACAGATGCAAAAAAGCGGAGAGATAGAAGGTATCTATCTCTCCGCTTTTTGACGCTCAACATGTATATCCCGGCGTTTGTGCGCTCTGTTTTGTTTCCTTAAAACAGAATCTCATAATCGCTGTCGGGGATCTCCTCAAAATTCGTCCTGCCGGCGGCTGCCTGCGGCGCCGAAACATCCGGATTGGCCGGGGCTTTTTCGTCGGGCAGCTTCAGTCCCGTGTCCGCAAAGTTTTCCGCCTCGGCGATCTTCTCCTGTACATACCGGGGCAGCTTTTCAAACACCCCATAAGAGGCCGGATCGTCGAAATCAAACCATGTGATCTCCCTGGGGGCCGGAACGCTCCGCCCACGGGGGAGGGCCAGGATGGTTTCCACATTGGCATAGGTGGTTCCGTTGCTCCCCTCTTTGTGGATGATCTGGAGCTGGCAGCCCACGCCGAGAACCTTTTTCAGATCGAACCCCTGCAGTTCTTCCGCGGTGAACGCTTTGCCGCGCCACGACTGCAGCGCCTGGCGGAGCTTGCTCTTTTCATTTAGGGAGAGGGTGAACTCCTTGCTGACCAGACGGGGCATCTGTTCGCCGTTGATCTCGATGGTTTCGCCGACGATCTCCCAGAAGATCCGGATTTTGTGGGCCGAGTTCTTAAAGATTTCGCTGTACTGGGTTCCCAGATCGATGATCTTGCTGCAAACGCCGTCGAAGATCCCTTCTTCAATCAGGTCGCGCTCTTTTCCCACAGTAGCCGTCAATGACATAGTTGGACATCCTTTCTTTCTATTTGATATATTGAGAGATTAAACGGGTCAGGTTGGCCGGCAGCTTATGAAGATCCGTAATGTCGAGAAACCCGTCTTTATAGATCCGTTGGATATTGGGCTTATCGTCGCCGATCGCTGCCGCAAACATCAAAATGCCTTTGTTGGTATACTCCCTTTTGATTCCGCGTAAATCCGCCTCGGCCTCCGTCCCATAGTAGTCGGCGTCGGCGGGCTGCCCGTCCGAAATCAATATCAGGATTCGGGTTTCCTCGTCACGCCGGCTGAGACGCTCCGCAACAAAACGCAGGGCCGCGCCGTCCCGGTTACCCCAGCGGGCGGACATGTCCATGATGCGGTACTTATCCCGCCCGTCCATGGAGTCGAATTCCGCATAAGCGTACAGTTCCACATCGTCATAGCCGGTGCTGTGGCCGTAAACCATGACGGGCAAACCGAGCGAGCGGCAAAAATCGTGTAAGACCAGGGCCGCCGCACGCGCGGTTGATATCCGGTCGCTGCTTGCCATGCTTCCCGATTCATCCACCAGCAGGGCGACGGCAATATCCGCTTTCTCCTGCGGCAGCCGGTTCTTGGAAAACAGCCGCCCGTCGTCACGGACAACCGCACGCGCATCGAGGCGGCGCCCCATCAGGAGCCCCGTCTGCTTACCGCCTTCCCGTTTCTCCTTCAGGACTGCCAGGACTTCCCTCTGCAGCCTTTTGGAAAGCAGCAGGAGGGGAGGCGCCACCTGTTGATATTGCGCAATCAATTCCTGCGGGACGACGCTCATGCGGTGGATCGTGATGTCAACACCCTTGTGTGCGTTGCCGTAGCGGATCTTATCGGACTCCGCCTGCAGTTCGTCGGCAAGTTCTTCATCCAGCAGCCGATAAGCCTTATCTTCCGCAACTTGATTGAGAATCCGCACAACATCGGAGGCGCTGGAGGCATAGCCTGTGCCGGCATAGTCCCGATCGAGCGCCATGTTTCCGCCGCCGCCCTCTTCAAAGGGATCGGTTATCTCCAGCGCAAGGCGGCCGGTTTCGTGCTCGACAACCTGTTGGATCGCGTCCTGCTCCTCCGCCGTCCTGCGGGGATCGTGATGAAACTTTTTGCATCGCACCGGCTTGGTCTTCCCGGACGGCGCAGAACTGCTGGACGCCTGCTTTTCCAGTTCCTCCAGCACTTCTTCCATATCCCTGCCGCTGCGGATGTCGTCCTTGAACTTCTCGATCATCTGCCGGATATACGGCCACAGCTTGATGATCAGGATATTCGTAGCGGAAAACCGTTCACGGGCGTCGTCCTCATAGATCGAGCCGTCGATCACCGGGATGCAGTCGTACAGCGCATCCAGGTAAGGGCCGGTATACCCGCCCAGGTTATTTACGTCTCCCGAACGGCAATACTGGAGCAGCAGGTTGACAACAATTGCATATTCGTGAAAGCCGGCCTCCTGCTGCGCCTGGATACTGGGGACTAATTCCACCTGCCGAACGCTGTTCAAAAGGATACCGGTTCGATAAACGCCGGGAAAGGCGTCGGTCATGCGCGCCTCGATGTACATATCCTCCAGGATGTTGTGGACATACAGCGCCGCTTTGACCAGCGCCGGAACCGCCACGCCGTCTTCTTCGTCGTCATACACCTGCTTCAGCTCGGACAGATAGATCTGTTCCTTGGTTGTCAGGCCGGATGGTTCTGCGGGATACATGCGGCCGGCCGCTAAGGAGGAGGCATATAAATCCCGCATTTGAAAATCCGTAAAAAGGATATGGCCGATTTCATGGCCGGCCATGCCCACCAGGCTGTCAGCCCGCAGCTTCCGCGTGGGGAAGCTCTGCGTAATGGGGTTGGCGGCATTGACGCAGATTTTCCGGTTATCCGTATAGGCAGCGTGTGCATCGGGGCTCTCATCCCAGAAGCACTGGACGGCCGTATGCCGTTTGTACCGCTTTGTCGCCGCTTCCGCCATATCGGACAGATAGCCCGAAAAGGCGCCGCCGGCAAACAGCTCTTCGTCGGTGATCTTCCGCTTTTCACTTTCGATCCGCCGGCGGAGCGCCAGATGCGATGTCCGCATTCGCTTGACTTCACTCCTTCCATTTTTCTTATACCGCGTCGAATTTTGGCGCCAGACAGGTGTTGAAGATTTCCGCCCGGTTTTCCGGGTCTCCGGACACCGAGGACAGCACCGTATATCTGGCCGCTTCCAGCTCGTTTTCGCAGATCATGTAGGACTGCACCCAGGCGATCAGCTCCCGCATACCGCAGCTTCCGTCGGTGATCATGGTTTCCTTGCAGCGCAGGGCGATCTCATCCACCGCCTCGGCCATCCGATGGACGGCTGTGATGTCCTTGCAGCCGGTAATGCCGCAGACACGTTCTACCATGGTTTCGATTTCCGGCTGTTCGATGTCCATCACCAGGTTCATCCGGCTGATGACCGACTGGTTGATGTCCTTGCAGCCGGCGTAGTCGTGGTTGGTTGTCACCACCAGCACCGTGTTGGGGTGCCGGTGGATCTGTTCCCCGGTCGGCAGTTCGATCGTGCTGCAGCGGTCGAGCAGGGAATTCAGGCCCACCAGCACGCCGGGATTGGCGATTACGGTCGGTTACTGTATCTCGCACAAATACCCGTACCGCATGGCCTTCACCAGAGGGGTGTCCACGTACCGGAATTTTTGCTTGGCCGTATCCTCTTTCTGGCCGCCGCATTCCCTGGCTTTCGCCTCCATCATGTCCAGCAGCTTGTCGTATACTTCCGATTCGGTAACGGAATCCCGGTATTCCCCGGTTAAGCTGTAGTAGGCGGAAGCGGGATCCATCTGGATGTCTTCCAGGGTCGGCAGCTGGCAATGGGCATGGCTTTTCTGCGAAGGCATCCCGTCTATATCCGGCAATATCTGCCCGAGAAAATCAAAAATCTCGGTATTGGCCGAACAGGTAATGTGGGTATAGGGGAGCTGCAGGCCCGCAGCGATCGCCTTGGCGGCCTCCGTTTTTCCGGTTCCGGCGGGGCCGCGCAGCAGGAAATTGCGCATGGGCTGCGTGGTTCCCGTTGTTTTCTGGATATGCTGGCAGATACGGACGACCTCCTGCGGGATCACATACCATTCCGGCAGCTGAGGTATCATTGCTTTTTCTTCCTCCGTGAACGAACTGTCCGCAAAGGCATACTTGCCGACAAAATCCGCATGTGCGGTGGCGACGGCCGGAGCAGCAGGCGCCGCGCCGGGCGTCAGTATCTGGAAATCGCCGTACAGAACCTGTGAGGGGGAATAGGCGCCTTTGGAAAGGTTGACCGCGGTAAACGGCGGGATGTTCCCCGTGGTGGGGACGACGGCTTTGATGCCGGCTGCGCCGAGGCTGCCGGCGTTTTCGATCCGCCTGTACAGGTTGTCGCACAGGATATAGCCGCACCGCGCCGTTTCCTCCAAATCGGTATAGCCCGCTTTTTTCAAAGCGAGCAGGTTCCCATACTCGGTCTGGAATTCATCGTCTTCCAGCGCCAGCGGTATCAGCGCAAAAAAGAGGGCGGATCCGCTGTCTTTGTCCCCCTTCAGTATGTATTGCTGGGGCGCGTCCCCCGGCGCTGTGAACTTGCCCGCGCTAAACCGGCCGGTCAGCTTATTGAAGACCACCGCCTGGATCGCCCCGGTTCGGCTGGGGTATTCCGCAATGAGCATGTCCCCCTGCGTCCCGATGGCGCCGGAGCCGGTGCTTCCAGACGCTGCCGCTTCCTCAAGCTCCATATACGCCAGGATACCGCAGAGCGTTGCGCAGTGCAGGGTGGATTTTTTCGCCGAAGCCAGGTTATAGCTGGAGACATGATCGGTGCTGTCCTTATCGATCGACGGATCATCAAACGGCTCAGGAAACTTCCGCGTCCATGTCCATGAACCAAAGAGTTTGTTGGTAGCCATGTCGAAATCCTTTCTGTAAGAATACGGGACTCAGTTCCAGAGTACATCCATGCGGTTTTCCTGGAGCTGCGTCTTTAGGTCATCCTTTTCCAGACACTTGGCCAGCTCCGGCCAGTATTGCTTCGTGGGAAATTCCTTCAGCTCCTCCGCCTGGATCTCGTCGGCGCCTTCCGTAAAAAAGACTTTGCCGTCTTCCGCGATATAGAGCATGGAATGCCCGCGGGTAGACCAGTCACGTATGAGACCGGTCAGCACTTCCCGCCCGACCAGATCGTACCAAACTGCCGGATCCACCACTTTGGGCTCTGCTTCGTCCGTCGGTTCCGTATCGGCGGCATCGTCCGGACAGGGATTGGCTGCGGCGGAAAAATCCACGATCTTCATCATTTTGAAGGCAATTTTGAAGTATTCGCCGACCGTTACCTCCGCATGGGTATAATCCTCCGTATTGAAGGTGCGGATCCGGCCGGTTCCGCCTCGTATGATGCTTTCCGGCCGCGGCGAACACCATTGCCAGGTGGCCTGTGGATAGGCAGATTTCAGCTTTTCGGAGATCCGGCAGCTGATATGGCCGAGCAGCAGGCGCTCCAGCTCACTGCCTTCCACAAGAACCGTCGGTGCTTCTTCCGGGACGGGAATATCCTGCTGCTTTTTAACAGCCCGCCGCTTTTTCGGCCGCTTATCGGCTCCCTTCCTTTTCGCAAGCCACGCCTTGGCCCTTGGAAGCAGCAGGCGAACCGCCAGGTATACCGCCCATGCGGCAAAGAGCGCCGCTAACATCCAGGTCTGTAGGGGGCCGCGGATAAACGACAGAATCAGCAGCAAAACTGCAAACATCCAAGATATACTGCGGTTAAGGATTTTTTCGTTCACGGTGCTTTCAACTCCTTCTAAAATATCCTGTAAACGCAAAAAAAGAGGAATTGCACGATAAAGAAGGGCTTCTTCTTTACCGCCACCATCCAGCGTGATGATGTTGCAATTCCTCTTTTTTTTGATGCCCGTTTTTAAAACGGCGGTTTGTCGTCGGAAACCACCTCAAAGTCTTCGAGGGAGGCCTCCGGTATGGGGGATGGGTTTCCCCCCGGTTCGGTAGCCGGCCGTTTTCCTGTCGGAACATAGTCCCAGCTCCAAACCATGATCTTGATGACGCTTCCCGTTTCGCCGGTTTCCACCCCGTTGAGCTTTTTCCTGTACTCAACCAGATCGATGTCCCCGGCGATTTGGATCAGGCTGCCTTTCCCGACCTTCGCCCTCAACAGGCGATTAACATTCTCGCTGCCGAACACCCAGCACTGCGGGAAAATGGTGTGGCCGTTTTCGCCGTACCCTTTATTGACCGCAAGATTAAACCGTATGTACGGCACCTTTTCCGCACTGTGCTGTATCTCCAGGTCTCGGGTGACACGTCCGATCACTGTCCCAGTAAACATATCTCTCTCCTTTCCTCAAAAATATATCTATATATAAAAATGCCGGCGGAAGCGCCCTGTAAAAAGGCGCACTTCTACCGGCATAACATACAATCCTGAACAACGTGTGCATCGCGGGAGATTATACTTCCGGAGTTTCAAAAGAAACCGCACAAAAATCAATTACAAGAATATGATAACACAATATATGGTGATTTGTCAACATCATAATTGCATATATTGTGTTTTTAAACGCGTTTTATATGCCCCAGTGCCCTCCAATACGATACTTCTCCAACGTATTATCCGCCGCCAATCCTGCCAGAATCCGATTTGCTGTTGCAGCCGACACCCCACATAGTTCCCGCACATCGGCATTGCGGATATACTCGTGTGTTTTCAGGTACGCTTGAATTTTGCTCCATCGGAATGCCGCCTTATCTACCCTTCCATCGCTCATTTCATCGCTCGCATCGATGGCTTCCATGAGCGATGCCTGGATAGCAAGTGGATCACAGATATTGGATCGGAATTACCCGGTCGTTTCCACTGAGAGTGATAAGCTTATCATACAGGCAGATCACGCCGCCGGAGCCGCGGCGGATACCCGGTATTTTATCAAGCAGTGCAAATGCGTCCATGTCTTTCTTCTGCGGATCCGCATGTTTTTTAATCTCAAGGGGATAAAGGGTTCCGTTTTCTTCGATCAAAAGGTCGATCTCGTTCATATCCTTGTCCCGGTAGAAATACAAGGGCAGTTCGAGGATCCCCCGGTTATAGTAGCTTTTGACGATCTCCGATACGACGAAGCTTTCAAAAAACGCGCCCGCCATGGCTCCGTTTTTCAATACATCCGGCGTATTCCACCTGGTCAGATAAGCGGCAAGCCCTGTGTCCAGAAAATAGAGCTTTGGCGTTTTGACGGCCCTTTTTGTAATGTTGTTGGAATAGGGCTGGAGCAGATATACGATATTGGAGGCGACTAAAATCGACAGCCATCGATCGGCGGTCGGCTGGCTTACCCCAACATCACGGGCAAGCGACGCAATATTCAAAAGCTGTCCGGTGCTGGCGGCCGCGGCCACCATAAATTTTGTAAATTTAACCGTGTCCCCAATCTCAGACAATTCCCTTACGTCGCGCTCGATATAGGTCCGCACATAAGCGCCATAGAACATTTGCCAGTTGAAATCCGGATTGTCATGCAGCTCCGGCATGGCGCCGCGGTGGATGACGTTCCAGACCGCTTGATAAGGGATATCGGCCAGCTGCTTTTTGCGCTCATTAAAAAATTCGTCTGTGGGCAAAAAGGGAATGTCAAGTTCGATGCCGTGTGTCTCGCGCTGAGAAAAGCCGAGAAGGTTAACTAAGCCGATTCGCCCGGCCAGTGATTCACTGACTCCTTTCATCATCTTGAATTGCTGGGAGCCACACATGAAGAACTGGCCTTTTTTACGTTCTCGATCCAGAATGAGTTTGATTTGCTCAAACAGCATCGGCGCCTTTTGAATCTCGTCTACGAAAACAGGCGGCGGGTTATCCTTAAAAAAGGTTCCGCTCTGTTCTTCGGCGCTTGCCCGCAAAATGGGATCATCCAGCGTCGCGTAATTCATGCCATCGGTCACTTTCGCAAGCATGGTGGTTTTACCTACCTGTCTTGGCCCGGCAACCAGGACAGCCCCAAACATCTTTGACAGTTCCCGCACGGTTTTTTCCGCATGTCTTTTTATATACATTGTCCGCCCTCCGATTTCGTCCAATTTAACATTTAGTATTATTATAGACGAAAATCGAAGGAATATCAATCTTTTTGTTTGAATCTATCCCCAGAAGGACTTCGAGGCTCACATCATAGGCCCGCGAGATGCGTACAAGGGTTTCCAGGGGTGGGCGGGTACACCCAAGCTCATAGTATGTGTAGGTAGAGCGGTCCAGGTTCAGTGCCTTGGATAATTCGGCCTGAGTCAAATAATTGCAGCGGCGCAAAAATCGAAGCATGAAAGGCAGTTGAAGCTGAACCGGCTGCGACAATCTTTCTGGATGGAATGCGCACATAGATACTCCCCCAAATGCGTCAAGAGGATGAAGAGGGCGTCTCATCGGCGATACCTTCATAGCCTAAAAAGCCCTCGGTTTGTAAGGCGGCGTCCAGGCGGCGGTTTCCACTGCAGGGCGGGCGCCTCTGTGAGAAATACAGGCGGTACTGCCGGCCAACTCTCATTTTGCAGCTTTTGGGCAGATACACTATGTGTTCTGTGCCGTCTGCATCCAGCAGCCCAACCGTTTGCATTTTTCCAAAGGGCTTTTGCGCGGCGCGGATGCAGGTTCCCTCCACTACCTCATAACGCCGCTTTCGGACAGTGCGGTAAAGGGACAGGGCTTTTGCTGTACAGCCGAGAAACACCAACAGGCTGAGGAACAGAAGAACACGGTCTTTTGTTTTCAAGAAATACAGAATGCCAAGGCCTAAACAGCCTGCCCCGATCAGGGCGGTGAGTCCTATGGCCTTTAACAAGGCCGGCGGCGTGGGATGGTTCATGGCTGCATCCCTCCTATTGCAGCAGGATGGCCTGCTTGAGATACAGATTGGCGATGGCGGTTATCACGGCCCGCCGGTTATCCGAACAGTACGCCTGCGCTTTCAGATTGACTTTTGCGGGGTGATGATCGCCGTAAACGGCGCTCACCAATTGCTGCTCGGTAGCAATGGCATAGACGCCGTTATCAAAGCACGCGATGAGCTCCGCGGCCGATAACCGGTACTGGCCGGACAATTTCAAAATCCGCTTTTCCGGTTCGGTCATCGGTATCCGGCGGAAGATATTTTTGGCAACGGAAAGCGGCATCTTCCGAACGGCACACAGCCGGATGAAGGCCGCGATCCTGCTGGTAAATGAGACTTTCAGCGGCACCACACTGAGCCGGGACAGCAGATCGTAGAGCGCGCCTTCCGCCGTAATATCGCGGCCGGAAACAATGAGCCCCCGGTTTTCCAGGCGGGACAGATAGGCGTCAAAGTCGGCGTCCCCCAGGATGTGTGCTTCACTCTCCTTTTGGTAAAACAGCTTTTCCAGTTCGTCGTAGGTGTGGATTCTCCACAACGAGCTGGCCCAGAGGATCATCTCCTCTATGCTGAGACAGAATTCCTGCCGTTCTTTTATCACCGCTGGATATGGACGGCCCTTCTCATCCCTTAGCAGCCTGTATTGGCCGACAGCCGTATAGAATTTCATCATGTCGCATCCCTCTTTCGTAAGCAGATGCCTTGTATATACGTTACAAGGCGCCTATTTACAACAGGCCAGCAGGGCTTCCAGCTCACCGCTCTGCCGAAGCTTCTGTTTTGCGCGGGAAATCCAGGCAAAGACGGATTTCGGGGAGGTGTGATACAGGGCAGCGATCTCTTTGCCGGTATATCCCTTGTATCGCAGTTCCAGGGCTTCCACCCCCTTTAAGGCGACCCCGCTGTACTGTTTCTTAATCCTGGAGAACTGGACGGCGATCCGTTCGGTGTCTCCGCAGTCCGGCTCCTGGGTATCCGCAGCCAGGGCTTTCGTCTCTCCGTAACGCAAATCCGTGCCGGGGACAGGATCTTCTAGGGAACGGCAGCAGTGCTTCTTCTGGGTTTTGGCTTTTCGGCAGATGTCAATCAGCGCATTCCTCACGAATGTTTGGGCATAAGTCTGGAACTGTGCCCGTCCGTCGAAGGACAGAGCCGCTTCGCAGAGGGCCAGGCAGCCGGTTTGATACAAATCCTCCCGGCCAAGCCCCTGCACCGTCTCGTTGACAACGATGCTTTTATAGAGCACCCAGTCGATCACATGCAGGTGATCCTGAACCAGTCTTTTTTGCTCATCGCTAAGTCTCTTCATCATCATTTCCTCCTTCATCCGGCGAGCCGGTTGTTTTGCAGGACGTTCCGGCAGGTGCGGATCAGTTCGTCGCATCGGTATTCGGAAAATTGGCCGATGTGCGCCTGCTCGGAAGACAGGCCGAAAATATAGCGGAGCCAGCGGTACGCCTGTTTTTTCGTCATGATCCCGGTATCCCACAGCTTGGAAAATGCCTTATGCGCCTCGATCCGTTTATGCCGCAGGTTCCCGTCTGCCAGCGTGCCTTTTGGGATGAGCGTCCCTTTATGTACCCCTACATAGGCATTGCATGCCGGATAGCGCGAACACACATACAGGTGCTCCTCGACAGCGTTTTCGCCGTACACATAGGAAGCATCCCGCAGCACGGCCGTATGGCCGCAGTAGGGGCATTTGATGGGTTTCTTTCTGGTCTTCATCTTTCCACCTCCGGAAGAATTCATGGGTATCTGTTCGGTCGCCCTTCTTACTCCGCTCAATATCGCGTTTTTTCACGTTTTTTCGAATTGTTTACAAAAAATTAACAAAGGGCAGGATATCGTATCAGGACAGTGCCGCATGATGTACCCCCGGAACAGAGCCTGGAACCGGACATTGCTGATTTCCAGCAGACATTCGGATTTGTCGATCCTGCGGGAAAATAGGATTTCTGCATCTGAAACCGGCAGGAGCAGGGGCGAGCCGTCCGCAGCCGGCACATACAGCCAATCCGGCTGTTCGGTGCATATGGCGGATTTTTCGTATTGGCAGCAGCGGCATGCTATATAAACGGCATTGCGCCAGTTTCCACCGGTCACATTCAAGAACGGATGAATGATGCGAATCGGCGTATGGCATGAGGAATTCAAATGGGACACATCCTTTTTTAAAAAGAAAAGGGACTGCCGCAGGTTCATGCGGCAGTCCCTTGAATGAATAGCTTATTTTCTAAAAGATTTGCGTTTGCGTACTAAATATATACTGCAAAATCCGAGGGAGCCTCCCATAAGAATCAGAGCCGTAATAGGCATAGACTCGCCGGTTTTGGGCGCTTCGGGGATCGGCTGGTTCGGGATGGTCAGGCTGGCATTGTTGTCGGTGTCTGGCACGGCGGTTCCCGCCTGCTCGCCCTCTCCGACTTCCAGTACCGGCCCGGACATGGCCATCCGCTTGACGGCAGCCACCTGTCCATCGTAGAGCAGCGACGCTTCATAAGGGGTGGTGTCGAGGATATACCCCTCCGGGGCGATTGTTTCAATGACGATATAATCCCCCAGGTACAGGAGCTTGGAGGTCGCCACGCCGTTTTCCGTGACGAGGGTATCCACCAACTGCCCCTTGGTGTACCGCATGGTGCCGTCCGGGGTGATGATGTCCTCTGCCGCGTAAACTTCAAAGGTCGCCGGGGAGAGGATGATCGGCTTGCCGGTTTCGCTGTCCACCTTGGTAATGACGATCTGGCCCATTTGTGGTGCATTTTCAATCGTCAGGCTTTCGGTGACGAGCGCCACGTCCTGCCCTCCGTAGGCCAGCGTCACATCATGGGGCGTATCGTCGAGGATGTACCCCTCCGGCGCGGTGATCTCGGTGATGGTATAGGTGCCGAGATACAGCAGGCCGGTTGTCACCACGCCGTCCTTGGTGGTGAGGGCCGCCACCAGTTCACCAGCCTTGTGCCGAATGGTGCCGTCGGCGGTCACAATGTCCTCCTTGGCCCGTAGTTCAAATACCGCGTCTGCGCCGGCTATCGGCTTGCCGGTTTCCTTGTCCACCTTGCTGATGGTGATTGTCCCCATCTGCGGGGCGTTGTCCAGAGACAGGCTTTCGCTTACCATTTCCACCGACTGCCCGCCATAGGAAAGGGTCACGTCATGGGGCGTATCGTCTAGGATGTACCCCTCCGGCGCTGTGATTTCGGTGATGGTATAGGTGCCGAGGTACAGAGGCTTGGAGGCGATCACGCCCTGCAAGGTGGTGAGGGTATCCACCAGCTCGCCCGCCTTGTAATGCACCACGCCGTCGCCGGACACAATATCCTCTTTGGCGTGAAGCCGGAAAACAGCGTCGGACAGGAGGATCGGCTTGCCGGTTTCCTTATCCCGCTTCTCAATGGTGATCGTCCCCATTTGCGGGGCGTTGTCAATGGAGATGCCCTCGGTAACGAGTTCGACGGTCTGCTCCCCGTAGAACAGGGTCACGTCGTACACGGTCGTATCCTGTACATAGCCGTCCGGGGCGGTCTTTTCGGTCACGGTGTAAGTGCCGAGGTACAGGGGCTTGCTGGTGGCTATACCATTTGCCGTGATAATCGTGTCCACCAGTTCCCCGGCCTTGCAGCGCACCGTGCCGTCGGCGGTGATGATGTCCGTCTTGGCGTGAATTTCAAAGATTGCCGGGGACGCGGTGATCGGCTTGCCGGACTCGGCATCGTTCTTCTGTACCACGATCTGCCCTTTCTGCGGGGCGTTGGCAAAGGTCACGCTCTCGGTGACAAGCTCCACCGTCTGCCCGCCGTAGCGCAGCGTGACCTCCTGCAGCTCCGGGTTCAGGACGTAGCCGTCCGGGGCGGTCTTTTCCGTTACAATATAAGTGCCGAGATACAGGGGCTTGCTGGTGGCTATACCATTTGTCGTAGTAATCGTGTCTACCAGTTCCCCGGCCTGATACCGTACCGTGCCGTCGCCGGTGACAATATCCTCTTTGGCGTGGATTTCAAAGAAGGCCTCCGCTTCTGTAATCGGTTTGCCGGTTTCGCTGTCTATCTTGTGGACGGTGATCGTCCCTTTCTGCGGGGCGTT
>ERZ827520.851-NODE-851-length-42611-cov-15.269927_pt1 | contig 42611 bp, 39 predicted proteins | sample MGYA00519581_ERZ827520 | MGnify/ENA primary metagenome ERZ827520 (study PRJEB31778, sample SAMEA3449339) | human gut metagenome | biome: human gut; feature: human-associated habitat; material: faeces | place: United Kingdom | collected 2010/2012 ...
CGACTAAAACGCCAGCTCTCGCATAACGAGAACTGGCGTTCTTTGACAGGCTGAGCAGAGCGCGGCGTTTGCCGCGCTCTGCTGTTGCGTCGTGAGGAGGGGGATGGTATAATGAAAAAAAGCACAAAACGACAGACAGGAGGGACGGTATGCGAAAAATGAAGGTGAAAACCGCCAGAAAGGTGAGAGATACTCTGATGCTTACCGGCGTGGTGATCATGTTGGCAGGGAGTGTTTGGGGACCTTTTGCATATATTGGCGCTGCCGTCGCGTTTTCTGGGCTGATCCCCCATTTTCTTTATAATAAGTGCCCCTATTGCGGTCATCAGCTGGGAAGAAACGAGGGGGATTATTGCCAATATTGCGGAAAGCGAACGGATAAGGAGGAGACAGTATGAAGCGATATTTTTCCTGGATCCTGGTGATCGTGCTGGCGTTGGCGGCGGTGGCCATGGGGGTGCTGTGGCAGCGGGCGCTGCGGGACGATTCGGACATGGCGGCGCTGGCCCAGGCGGCGGCCGGTGAGGCGTACATCCGGTTCTCCGACTATCAGGCGCGCGGGGACGACGGCGACTACTGGGGCGGCGTGGCGGCGTTCCACACATTTCAGGAGGCGTATGCCTGCATGGAGGCGGGCACCGGTCAGGCGGCCAACCGGACGTTCTGCAGCGAGGTCTACGGCGCGCTGCTGCTGAGCCCGGAGCAGGGAAAGGCCCATATGGCGGAGGTGCTGGACGCCGTGGCGCTGCTGGCGGCGGACGTGCGGGATGAAAACGGCTATCTGCGCCTGGCCGACCTGCGGAACACGCTGCAGGAGTGATGGAAGGAGAGAATATGGCGAAAGTATGGGAGACGGAGCGTCTGGTGATCCGGGAGAGCGCGGCGGTGACGGCCCGGGAGATCGCGGATTTCCACCGGCGCAACCGGGAATTTATGAAGGTCTATGCCCCGGCGCGGGAGGACGCCTACTATACGGAGGCGTTCTGGCAGCAGGAGCTGCGGGACGAGCTGGCGGAGGAGGCCGATGGGCGGAGCTGCCGCTTTTACCTGTACCGCAAGACGGAGCCGGGGGTGCTGTGCGGCTATGTGGCGCTGTCCAACATCGTCCGGCGGGCGTTCCAGTCCTGCTTTATAGGCTATCAGATGGACGAGCGCTGGGTGGATCAGGGGTATATGACCGAGGCGGTGGCGCGTGTGGCGCGCATCGCCTTTCAGGAGCTGCGCCTGCACCGAATCGAGGCCAACATCATGCCGTGGAACAAGCGGTCGCTGCGGGTGGCGGAGAAGTGCGGCTTCGTCGGCGAGGGTGTGTCGCCCATCAGCTCCATCCCCTATGCCATGACCTGCATCTGGGGCATTGAGATGGGTAAGGCAACCATCATTCTGCACTGCGCGCTGGTGCTGCTGCAGATCCTGCTGCTGCGGAAGCGTTTCAAGCCGGTGAACCTGCTGCAGGTGGTGGTGGGCATCGTGTTCGGGTACTTCACCACCTTCTGCAACTGGTGCGTGTCCTTCCTGCCCGACACGGACAGCATGGTGCTGCGGGTCGTCTTACTGCTGCTGAGCGTGGTGTGCATCGCCCTGGGCATCTTTCTGTACATGCCGCCGGACATCATGGCCCTGGCGGGCGAGGGCACCATCAAGGCCATCTCCGACGTCAGCGGCATGGCCTTTGCCAAGGTGAAGGTGCTGTTTGATTCGTCGCTGGTGGCCATATCCCTGGCGGCGTGCCTGCTGTGCATCGGCAGCTTCGGCAGCGTGGGCGTGGGAACGGTGATCGCCGCCGTGCTGGTGGGCACGGTGCTGGGCTTTCTCACCAAGTGGTTCGCACCCCAACGGGACAGGTGACTGTTCCGGGAGAATACGCGGACATTGTAAGCAAAAAAACGAGACGGCTATGCCGTCTCGTTTTTTGCTTATTCCGCTTCACCGGTCACGATGCCATACATGGTCACCAGCAGTTCCTCCGTGACGTTCTCCGTCATGCCCAGCGTGTAGCTGATGCCGTCGGTGTGCCACAGGGCCATGCCCTGCCCCTCGTCGGTGAAATAGCAGGTATAGGGCACATCCTCCGAGTCGTTGGTGGTCTTTGTCCAGGTATAGTACATACCGGAGATGTCCTGCACCGTCTGGGTCTTCTGTCCCCGGTAGGTGTAGGTCTGTCCCTGATAGACGAAGCTCACCTGGGCCAGCGGCTCCTTGTCGCCGTCGATATAGCTGTACGTCACATCCACCGCCGTGATGGGCACGTTCAGGGTGATGCCGGTCTCCTCCGCCAGCTCCTCGGCGGTACACTCGTGCACCGGGTTGGGGATCTGGCTGATGTCGCCGCTCTCCTGAGGGTTTTTCACCGTGCAGGCGGCCAGCGCCAGCACGCAGCAGACAGCCGCCGACAATACAAGCAGTTTCTTCATAATGATGCTTCCTTTCTCTGGAATGACACTCCTTAGACGTATCTCTTCCGCAAAGGGTTCCCCAAAGGGGAAAATTTTTTCAACACATAGATCTTACAGCAGCTCCGCCAGACGGTGGGGCTGCTCCTGGCCCGCCAGCACGCGGCACGCACCTGCCGCCAGGGCCTCCATCTCAAATTCACCGGCCATGATCTCCACCGGCGCGATGAAGGACAGCTTCCTCGTCAGATAGTCCGCCACATACTGGGAGTGGGCGATGCCGCCGGTGAGGATGATCCGGTCGATTTGCCCGTCGGCAGCCGCCGCCAGCGCGCCTAGGGACTTGGCGCAGGTGTACAGCATGGCGTCGTACACCAGCTTGGCCTTCTCGTCGCCTGCGGCGATCCGCTGCTCCACCTCACGGGCGTCGCTGGTGCCCAGATGGGCCTTCAGTCCGCCTGCGCCCCGGACGAACTTCATCAGCTCCTTCTCCGTGTACTCGCCGGAGAAGCACAGATGGATCAGGCTCTGGCAGTCCTCGCCGCCGCTGCGCTCCGGGGCGAACATGATCTCGTCGTCCCGGACGCCGTCCACCATTTTGCCGCCGATGAACAGCCGCGCCGAAGCGCCGCCGCCCAGGTGCAGCACGATGAAGCGGCACTCCTCCAGGGGCTTGTGCATGACCTCCTTGGCGCAGCGGATGGCCATGGCCCGGCAGTTCAGGGCGTGGCCCAGCATCCGACGCTGCAGCATGGGCATGCCGGTGATGCGGGTGACGGGCGTCATCTCGTCCACCGCCACAGGATCGTACACATAGGCGGGGATGCCCTGCTTTTCAGCGATGTGCAGGGCGATCACGGCACCCAGATTGGAGGCATGGGCCGCCTCCTTCACGCCGTACAGATAGTCGCACATCTGCTTGTCCACCACGAACGCACCGGATGGGCAGGGGGGGATCTGGCCGCCCCGGGCGCACACGGCGCTCAGGCTCTCCGGCGCGATGCCCTTCTCCTCCAGCACCTTCTCCACCAGCGCGCGGCGGAAGTCTACCTGATCCATGATCTGGGCGAAGGGGGCAAGCTCCTGGGCGCTGTGGCGCAGCGTCTCCTGAAAGACGCACTGCTCGCCGTCAAAGACGCCCATCTTGGTGGAGGTGGAGCCGGGATTGATGACAAGGACGCGATAGTTCATTGACATGTTCTCCTTTCGTTGGCGCTTATTGGCCGGTCATGGTCTTCATGACCTGGAATTCCTCCTGGTTCAGGGTCTTCATCATGGCCAGGCCCTCGTCGATGTCCAGATCGGACACCTGGTCGCTGTGGATGACGATGACCCGGTTGGTGCCGCCCTCGGCCAGCACTCGCACCGCCTCATAGCCCATGCGGGTGGCGATGACGCGGTCCTTGGCGGTGGGGCTGCCGCCCCGCTGGATGTGGCCCAGAATGGTGACGCGGGGGTCGAGACCCAGCTCGTTTTTGATCTGTTCGCCCACCTTCATGGCGCTGACGCAGCCCTCGGCCACCACGATCATGAAATTGGTCTTGCCCATCAGCCGGGCCTGGCGGATCTTCTCGGCCACATGGGCCTCGAAGTCGTATTCCGTCTCCGGCACCAGCACCGCCGTAGCGCCCACGGCCAGACCCACATACAGCGCCAGATATCCGGCGTGGCGGCCCATGACCTCCACCACGGAGCAGCGCTCGTGGGACTGCATGGTGTCCCGCAGCTTGTCGATGCACTCCACCGCCGTGTTGGCGGCGGTATCGAAGCCGATGGTATAGTCGGTGCAGACGATGTCGTTGTCGATGGTGCCGGGGATGCCCACCACGGAGATGCCCCACTTGCTCAGATCCTGTGCGCCCCGGAAGGTGCCGTCGCCGCCGATGGCCACGATGCCGTCCAGGCCCAGCAGCTTGCAGGTGTTATAGGCCTTCTCCTGGCCCTCCTTGGTGCGGAATTCGTCGCTGCGGGCGGTATACAGGATGGTGCCGCCCCGGTTGATGATCCGGCTGACGCTGGAGCTGTCCATCTGCACGAAGTCGCCGTTGATAAGCCCCTGCCAGCCCCGACGGATGCCCACCACCTCGATGCCCCGGCTCAGGGCGCTGCGCACCACGGCGCGGATGGCGGCGTTCATGCCCGGCGCGTCACCGCCGGAGGTCAGCACACCGATGCGTTTCACTGCGTTTTCCATAGTACATACCTCATTTAATGATAAAATTTATGTTCACCATCAATACCATCGATTAACAAGGGCAAACACGCCTGACAGCGTGTCTTTTCGGCGCTTTTTGTCCTTTTCGCCTTGGCGGGCGCCAGCCCGCCTGCCTCTCAAAAACCAAAAATCACTCAAAAATCCATCGTTGGCAGGTGCCTTGCAGTTTTGCCGGAGCAGAAATGTGTGCAGACAAGAAATGGCCCGCAGAGAATACTTGCCGTATTGTCAAGGGACTTGACGCAGTATGGGCGCATTTCTGCCCGTCAAAACCGTGTCTGCCCTTGTCAATCGATGGTTTTATTCCATGGTATAGTATACCACGTTCCCGCCCGCAACACAACCGTTGAAATGGGAAAGGCGTTGTGGTAGAATAGGGAGACATCATGTGTAAGGAGGGCGGCCATGCATCCGCAGTTTGAAGAGATGAACCCCAAATGGTTCAACCGCGCCAATTATTACAGCGGCTCCATCGGGGATTTCCGTTACAGCTTTCTCATGGACAAGAAGGAGAAGATCATCCACGCCGCCACCTATACCGTGTACTGCTATGAGGTGGCCAAGGACGTGGAGAACCGGGATTACGCCTGGGACGAGACCGGCGTGGCGGAGCTGAAAAGCTGGCTCCAGAGCCAGTACGAGGCGTACTGCCAGGCCCACCCGGAGATAAAAGCGTAAAAGGAGACAATAGGGCTATGGCACAGCATTTTACCTGCTATTCGGCGGTGTTCCCGCTGCTGCTGCGGGAGCGTGACGGCAGGCGGGAGATCCTGCTGCACCACCGGTACCATACCGGCTATATGGACGGGAAATGGGACATCGCCGCCTCCGGCCATGTGGAGGAGAACGAGACGGCTCGCCAGGCCCTGGCCCGCGAATGTTACGAGGAGCTGGGCATTCGTGTCCGCCCGGAGGACGCGGAATTTGCCCACGTCTGCCACCGGCTGGGCCAGGAGGGAGACCGCACCTATTATGACCTGTATTTCTTTGTCCATGCCTACGAGGGCACGCCGTCCATCATGGAGCCGGACAAGTGTGATGGCCTGAACTGGTTTCCGCTGGACGCCCTGCCGGAGGATATGATCGACATCCGCCGTCTGCATCTCCGGCAGGCATTGAACGGCAAAATGTACGACGAGCTGTTTTAACAGAAGGAGCGACAACGATGGATCTTTGCGACCGCCGGGAGATACAGGCGCTTCTGGAGCGCCACGGCTTCCGTTTTTCCAAGGCCATGGGCCAGAATTTTCTCATCGAGGGCTGGGTGCCCCGGGACATCGCCGACGCCTGCGGCGCGGACGAGCAAACCGGCGTGCTGGAGATCGGCCCCGGCATCGGCCCGCTGACGGCTCAGCTGGTGCGCCGGGCCGGCCGGGTGGTGTCGGTGGAGCTGGACGAGAGGCTCTATCCCGTGCTGCGGGAGACCATGGCGGACGCCGGTAACTTCACCCTCATCGAGGGCGATGCCATGAAGCTGGACTTTCCCCAGGTGATACAAGAGCATTTCACCGGACTGCGGCCCATCCTGTGCGCCAACCTGCCCTATAACATCACCACCCCTGTGCTGACCAAGTGCGTAGAGAGCCGCTGCTTCGACAGTCTCACCGTGCTGATCCAGAAGGAGGTGGCGGAGCGTATCTGCGCCCGGGCGGGCACGGCGGAGTACGGCGCGTTTACCGTGCTGATGCAGTACTATACCGCGCCGGAGCTTCTCTTTACTGTGCCGCCCACCTGCTTCCTGCCGGCACCAAAGGTCACCTCCGCCGTCATCCACTGTCCCGTGCGGAAGACACCGCCGGTGGAGGTGGTGTCCGAGGCCGCCCTGTGGCGGACGGTGAAGGCCGCCTTCGCTCTGCGGCGCAAGACGCTGGTGAACTCCCTGCAGACCGGCTATCAGCTGCCCAAGGAGCAGCTGGCGGAGATCGTCGCCGCCTGTGGCCTGAGCGCCACTGTCCGGGGTGAACGGCTGACGCTTCAGGACTTTGCCGCCCTGACCAACGCCCTCCACGCGGCGGAGCAGGAAAAATAAGCCATCGTTTACAAAACCTTCACGCAATATAAACGGGAATTATGGTATACTGGAAGCTATATTCTACGACGAAATGAGTGACGACTTCTGGAACTGAACCGAAAAACCATCCGCAATATCCTGCTGATCGCCTGCGGCATCACGCTGGTGTGGTGGCTGGTGAACCACTTCAACCTGCTGCTGACGCTGGTGGACACCGTGCTGGGTATTCTCTCCCCCATCCTCATCGGCCTGATCCTGGCCTTTGTGCTGAATCTGCTGCTGGTACCCCTGGAGCGGCTGTGGAACAAACTGTTTCTGAAGGAGAACAGCAGGCCCGTCGTGAGGAAGCTGCGGCGGCCCATCTGCCTGCTGCTGAGCTTTCTCATCGTGCTGGGCGTCATCTTCGCCGTGTGCTTCGTGGTGATCCCCCGCCTGGGCAGCACCGTGGTGGAAATGGTGAACACCGTCACCGCCTATGTCAAGACGTTGGATGTGCGGTATGACGGCCTGCGCGCCGCACTGGAGCAGTATTCCATCACCCTGCCGGAGATCGACCTGGGCAAGAGCGACCTGCTGACCAAGATCACCGACCTGGTGGCCAAGGGCGGCTCGGCCCTGCTGAATACCACCATCGGCGTCACCACGTCGGTGCTGTCGGCGGTGGTGAACCTGCTGATGGGCGTGGTGTTCTCTGTGTACATCCTGGCCCAGAAGGAGACCCTGGGCCGCCAGATCAAGCGGGTGCTGTACGCCCTATTTCCGGAAAAGCGGGTCACGCCGTTTCTGGCGTTCCTGGGCCGCGTCAGCCGCACCTTCTCCCAGTTTGTCACCGGCCAGACCATCGAGGCCGTCATCCTGGGCACGCTGGTATTCCTGGGGATGCTGATCCTCCGGCTGCCCTATGCGCTGGTCATCGCCGTGCTGGTGGGCGTCACCGCCCTGATCCCCATTCTGGGCTCCTGGATCGGTGCCATCGTGGGCGCGCTGCTGATCCTGCCGGTATCTTTCATGCAGGCCATCTGGTTCGTGGTGTTCCTTATCGTCCTGCAGCAGATCGAGGGCAACCTCATCTACCCCCATGTGGTGGGCAAGTCCGTGGGCCTGCCAGGCATCTGGGTGTTCTTCGCCGTCATTGTGGGCAGCGGCCTGGGCGGCATCGCCGGCATGCTGCTGGGCGTGCCGGTGTGCGCCGTGATCTATGACGAGACCCGCCGCGCCATCCGCAAGCGGGAGACGGCGGATACGTCACAGAAGGGTTGACCTCTCGCGGAAGCGGCATATGCGCCGCCAACAAGATAATACGCAGAAAGCCGTCCGGAGAGGGCGGCTTTTTTGCCGCCTTGACGGGTTTTGCCAATTTCCCTCTTGACAAATGAGACTACTTCATGTAGTCTAATTGTAGAGACTACAGCGTGTAATCGCAACAAGGAGGGATGCTCTATGGCGGAGCTGCAAATGGGAATGGTGGAATCGAAGTTCGCGGATATCATCTGGCGCACCGCGCCGGTCACGTCCTCCCAGTTGGTCAAGCTGGGGGAGGCGGAGATGGGCTGGAAGCGCACCACGGTGCACACGGTGCTGCGGCGGCTGTGCGACAAGGGTCTGTTTCAGAACGACGGCGGGCTGGTCACGGTGAAAATGAGCCGGGAGGAGTTCTATGCCCGCCAGAGCCGCCAGTATGTGGATGACAGCTTCCACGGTTCGCTGCCGGCGTTTATCGCGGCCTTTACCCAGGGCCGGAGACTGACGGAGGAGGAACGGGATGAGCTGCGCCGCATGATCGACGAAGCGGGGGAGGGCTGACCATGAACGAGGTCTTTGTGAAGCTGGTCAACATGAGCGTGGCCGCCGGATGGCTGATCCTGGCGGTGCTGGTGCTGCGGCTGGCGCTGAAAAAGGCGCCCCGGTGGATTACCTGCCTTTTGTGGGCGCTGGTGGCGGTGAGGCTGGTGTGTCCCATCAGCCTCCAGTCGCCGGTGTCGGCCTATCAGGTGGCGTCACCGGCTGCCGTGCAGCCCACCGGCCAGGTGGAGTTCTTCCAGTATGTTCACGCCGGCGGCGACAAGCCCTCCATCCAGTTGGATGTGGACGCCATCCGTCCGGCGGAAACGGCACCGGCTGCCGCGGACAGCATATCTGACGGCGAAAGTCCGGCGCGGGATACCGTGACCCGCTATCTCCCGCCCTATGTGGCCATCTGGCTGGCGGTGGGCGGCACGCTGCTGTTGTACGGCATCGCCAGCGCCATCCGGCTGCGGCTCCGTGTGCGGGAGGCCATGCGCCTGCGGGACAATATCTGGGTATGCGACGCGGTGACGTCCCCGTTCCTGCTGGGTGTGCTGCGGCCCCGAATCTATCTGCCCAGCGGCATGGACGAGGGGCAGATGGCCTACGTCATCGCCCACGAAAACGCCCATCTGCGGCGGGGCGACCAGCTGTGGAAGCCCCTGGGCTACGCGCTGCTGGCGGTGCACTGGTTCAATCCCCTGGTGTGGGCGGCCTATTGGCTGTTCTGCCGGGATATCGAGACCGCCTGCGACGAGCGGGTGGTGAAGACCATGGATATGGCGGAGAAGAAGGCCTACTCCGAAGCGCTGCTCCATTGCAGTCAGGGGCGGCGGATGGTGCTGGCCTGTCCGGTGGCCTTCGGCGAAGAGGGCGTAAAGGGCCGCATCAAGGCGGTTTTACGGTACAAAAAGCCTGCTTTTTGGGCGGTTCTGGCGGCCGTGATCGTCTGCATCGCCGTGGCCGTCTGTTTCCTGACCGACCCCATGGGCCGGGACGGCAGCAAGGGCACCCTGACCTTTATGCAGAAGGACAACGTGGTCAGCGACGGGCGGGCGGACTTCACCCTGGAGACCTACGACGCGGGACTGGGCGCCCATGTCTATGCCGAGGTATGGCAGGACGGCCGGTGCGAGACCACCCAGCTGCTGACCGTGGGCCGCTATGCCAACGAGCTGAGCGTCCAGATCCAGCAGCCGGAGCGGAATCTGCAGGCGATCCCCGCCTTCCAGCTCTGGGCCGCCACCGACGTGTACGGCGATTACGGCGAGCTGTGGGACAGCCTGAAGGAGATGCCCAAGGATACCGCCTATGCCGCCTATCAGGACGGCGAAAAGCGGCAGGTGGCGGAGGGGGACGACATCGTGCTGCTGGCCATGGCGGCGGATTTGGGCGGCGGACTGCCCCAGTTCGACTGCCGCAGGCTGGAGAAGCAGCCCGGTATTGCCCGGGACGCTGACTATATGATCGTGGTGCGCGCGGCCTTTGCCGCCGACGATACCGAATCCGCCGGGGATCTTCTGGGGAAGGATACGGACAGCGCCCACGAGTATCTGCTGCCCGAGTTCAGCCTGCCCGTGGCGGTGGAGCTTGACGGGGTGGAGGAGCAGGCCGTGCGCCAGGATCTGGATGCCCTCATCAACGACCACCGCTGGGCTATGCCTTCCGACGCCCAGCGGGCCGGGACCTCGCCTTCCATCACGCTGTACAGCCGCCAGGGCGGCACGCTGTATATGGAGCGCGGCATGGACGCCCTGCTGGAGGTCACCGCTGACGGCACTGCCGTCGGCTACGCCAGCGACATGACCGGCGACGCCATCATCGACGCCCTGTCCGGCTGGGCCTGGCAGATGAAGAAGAACATCGCCCGCTCCAAGGAGGCCATCCCCGATGTGGAGACGCTGCTGACCCGGTTCCCCGACGGCGGCTTCCGCTGGGATATCTATCTGGATAACGGCAACGACGGCAACGCACTGGTGGAGCAGCTGTGGGCCTATGTGCAGAGCAGCACTCTGACGGCGGCCCAGTGCCGCGGCCTGCTGCTGAACCGGGACGGGCTGGACGGCGCTTTCACCGAGGGGTACACCGCGGCGCTGGTGGAGATCTATCAGAAGCAGCAGGACGTCTATATGCAGGCGTGGCGCAGTCTGACCTATGAACAGCAGAAGAGCGGCCCGCTGGATGTGGACGGCATCCTGCCCCGGGCCCAGACCATCCGCTGGTCCTATGACAGCGACGCGCTGTCATGCCCCTATATGACCGTCAACGGCAGCGGCACCGTGTTCTATATGGAGATTCCCGACGAGCTGGCGGCCCGCATCGGGCAGCGTGTGGCGGAGAACGTGAAGCTGGGCGGCTTCGAGCCGCCGCAGTTTACCAATGGTTGGGGCAGCGCTTTTAGCTCCTGGACGGCGGAGACCCCGGAGGTGCATCTGCGGTTCAAGGAGGATTACGGCGGATTTTACAGCCTGTGCCGGGGCGACGGCGGCGTATGGGGCCTTTGTGTGGACGGAAACGTCGTGCAGGCGGACGCCGAGGTGCGGGAGCTGCTGGCCATGATCCGGAGTCTGACCGGCTGGGAGACGGAGAGCGGGCGAGAAGCCTTCTCCGGCCTGGCATCGGCGGAGCTGATCTACAACGGCGAGATCCTCTATACCGTCAGCGACGCCGACCATATGGCGCGGCTGCAGAACCTGCTGCAGAACGGGACGCAGGCGGAATCTGCGGCCAAAACGCCGCCGGAATGTGTCCAGCTGCGCCTGACGCGCAGTGACGGCAGCACCGTATCCGTGCTGGCGGCGCCGGATATGGCCAGGATCTATCTGCCGCCCTTCTACTACTACCGCTACAACGACTATGAATCCACCGGCACCCAGCCGTTGCTGGACGCCCTGGGCCTGACGGAGTGGCCCGCGGCGGTGGTCAATGAGGGCTGCGGCGCGTGGCTGACGGCGCTGGAGGCCCAGCTGACCCCCATGCCCCGGAACGGGCAGAGCGGCGCGTCCCTGATCTTCCCCCTGTCGGAGCAGGCGGTGCGGTCGGCGGCCATCAGCATGGGCCTGCCCAATGTGATTTCTCCGGAGGAGACCTTCTCCGGCGCGGAGGGGCACGCGGCCTATACCCTGCGGGATGACAGCGGCGAGCGGTACCCTATGCTGGTGGTCAGCAGCCAGGTGGACGATGTGGGCAAGCGGTATTTACAGGTGATGTATCTGGAGCCGGCAGGGGAGGATACCGCCTTCCGCTGGGCGGACTGGCAGCGGCCCATCGCCCTGGCCGGAATGCTGTACGGCGGTTTTCACGACGACGGCCAGCTCTATCGCCAGCTGTCCACCCTGGAGATCTCGGAGGATGCCGGACAGGGCGCCAACTGGACAATGACCACCACCGGCGGCTTCTGCCGGGTGAGCTACTCCGTCATGGAGATCCAGGGCAAGCCGGAGCGGCAGGGAATCAGCCTCTATTTCTATCCCACGGAGCAGGACTATCGCCAGCAGCAGAAGGTCGTCCAGCAGAACCGGGAGGAAAATGTCATTGCCGCGCAGGAGCAGACGAGCGGTAACTGAAAGAGATGGGGCCTTACCCCATCTCTTTTTCCAAATTTTACAATAAAACACCTTGACAATAAATAAACAGACGTTTATTATCAAGGTATGAGAACGATCGATACGGCAAAACGGGATAAGGTGGTGCAGACCGTCCTCCAGATCACCATGGAGGAGGGCCTTGCCGCGCTGTCCTTTGATAAGCTGGCCAAACGGGCCGGGATCAGCTCCGGCACCCCCTATGTGTACTACAAGGACAAGACCGACATGCTCTCGTGCATCTATACCCAGGTGTGGCAGGGCCTGCAGGAGGGATTGCAGCAGGCCATCGACATGGGCCGCACCCCCGGCGAGAAGCTGTTTTTCGGCCTGCGCCAGTTGGCCCAGACGCTGTTGGCCCACCCCAGCGAGGCCCACTTCTTCCTGTCGGTGATCAACGCGCCGGAATTCGTCACCGCCGACGCCCTGCGGGAGAACAGCCTGCCCTCGCCGCCGCTGCTGGCGGTGTATCAGGAGACCATCGCCCGGAGGCTGATGAAGACTGACAACATCGCCTACATCAACGCCATGCTGTTCGGGCCGCTGTTCCTGATTTTGCAGCAGCACCGCCAGAGCGGCACCCCCGCCGTCATGAGCGAGGTGGAAAAGGTGCTGGATCTGTCGGTCTCCGCCGTGCTGAAGATCCGGTGAGGGCGCGGCCTGTCCGCCAAACGGCCATTCAGAAAACCGAACCGAGCCGGACGGCGCTGCCGCCCGGCTCTTTTTTTGTATCGGAAGCAAAAAATTGCCGCCAAGCTGCAACCACGGGGCATTTTTCCGGAGTAGAAGGATAAGAGGGGAGGGAAGCCCATGGAGGATAAGCAGATCGTGTCCCTGTACTGGGCGCGTGACCCGCAGGCCATTGACCGGAGTCAGGAGAAATACGGCCCTTACTGCCTGTCCATCGCTCGAAGTATCCTGCGCCAGGAGCAGGACGCGGAGGAATCCGTCAACGATACATGGCTGGGCGCGTGGAACGCCATGCCGCCCCACCGACCTGAACGGCTGTCGGGCTTTCTGGGTAAGCTGACCCGCCGCATTTCTTTGAAGCGGTGGGAGGCCGCCCGCGCCCAAAAGCGCTTCGGCGACGAAACGGCGCTGGCGCTGGAGGAACTGAGCCAATGCGTAGACGGCAGCGGCGACGTGCAGCGGGAGCTGGAGGCCACCGAGCTGGCGGCGCGGATCAACGATTTCGTTATGGCCTTGCCGCAGGCGGAGCGCCGGGTGTTCCTGTGCCGCTATTGGTACATGGACAGCATGGCGGAGATCGCCATCCGCTTCGGCTTCTCTGTCAGCAAGGTGAAATCCATGCTGCACCGCATCCGGCAGCGGCTGCGGCAGACGCTGGAACAGGAGGGCTTGCTATGAGACCGGAAACATTGCTCTATGCCATCGGCGAGGTGGACGACGACGCCGTGCGGGATGCCCGCGATCCCAAGCTGAAGCGGCCCCACCGCTGGCGGCGGTGGCTGGTGACAGCCGCCTGTCTGTGCCTTGCGGTGCTGGGTATCTGGACGGCCCGGCGGTTTGACTATCTCGATTTTCTTCGCACCGGCTGCGCCGCCTCCATCGGCGAGGTGGTGGACGGCGATTACTACTACCATGTGCGCCACCGCGGCCTGTACCGCTATGACCCGGAGACGGGGGAGCGTGAGCGGATACTCAGCACCTTTTGGTACGACAGCTATCAGGTAAACGAATATGGTGTGTATTATATTGACGGAAAATCACTGTATGTATTGGATCATGCCTCAAAAAAACGAACGCCGCTGTATCGCGGCGGCGGGAACTGCACGAACCTTCATCTGTCGCTGTATGGCGATGACGTGATCGTGACGGTGTACGACCGGGAAAATGACAGGAGCTATCAACTGCTGCTGGACGGCATGACCGGAGAAGAGCGGCAGGAGGTCACGCCGCCCACCGACTATGGCTACTACGACACGCACATGTTCTCTCAACGGCACTTCCGGGTAGGTGAACGGGAGCTGGAGCTGGTTCCGCTGGCGGCAGAGGATAACGAAGCGCGCTATGATCTGCAAGAAAACGGCGTTTCCCTGCTGCCGGAAGGCGCCGCGGTGGACGCCTATCCCGACAGACTGGGGGACGCCCTGTGGTTCCTGCGCAGTCATCAGACTTCCACCGACACCTATTACATCGTCTCGCCTTCTGGTGACCGGACGGTGACGCTGCCTGTCGCCAATTATTACGCCTGCGGCGAAGATTTCGCCCTCAGCAGCGCGTACAGCGACTACCGCAGCGCGGTCTGCTGCGCTGACCTGCGCACCGGCGAAACGTGGGGGCTGACGGCGGACACGGACGCGGAGTGGTACAGTCTGACCGGCGACGGGCAGTACGTCTATTCCTGCGTCCCGTGGGACGACTATCAGGCCTGCTGGCGGCTGGTGTATGAGGGCGGTCGCCCTGTGGCCCTGGCGCTGATAGACGAGGATATCACAAAATAAGCAATAAAGGAGCGGATGCCCCGCTCCTTTATCACAGCCATAAGCCCCCTGTGATGGATTTGTGCAATGTCCACGAAGCCGGCGGGGGAAAATTGGCGGATGTTTGGAGAAGAAAGGGCTTGCTTTTTGCAGAGAGTGCCGATATAATAGTCAAGAAAATTTTGAAAGGGGGAACGCGCCATGACCACCATCCGTAAGACCAAGTGCAAAGCCGCTCCCACTGTTTTTGTTTCTATTGTGGATATCGTTTTTTGACCGATGTTTTTCATCGGTCTTTTTTTTCGGCCTCCGCGGGAAGCAGATGACAAAGTTTGGTAAGTAACTTCACATACAAGACAAATGAAAGAGAGGAATCACGCCATGAAGAAAGAACTGGGCCATGTGGCCATCTACGACGCCAGAGAGCTGGGCGTTCCCCGTATGCTGCTGCTGGGTCTGCAGCACCTGTTCGCCATGTTCGGCGCCACCGTGCTGGTGCCCATCCTGGTAAGCTCCTACGGCCTGCCCCTGTCCATCCAGACCACCCTGCTGTTCGCCGGTCTCGGCACGCTGCTGTTCCACCTGTGCACCAAGTTCAAGGTACCCGCCTTCCTGGGTTCCTCCTTCGCCTTCCTGGGCGGCTTCCAGGCCGTCGCCGTGCTGGACGCCGGTAAGTTCGCCAGCATGACCGGCGAGGAGAAGCTGCCCTACGCCCTGGGCGGCGTGGTGATCGCGGGCCTGCTGTACCTGGTGCTGGCCCTGCTGTTCAAGCTGGTGGGCGCCAAGAAGGTCATGCGCTTCTTCCCCCCCATCGTCACCGGCCCCATCATCATCCTGATCGGTCTGAACCTGTCCGGCACCGCCATCAGCAACGCCTCCACCAACTGGTGGTTGGCCCTGGTGGCCATCGCGGTCATCATCGTGGCCAACATCTGGGGCAAGGGCATGATCAAGATCATCCCCATCCTGCTGGGTGTGGTGGTCAGCTACATCGTGGCCCTGATCACTGGCCAGGTGGACTTCACCGCCATGCGTGAGGCCGACTTCGTGGGCCTGCAGCAGTTCGTCATCGCCAAGTTCGACATCACCTCCATCCTGGTGATGGCCCCCATCGCCATCGCCGCCATGATGGAGCACATCGGCGACATCTCTGCCATCTCCTCCACCACCGGCAAGAACTTCATCGAGGATCCCGGCCTGCACCGCACCCTGCTGGGCGACGGCCTGGCCACCGCCATGGCCGGTATGTTCGGCGGCCCCGCCAACACCACCTACGGTGAAAACACCGGCGTCCTGGCCCTCAGCAAGGTCTACGATCCCCGGGTCATCCGCCTGGCCGCCCTGTACGCCATCATCCTGAGTTTCTCCCCCAAGTTTGACGCCCTGGTCAACTCCATCCCCACCGCCATCGTGGGCGGCGTCAGCTTCGTCCTCTACGGTATGATCTCCGCCGTCGGCGTCCGCAACGTGGTGGAGAACAAGGTGGATCTGACCAAGTCCCGCAACCTGATCATCGCCGCGGTGATCTTCGTCAGCGGCCTGGGCTTCAGTTCCACCGGCGGCATCACTTTCACCGTGGGCAGCGCCGACATCACCCTGACCGGCCTGGCCATCGCCGCTCTGGCGGGCGTGATCCTGAACGCCGTCCTGCCCGGCAACGACTACGAGTTCGGCACCAGCGTCGAGGGCGACAAGTCCGCCGACCTGGGCAGCTATTAAGAGCACGCTGCAGCAGAAACGAAAACAGGCCCCGAAAGGGGCCTGTTTTTTACATGGTGGTGAATCGCTCCCCGTACTTGCCAACCTCTGCCGGAGATGGTATGATGACACCATCAACAGCGGGAGGGAACGCATATGGACATCTGGGAACAGCTCTATGAAAAGGCACGGGCGGAGTACCATCCGGAGGAGGTGACGCCGTTTTTCTACGCCCACAACGTGGTGTGCGCGCTGGAGAGCGCCAGCGGCAGGATCTTCACCGGCTTCTGTGTGGAGGCGTGCAGCGGCGTCATGAATCTGTGCGCCGAGCGGGTGGCCGCCCTGAACATGTACGTCAACAGCGGTGAGACCGTCATCCGGCGGCTCATCGCCTTCCGGGACGCGCCGCCCAGCGGCGGCGGAAGCGGCATGCCCTGCGGTGCGTGCCGCGAGTTTCTGATGCAGCTCTCACCGGAGAACCGGAACACGGAGATCATGGTGGATTGCGCCGCCCGTGAGACGGTAACGCTGGGCGAGCTGATGCCCAACTGGTGGGGCATGTACCGGTACGGGGAGGAATAGAGGACAAAAAACCAGACCCCATCGGGGTCTGGTTTTTTGTCAGTGAAAAGATAAGAACGAAGAGTGAAAAGCTACGGTATGCCGCCGTGGGCGGCATGATTCAAATCATTGCGCCTGTTCCGCGCGCTTTTCCGTGCGGCTGTACATGACGGTCATGTCGTAGATCTTCTTCGCCAGTGCGTCGCTGGCCTCGCCGGGCAGCATGCGCCACTGCCAGTTGCCACCCAGGATGCCGGGGGTGTTCATGCGGTGGTACTGCCCCAGGCCCAGATAGTCCTGCATCTGGGCCACGAACAGGTCGGCCACGCTGCTCTGTCCGCCGCGGAGGATGCCCCAGTGGAAGCCCTCCTCGTCATTGAGACCCAGGTATCGCTTGGCGTAGGCAATGTCCTCCGGCGCGGCCTCATGCCGCCACAGCTCCACGGGGCTATTGTCGTGGGTGCCGGTATAGCATACACAGTGCCGGGGATAGGTGTGGGGCAGGTAGTTGCTGGTGTCCCGGGAGTCGAAGGCAAATTCCAGCACCTTCATGCCGGGCCAGCCGGAGTCGTGCAGCAGCTTCTGGACGGTGGGGGTGGGGTAGCCCAGATCCTCGGCGATGAACTGCAGGCCGGGGAACCAGCCGGTCAGGGCGCTGACCAGGGCCATACCGGGGCCCTGACGCCACTCGCCGTTGCGGGCGGTAGTCTCGCCATAGGGCACGGCCCAATAGGTGTCCAGCCCGCGGAAATGGTCGATGCGGATCACGTCATACAGCTTGCCCGCGCCGTCGATGCGGCGGATCCACCAGCCGAAGCCGTCCGCCTGCATCACGTCCCAGCGATACAGCGGCGTGCCCCAGAGCTGGCCGTCCTCGCTGAAATAGTCGGGCGGGACGCCGCTGACGGCGGTGGGGATGCACTGGTCGTCCATCTGGAAGAACTGGGGCTCGGCCCACACGTCGGCGCTGTCCAGGGGGACGTAGATGGGCAGGTCACCGATGATCTGGATGTCCAGGCTGTGGAGATACGCCCGCAGGGCCGTCCACTGGCGGAAGAACAGGAACTGGATATAGATGAACAGCTCCACATCCTCCCGCAGTTCGGTGCGATATTTCTCCAGCACCTCCGGGGTCTTCCGCAGGCGCAGAGTCTGGTCGGGCCAGTCGGTCCAGGACTTCATGCCGAAATGACGCTTGCAGGCCATGTACAGGGCATAGTCCTCCAGCCAGCGGCCGTTCTCCTGCCGGAAGGCGGCCACAGCCTCGGCGTCACGCTGCCAGCCCCGCTTTTTGGCGATGGCCAGCACCTTGAAGCGGCTTTCGTAGATCTTGCCGTAGTCCACATACCGAGGCTCGGTGCCCCACTGGCAGCGGGTGACCTCGCTCTTCTTCAGCAGACCGTCGGCCACCAGCATGTCCAGGTCGATAAAGTAGGGGTTTCCGGCAAAGGTGGAAAAGCTCTGATAAGGGGAATCGCCGTAGCTGGTGGGGCCAAGGGGCAGCATCTGCCAATAGTGCTGGCCCGCGGCGTGGAGGAAGTCGGCGAAATCATAGGCGGCCTTGCCCAGTGTGCCGATGCCATAGGGGGACGGCAGGGAGGAGACGGCCATCAAAATACCACTGGAACGTTTCATAGTAGTGATCTTTCCCTCGTTTTGATGATAGTGTGGTGCAGGGCGGGACAGGAACTGTCCCGCCCTGCGGATCGATGAAGACTTTTCGCCAGCTGCTTTTATCCCTTTACGGCGCCGGCGGCCACGCCCTTGATGATGTGCTTCTGGCACAGCAGGTAGAAGATGATGACCGGCAGGATGCTCAGCAGGATCAGCGCCATGGTGGCGCCCATATCCACCTGGCCATAGCTGCCCTTCAGATGCTGGATGACGATGGGGATGGTCATATACTTGGTGCGGTCCAGCACCAGATACGGCAGCAGGAAGTCGTTCCACACCCACATGATCTCCAGGACGCCCACGGAGATGAAGGTGGGCTTCATCATGGGCAGCACCACCAGGAAGAAGGTGCGCAGGGGGCCGCAGCCGTCGATGACGGCGGCCTCTTCGATCTCCAGGGGGATGGATTTCACGAAGCCGGAGAACATGAACACCGCCAGGCCCGCGCCGAAGCCCAGGTACACGATGGGGATGGTCCAGGGGGTATCCAGATGCAGCTTATTGGCAGTACGGGACAGGGTGAACATCACCATCTGGAAGGGCACCACCATGGAGAACACGCACAGATAGTACACGATCTTGCTGACCAGACTGCCCACGCGGGAGACGTACCACGCCGCCATAGAGGTGCACAGCAGGATCAGTGCGGAGGACACCAGCGTGATGAACAGGCTGAAAAACACGGCCTTGACGAAGGGGTAGTTACCGAAGGTCATGCCCTTGACATAGTTCTGGAAGCCCACGAAGCTGTCGGCGTTGGGCAGGGCGAACGTCTCGGTATTGACGGCGGCGTTGCTCTTGAAGGAGTTAATCAGCACGATGAGGATGGGCAGCACATAGATGATGCAGATCACGGCAAAGGCCACGGTCATCACTGTTTTGCTGCGGGTATGCTTTTTGGCGAGACTGGTCTGCATTACTGCTGCACCTCCTTCTTACGGGTGGACTGAAGCTGGATCAGACTGATGGCGGCCACCAGGATGAAGAACACCACGGCCTTTGCCTGCCCCACGCCGCGGTTGTTGCCGCCGCCGGAGTAGAAGGCGTTGTAGATGTTCAGCGCCAGCATTTCCGTGGTCTTGATCACGCTGCCATCCGGCTGCTGCAGGAAGGGACGGCCGCCGGTCAGCGCCAGGTTCTGGTCAAACAGCTTGAAGCCGTTGGTCAGCGTCAGGAAGATGCAGATGGTGAAGGAGCTCATCATGTTGGGGATGGTGACCTTCCACAGCATCTGCCAGTTGGTGGCGCCGTCGATGCGGGCAGCCTCCAGCATATCCTCCGGAATGGATTGCAGACCGGCGATATAGATGATCATCATATAGCCCACCTGCTGCCAGCACATCAGGATGATAAGACCCCAGAAGCCGTACTTGCTCTCCAGCACCACGGAGGTGTCGTACTTCACCAGAATGCCGTCAAAGATCATGGACCAGATGTAGCCCAGCACGATGCCGCCGATGAGGTTGGGCATGAAGAACACCGTGCGGAACAGATTGGAGCCCTTGATGCCCTTGGTCAGGAAATAGGCCACCGCAAAGGCCAGCACATTGATGAACAGTACCGACACGAAGGCGAACAGCGCCGTGTACCAGAAGGCGTGGACAAAGGTACTGTCGGAGAAGGCCTTCACATAGTTGCTAAAGCCCACCCACGTCCACTGGCTGGTCAGCTTGAACTTACAGAAGGACAAAAACGCGCCTTTCAGAAACGGATACAAAAAACCGATGCAAAAGGCGGCGAAGGTGGGCAGCAGGAACAGCCACACCATCCGTTGAATGGGCCGGCGGATCAGACGGCTGCTGAGGGCGGCCGCATCCCGCTTTCTGTGTAATCGCTTCATTCTCTCACTCCTGTTCCGCTTTTATTGTCATGGCGAAAGCTCTTGCCCGAAGGGGTTCGGCCAACAGCTCACGCCACCACAGAGAGTGTACAGGCGGGGCGGGCGATCACGTCCGCTCCGCCTGTTTCCTATGCTTTTTCGTCAGTCAGATACGCAGGATTTAGTGCTCGTTGGCGTACTGGGTGGCCCAGCCTTCCACGAAAGCAGTCTTGACGTTGTCCCAGCTGCCGTTGCCGGTGGTGTACTGGCTCAGAGCGTCCACCACGGCGGCACGCCAATCGTCAACAGCGGGAGTCCAGTTGAACGCCCAAGTGACGGTGTAGTTGCCGTTGGCAACATACTCGTTGGCCTGTGCGAAGAACACGTTCTCGGGGGTCTTGGCGTTCTTGAAGGGGCAGGGACCAAACTGCTCAGCCAGCATGGTGGTGCCGGCGTCAGAGGTGACGACCCAGTTCATGAAGTCCAGAGTAGCCTTGATGTCCGCCTCGGAGGCGTTCTTGTTCACAGCCCAGCAGTTCTCGGTGCCGCAGCACAGACCGGCCTTCTCCTCGCCGTCCACACCGCAGTAGATGGGGATCATGGCCAGATCATCGGGGTTCATCTTGAAGCCCTTGGTCTCGTCGGTGACCAGATTGCTGTACTCCCAGGTACCGTTCTGATAGAACACAGCCTTGCCCTGGCCGAACTCAGCCTCAGCCTGGTCGCCGGTGGCGGACAGCAGGGCAGCGCCGGTGGCGGCGGAGTCAGTGATGTACAGATCCCAGATAGCCTTGTAGTTATCCAGATAGGTGCCCTTGATGGTGGCGGGCTGCGCGGTCACATTGTCATCGCGGAACTCGTAGAACAGGGGCATATTGGCCAGATGGCCGGAGAAGCGCCAAGAGGAGGAGCCGTCCAGACCGGCGGAGGTAAAGGCATCGAAGCCCAGCTCAGCGGCGCGGGCGTGGATGTCATCGGCAACGGCCTTCAGGGACTCGAAGTTGGTGATCTCATCCAGAGAGTGACCGGCCTTCTCCAGCAGGGCCTTGTTGACGATGATGCCAAAGGCCTCGTAGCAGTAACCGATGGAAACGGTCTCGCCGTCGGCATTCTTCAGATCAAAGTCATGGGTGGTCATCTGGTTGTACACATCGGTGCCTTCCAGATTGTAGCAGAACTCACCGTAGCTGTTGACAGCACCCAAATTGCCCACCTGGAACATGGTGGGAGCGGCGTCCTTATCCATCTCGGCGGTCAGCGTGGTGTCGTACTGGCCGGAGGCAGCGGTCACGACCTTAACGGGCACACCGGTCTCAGCGGTGTAGGCGGCGGCCAGAGTCTGCCAAGCGGCGTCGGACTCGGGCTTGAAGTTCAGGTAGTACACGCTGCCGGTGGCAGTGGTGTCACCATCGCCGTTGCCCTGTGCGTCATTGCTTCCGCCGCCGCAGGCGACCAGAGACAGAGCCATCACAAGAGCAAGGATCAGTGCAAGAAACTTTTTCATGTTGAATGATCTCCTTCTAAAATGATTTTATTTTCACAGTATGCACTGTAAAAAACGGTTTATACCAGCTTTTTCACGCTGCCGCCCACACGCAGCACCGTGGGCAGCACCTCATGGAAGTTCCCGGCGCGGCCCTCAATCATATCCAGCAGGATCTCGATGCTGCGCCGTCCCATCTTCTCCATGGGCTGGCACAGGGTGGTCAGCGGCGGGTCGATGTAGTCCGACACCTCGATGCCGTCGATGGCGATGACGGAGCAGTCGTCGGGCACGGTGCGCCCGTGCTCCCGCAGGGAGCGCATGGCGCCGATGGCCATGTTGTCGGAGATGGCGAACACGGCGGTGAAGTCCGCGCCGCTGTCCAGCGTCCGGTTCATGGCCTGATAGGCGGCCTGAATATTGAAGGTCTCGGTGCAGATGACCAGGCTCTCGTCGGGGGTGATGCCCGCCTCGGCCAGGGCCTTTTTATACCCCTCGTACCGGAGCTGGCTGATGGAGTGGTCGTCGGGCCGGGTGATCATGGCGGCGATGCGCCGGTGGCCGTTCTCAATGAGGTACCGGGTGGCCCGGCTGGCGTTCTCGATATCGGCGATGGACACGGAAGAGTAGTCCCCGTGCTCCAGCGTGCCGTAGTGGTTGCCGAAGGAGCAGCACACGAAGGGCACGTTCAGCCGCGCCAGATCGGCGGCGGAGTAGTCGAACCGCCCGCCCAGCAGCACTAGGCCCAGCAGTCGCTTCTCCCGCTCCATCATGGCGGCCTGCTTCAGCTCATCGTCGCAGGAGCCGATCTGCTGCATCACCATGGTGTAGCCGTTGGCGGTGATGCCCGCCTCCACGGCGCGGATGATGTCGGTATAGAAGGGGTTGGAAATACCCCGCACCACAAGGCCGATGGCGTCAGACTTGGTCTTTACCAGATCGCGGGCGGAGTTGTTGGGAATATAATTGGTGCTCTCGATCACATCCAGCACCCGGCGCCTGCTCTCCTGGCTGACGTCGGGCCGATCGTTCAGTACGCGGGAGACCGTGGTGATACTGACGCCGCTCAATCGGGCGATATCCTTGATGGTCACACTCTCTCCCCCTGTCGTTGCTCCTCAGGCGAAACAACGGTACCGTTTCCGGAAACGTTTTCGCACTCTGAGTGACTTAATACTAGCAACTTTTACACTGTGTGTCAATGTGGTTTTTTGATTTTCGTTGGTTATGACAGTTTTTTGTTTGCCGTTTGTTGATTTTGCCGAATGTCGTGTGGACAGTTGTCGCCAGGCAGAAGTACGGAGATATGCGGCAATGTCCGGTAAACATTCGTAGGGGCGGACGACCCTGTCCGCCCTATCGGAAATGCCGTGCCCGTGTGTAGGGGCCGACGACTCTGTCGGCCCACCGACGTAAGATGGTACCTTCAAAGACAAGATGGATGCTGCGGCGGCATAGCCGCCGAGATCGGAGGCTAAAAACATGCCACCGGCATGTATTCTTAACGCCCCGACGTCCGCCCCTACAATATTATTATCAAGGAAAGAAAAAAGCCGCCACCCTGGCCGGTGACGGTTTTCGGATAATTCCTAAAATCTTCAATTTTCGACCGGGCAAGCCGCTCTGCGGTAATACCCTTGCTTTTATTATCCCATTTTCCGGCGGATGCCAAGAAAAATGGCGCTCAGTCCAACGCCAGCTCCTTTCCGTTCAGGGCGGCGTAGGCCAGGCGTTCCCCCTCATAGCGAAGCTTCATGGAGAAGAAGGGGGTGTCCGGCTCGTGGATGAGATCCAGGAACAGCTTGTCCCCCGCCCACAGGGGCAGGGCCATCAGGGCGTCCTTGTGGATCCACTCCAGCACGCCCTCGTTGCACTCGATCAGCTCACCTGTCCAGCCGGTGGCGGTGAACACATGCATGTACTCCGTCTCCCACTGGTCGGACACGAAGGTGACAAGGCCACGGTACTGATAGTCCGTCAGTGTCAGGCCCGTCTCCTCCCAGGTCTCCCGCAGGACGCACTCCTCCGGGCTCTCGCCATCCTCAAACTTGCCGCCGACGCCCACCCACTTATCATGGTTCAGGTCGTTCTTCTTCTTGACCCGGTGCAGCATCAGATAGTTGCCCTGGGGATCCTCGATATAGCACAGCGTGGAATTATACATGTATTTTCGTCCTTTCGAGCGCGGTGGTATGCGCAATGTGATTTAGCCGTCCAGGCAAAAGACCCGTTCGTCGCCGCTCTGAAAATTCGCGGGGTTGCAGAATGGCGGCTCGCCGGGCCACTTCTGGTGAAAGCGTATGGTAAGAAAATCGTGCAGATGGACCGATACGAAAACCATAAAATGCTTTTCCGGATAGGCTTGCTTCAAACAGGCCAGAAGCATTTTACCAAATTGCGGAGCCAGCGGCAAGAGCGCGTCAAATTCTTTGCGGCTGACAGGGCCGAAAATATGGACATGATTTTTCAGAAGCCTCAAAGGCCGTCCGGTCAAACGTGGGCGGCACGGTCTGCACGGTTGAATCGGCGAATACCACAAATTCGTTTTCCCGCGCGCTGTCATACAGCGTTTTGAAGGAAGCCAGCCCGATCAGGGTATGCAGCAGCTCCAGGCGTTTCGTCATGTATGGATCAAGCCCTTTCAAATGTGATCTCGTCATAGCCCGTTTCGGCGTCCTGCTCCTGGCCATAGCGCCAGCCGTCCAGCACGCCGAGCACCAGCTCACAGGTGGTGTTGACGAGGCAGCCCTCCTTCAGATGGCCGCCGAAGGCGGACAGGCCCTGACGGCTCAGGGCGATGTGCAGGTGGCAGCGCTCCTGGCTGACGGTGCCCATCAGGGACAGGATCTCGCAGTGCTCGTCCACCGTGCGGACGGTGACGCCGTCGGCATCCCGCAGCACGGCGCGGGTCAGGCAGCCCACCCCGGACAGCACCACGCCGGCGGCGATGTGGTATTCGGCGCAGATGGCCTTGATGGACAGCAGCAAGTCGTCGCCCCGGTGCAGTCTCCGGCAGATGGTGGTCATAGGCGGTGTCCTCCTCTGGAATGACGCTGAAATGGTGTTTTGCACCATTTTACCACACCTTTTGCAATTTGTACAGCGCTGTGGTATACTGGGCGGCAGGAAAGACGGAAGGAGGGCGGGGCCATGGACTATGAGATCATCCGCTCACGCCGCCGCACGGTGGCGCTGGAGGTGACCCGGGAGGGCCGGGTGCTGGTGCGCGCGCCGCTGCGGATGCCCCAGGGGGAAATTGAGCGGTTCGTGGACGGCCACGCCGCGTGGCTGGAGAAGGCCAGGGCCAGGGTGGCGGCCCGTCAGGCGGCCCATCCGCCCCTGACCGAGGCGGAGGTGGCGGCGCTGCGCCAGCGGGCGCGGGAGGTGCTGCCGGGGAAGGTGGCCCACTACGCGGCCATCATGGGCGTGACGCCCGCGTCGGTGAAGATCACCGCCGCCCGGACGCGGTTCGGAAGCTGCTCCGGGAAGAACGGTATCTGCTTCTCCCTGTATCTCATGCAGTATCCGGAGGCAGCCATCGACTATGTGGTGGTCCACGAGCTGGCCCACATCCGCCACCACGACCACAGCCCCGCCTTTTACGACCAGGTGGCCCGCGTGCTGCCGGATTACAAGGCGAGGCAGCGCCTGCTGAAGGAATGAAGAGATCCCCGGAGCGGGTGCCCCGGGGATCCTTTTGTATCCAAAGCCGGCCGAAGGGTTCCGATGGCCCGGCTGCTCGTTATGCCTTCGTGTCCAGCAGCACCTGGGCGAAGGCGTCGGCGAAGATGCGGGCGCTGTTGAGGGACTCGTCCAGGGAGTTGCCCGCCGCGCCCACCTCCACCAGCATGGAGCCCAGGGACTTGTGCTGGTTATAGTTGGAGTTCCGCAGCGTGATGGGCCGCATCACCGTGGGATAGTCCGCCGTGATGGCCTCGGACACCGCCACCGCCAGCTTCAGGTTCTCCTGCCAGCCGTCGTGATTGCTGCCCATGATGAAGCTGAGCTGTGCGGCGTTGGGGTCCTCCAGCGAGATCAGCTTATACTGCCGGTGCTGGGCGTCCTCCACTGCGTCCCGGTGGATGTCCAGAATGAAGGAGATGGAGGGGTATTTCTCCAGATACGCCTCGATGCCCTCCACCGACCGGCCATAGGCCCCCTCGTACAGCGGATCGTCGTACAGCGTTCGGTCGTGGAGCACCGAGATGCCGTAGCCCGACAGCACCGACGCGATCTCGTCCCCCACCCGCACCACGTTCTTGGTGGTGTCGCTGGTGCGGCAGGTGCCGGTGGAGACATAGTCGTGCCCTGCGGGCATGGTATAGGCTTCGCTGCCGTGGGTGTGAAGGATCAGCACCTGGGGCGCGTCATCGGTCAGGCAGGCGGCAAAGCCCTCCTCCGCCAGCGCGGTGGCGTCCAGCGTCTTGTTGGAGCCGTTCTTGATGCACACGCCCCGCACCACGGTGTACCCCGCCTTGTTGGTGATCTTCACCGTCTGGGAGGGTACGCCGTTATCCTGGAAGGCAAGGGCCGCGCGGGGCGTCTGGGGCAGGGGACCGTCCTCCGGCTCTGGCGTGTCCGACGGTTCCGGAGCGTCTGGCGTCTCATCGGACGGCGTGTCCGGTTCCGGAGTGTCCGACGCCTGGGCGACCGCCTCGCGGGCGGACAGCAGCATGGGGGACTGCCGCAGCGTCAGCACCGTGGCCAGGGACAGCCCGTCCCCCGGCAGCCAGCTCCCCATGGTCCATTGCAGCAGCCATCTGGCGGCGCTGCCGCCGCTTTCTGGAACGTCCCTCTCCGCCGCGGCCGCCACCGTCACTAATGTCGCCGCCGCCAGTACCAGCGCCGCGATACGCCGCAGCCATTGCTTCATCTCCATCACCTCGGACAAGTATATGCGGGGGAGGGGGGAGGTTATGACAAGAGGGCGGGGAAGTTTTGCTCTCCGGAACAAAGACGGCCTTCGGCGCCCCACTTTTCCCAGCAGCTGGAAAAGTGGGCAAAAGAGCCGGAAGAAACCAATGGTTTCTTCACTTCCTTGCGCGCTATGTGTTGTACAAAATCGAAATTGCCTACCGCACGTTTACATAAAATTCCCTTTTCCGTTTCGTTAAAAGGATTGTCTCTGCTCCAGTGCCGCTGCCGCTGATACCTACACCGAACAACGCTTCAGTGTCTACCGCCGTACCGCATGAGCGGCAGCGGCGCAAGAAGAACGTCGATGCGTCATACAAAACGATAACAGACATGTTCTGCGAACGCGAGGGAAAAGCCACCAAATTAAAAATGAGGTATAGCGTGCGCGGATTCTTAAACCGCAGGTTTAAGCTGTCTTTTTGGGTACTTTTGGGTCGGGGCGTTAAGAAAACATGCCGGTGGCATGTTTTTAGCCTCCGATCTCGGCGGCTATGCCGCCGTAGTGTCATCTGTGCTTGCACAGTATGACGCGGCCAAAAGTACCTCGTGACCGCAGCCACGAAACTCCCCAAAAAACTCCCTCTTGCAAAACGCCGCCGCGTATGCTATCATAATCCCATACATAAGAAAACTCATATAGCCGTGCCGCAACGGGGTACGGCGTTTCTACGGCGTCACCGGTGACGCCACTATGGGTGCTTTGCCGCAATGGGCGGCGGGGCGCTCATTTTATTTTGTCTGAAAAGAGGGATCGTTCCATGACACAGGTCTTGAAGGGCCACATCGTCCACGCCCCGGCACTGGGCCGGGTGGACATCACCGAAAACGGCTTTCTGGTGCTGGAGGACGGCGTCATCGTCGGGGTCTACCACACCCTGCCGGACTGCTACGCCCACGCCCCACTGCGGGATTACGGCGACAAGCTGATCATGCAGTCCTTCGCCGATATGCACCTCCACGCCCCCCAGTATCCCATGCTGGGCATGGGCATGGATCTGCCGCTGCTGGACTGGCTGAATACCTACACCTTCCCCACCGAATCCCGGTTCGCCGATCTGGACTATGCCCGCCGCACCTATCAGCGCCTGGCCAGCGACCTGATCACCAACGGCACCACCCGCGTGGCCATGTTCTCCTCCCTGCACACCGAGGCCACCTGGGTGCTGATGGAGGAGCTGGAAAAGGCGGGCGTCACCGGCTATGTGGGCAAGGTGAACATGGACCGCAACGGCCTGCCCGGCGTGCTGCAGGAGACCACCGAGGAGTCCGTCCGCGAGACGCTGCGCTGGCTGGAGGGCTGCCGGTTCGAGCATGTGAAGCCCATCCTCACCCCCCGCTTCACCCCAAGCTGCACCGACGAGCTGATGGCGGCGCTGGGCCGTATCGCTGCGGAAAAGGGCCTGTACGTCCAGTCCCACCTGTCTGAGAGCATGGGCGAGATCCAGTGGGTACGGGAGCTGCACCCGGAGTGCCGGCGCTACTGGGAGACCTATGACAAGTACGGCCTGTGGAAGGACCACACCCTGATGGCCCACTGCGTCCACTCCGACGAGGTGGAGCGCAAAGCCATCAAGGACGCCAATGTAGTGGTGGTCCACTGCGGCGACTCCAATGTGAACATCTGCTCCGGCGTGTGTCCGGTGCGGCGGATGCTGGACGAAGGCATCTGGGTCACCCTGGGCAGCGACATTGCCGGCGGCGCGCAGCTGCCCATGTATAAGGTCATTGCCACCTCCATCCGCACCTCCAAGGTGCGCCGCATCAGCGACGACTGGCACACCGACTTCCTGACGGTGGGCGAGGGCTACTACCTGGGCACCACCGCCGGTCACAAGTACTTCGGCGCGGGCGAGGGCTTCGCCGTGGGCGATAAGCTCCACGCCATCGTGGTAGATGACGAGGATTTCCCCGAGGCCAGCCATCCCCTCAGCGTAGAGGAGCGGTTCGAGCGGATCATCTACATGACCCACCGCCACAACATCGTGTCCGTCTGGTCGGACGGCCGCGAGGTGGTCACGCGGTGACCCCGCCGTAGGGGCGACCCTTGCGGTCGCCCACAGGTCATACGGTGGTTCTTATGGTCGGCTGTAGGGGGCGGCGTTCTCGACGCCCCGCCGTTCACCGGAAATACCATCGTAAGCCGTGCGGGCCGTCGAGGACGCCGGCCCCTACGAAATGTTCACCCCCACAACCGCATAGGAAAAGGGAGAGGCAGCAGCCTCTCCCTTTTTTGCGTTATCCCATGACCCACAGCGGGCCGTACTGGCCCAGCCGGGCGTTCATGTCCTCCCGGGCACTGTCGCTGAGTGTCAGGTGTCGTCCGGCCTCCAGATCGTTGAATACCCCGCAGTCGGGGCAGTAGTCGACGCGCCTGCCACTGCCGTCAGTGAGACGCACCATGATGCAGTCCCTCAGGTCGTCTTGCCAGTCCTTGGCTCTCAGGCACTGATCCACCGCAGCAGCGTCCTGAGCAGAGAGCTGGCTCTCCTGGCCCTTCATGTCTATCATCGTCCATTCGGTGCTGCCGCAGCCTGCCAGCGCGAAAACGCACAGCATGGCAAGCAGCAGGGCTATCAGCTTTTTCATGGCGTTACCTCATTCCGTGATGGCCCACAGGGAGCCATACTGTCCCAGCCGGGTGTTCATGTCCTCACGGGCGCTGTCGCTGAGGGTCAGGTTTCGGCCGCTGTTCAGATCGTTGAATATCCCACAGTCTGGGCAGTATGTCACCCACCGGCCTTCTCCCTTCAGCGTCACCACCTCGCAGTTTGTTGTGTCGTCCTCCCAACTGCCCTTCAAGCACTGATCCACCGCAGCAGCGTCCTGAGCAGAGAGCTGGCTCTCCTGGCCCTTCATGTCTATCATCGTCCATTCGGTGCTGCCGCAGCCCGCCAGCGCGAAAACGCACAGCACAGCCAGCAGCAGGGTGATCAGCTTTTTCATGGCGTTACCTCCATCAGAAAGGGCGGTTTACTCCTCCGTGGGCATTTTCCACGCCGTCAGGTCGGTGTGCAGCAGCTCGTGGGAGCGGTGGCTGAGGGGCTTGTGGAAATACTGGTTATAGATAGCCCGCACCTCCGGATTCTCGTGGGAGAACCGGATGGGGGCGTTCTTATCAATGCTCCACAGGATGTCGCCCCGGGGCTGGGCCAGCTCCACACCGTCCCGGATAGGCTGTCCGCCGCCGCCCACGCAGCCGCCGGGACAGGCCATGACCTCCACAAAATCGTAGCTGGCCTTGCCGTCCTTCAGGGCGTTCATCAGCTTCCGGGTGTTGCCCAGACCGCTGACCACCGCCACGCGGACACGGCCCGCGCCGGGGATCTCGAAGGCGGCCTCCTTCCAGCCGTCCATGCCCCGCACCGCCGTAAAGGCGTCGGGATCGGGGTTGTGGCCGGTCACCAGGAAATAGGCGCTGCGCAGCGCCGCGTCCATGACGCCGCCGGTGGCGCCGAAGATCACCGCCGCGCCGGTACCGGTGCCCAGGGGACTGTCAAACTCCGTCTCCTCCATGACGGCGGGGTTGATCTGCTCACCCCGCAGCATGCGGACGAACTCCCGGGTGGTCAGCACCACGTCCACGTCCGGATCGCCGCAGGCGCTGTTCAGGTTGGGGATGGCCCGCTCCGCCTTCTTGGCGGTGCAGGGCATGATGGACACCACATAGATGTTGTGGGGATCCACCCCCAGCTTCTCGGCAAAGTAGCTCTTGGCCACCGCGCCGAACATGGCCTGGGGCGACTTGGCGGTGGACAGATTGGTGGTGTATTCCGGGAACTGGCCCTTCACGAACCGCACCCAGCCGGGGCAGCAGGAGGTAAACATGGGCCACTTGTACTGGTCGCGGTGGGTGAACCGCTGCAAAAACTCCGTGCCCTCCTCCATGATGGTCAGGTCGGCGGTGAAGTTGGTGTCGAAAACGTAGTCGAAGCCGATCTCCTTCAGCGCCGTCACCATCCGCTTGGCGGTGGCGAACTTGGGGTCAAGGTGATAGTACTCCGCCCAGGCGGCCCGGACGGCGGGCGCGATCTGCACCACGGTGATCCTGTTGGGATCCGCCAGCGCGTCCCACACCTTGCCGGTGTCATCGTGCTCCTGCAAAGCGCCCACGGGACAGTGGGTGATGCACTGGCCGCAAAAGGTGCAGTCCGACTCGCCCAGCGTGTGGAAGCGGCCCACGCCCACGGTGGTGCGGGTACCGGTGCCCACCACATCCCAGATGTTCATGGTCTGGATCTTCTCGCACACCTGGATGCACCGCATACAGCGGATGCAGCGGTTCTCAATGCGCACCACAGGGTTGGAGAAGTCGGTGGGAATGTTTTTCAGGTCCTTGATGTAGTGGTCACCCAGCAGGTTATAGTCGTTGCACAGTGTCTGGAGCTTGCAGCTGCCGCTGCGGGTACACTTGGTGCAGCAGATCTCATGCTGGCTGAGGATCAGCCGCAGGTTCACGCGCCGTGCCTCACGGACGCGGGGCGAGTTGGTGTGCACCACCATGCCCTCCACCACGGCGTTGTCGCAGGAGGGCACCAGCCGCGCGTGCCCCTCCACCTCCACCATACAGATGCGGCAGGCGGCGATCTCGTTGACATCCTTGAGATAGCACAGGGTGGGGATGCTGATATTGGCGCTCCTGGCGGCCTCCAGAATGGTCGTGCCCTCCGGCACGGAGATCACTTTCTTGTCGATCGTCAAAGTTACCATTTGCTGTTTCGACCTCCTCTGAAAATCCCGTAACCGTAGTGGTCGCAGCGCAGGCAGCGTGCTGCTTCGGTGCAGGCGCCTTCGCAGGTCAGGCCACATTCGATATCCTCAAAGTCGTTCTTCCGTTCCGCGGCCTCCCGCTCGGTGGTGTTGATGCGTCCGTGGGGAGGCGAGTTGTTCAGCTTGGGCGCCGGGATGTCGAGCTCCACGGTAATATCATGATGGAAGCCCAGATGCTCATCGATATTGGCTGCCGCCACCTTACCGGCAGCGATGGCGCGAATGGCCGTGGCAGGGCCGGTCACACAGTCGCCTCCGGCAAACACATTGTTCATGTTGCCCACCTGACTGGAGCTGGCCGCCACAAAGGTGCCCCGCTTGATGGGTACGCCGGACTGCTCGAACCCGGCGATCTCGATGCCCTGTCCGATGGCCACCACGATGGTGTCCGCCTCGATCCGCTCCTCCGGCAGGTCGGCCTTCTCCGGGCGGGGACGGCCGGTCTTGTCGGCCTCACCGGGGATCTGGGGCTGCACCCACAGGGCCACGGCCTCGTCATTCTCGTTGGTCTCGATGCGGACAGGGGCCATCAGGGTCAGCATTTCCGCGCCCTCGGCCATGGCGCCGGTGACCTCGTCCGGCAGCGCCGTCATATCCTCGATGCGGCGGCGATAGACGCAGGACACCTTGTCCGCGCCAAGGCGGATGGAGCTGCGGGTCACGTCCATGGCCACGTTGCCGCCGCCGATGACCACCACATGCTTGCCGGTAAAGTCCGGCATGTCGCCGTCGCCGATGCCACGCAGCATCTCCACGGCGGACATGACGTTTTTGCTGTGCTCACCTGGGATGCCCGCGCCCTTGCCCTGATGGGCGCCGATGGCGATATACAGGCAGTCATACTCTTGCTGCAATTGCTCAAAGGTGATATCCTTGCCCACGGTCACGTCGGTGTGTGCCTCGATGCCCAGAGACAGGATGGAGTTGATCTCCGCGTCCAGCTTTTCCCGGGGGAAGCGGTAGTTGGGGATGCCATAGCGCAGCATACCGCCCAGCTGCTTGCGCTCCTCGAAAATGACCACCTTGTGGCCCATCAGCGCCAGATAGTAGGCGCAGCTCAAGCCGCTGGGGCCGCCGCCGATGACGGCCACGGTCTTTCCCGTGGCGGGCGCGCATTCCGGCTGGGGCACGTCGCCCGCGTGATCCACGGCGTAGCGCTTCAGTCCCCGGATGTTCAGGGGCGCGTCGATCATGTTGCGGCGGCACCGGGCCTCGCAGGGATGCTCGCAGATATAGGCGCAGGCAGTGGGCATGGGGTTATCCTTGCGGATCAGGCGCACCGCGTCGGCGCAGCGGCCCTCGCCCACCAGGGCCATATAGCCGGGCACGTCCACACCGGCGGGGCACAGTGCCACGCAGGGCACCGGCAGGGCCAGGCTTGCCAGACATCGGTGATGCTCGATATGCTCGATATAATCGTCCCGGAAGCCCTCCAGACCGTCCACCACCAGGCGGGCGGCGTCACGGCCGATGGCGCAGTCGGCGGTGTTGACGATGCTGTGGGCCGTCTTTTCGATGATGGCCAGGGTGGACAGATCCGCCTCGCCGTCCAGCACCATTTCGATCAGCTTGGTCAGCTGCCCCAGGCCGATACGGCAGGGCACGCACTTGCCGCAGGTCTGGGCGTGGCACAGCTGCAAAAAGGTCAGCGACATATCCACCGGGCACAGGCCGGGAGGCGACGCCGCGATGCGGCGCTCTACGTCGCGGTAGAGGTTATCCACCACGGTCTGCGCTTTGCTGGGAGTCTTGATGTCAAGTCTGCTCAAGGGGTGGTCACTCCTTCCTTCCCTGATGCTCCTGAAAAATGGATACAGGGTGATATGTTATCACATAGTATGACACAGCTTCTCGTATTCGTCAACATTTTTGTAGAAATGCGTACTCTCAGGAAACAAGCGGCAAATTTTCCTGGAATGACGGGGCTTCCGATCTGTGCAATTATTGCCGTTTTTCGGCTGAAAACAGGGCAATTTCTGCGTTTTGTGCAATTTTCCAACGGCGGTTTGCAGTTCACCTCTGGTCGACCTTCATTTTCCAAAGACGCCGGGAACCGTTTTCCCCCTCTTCGCCCGCCGTTTTGACGGTTTTCTTGCAGAAGGATGCATTTTTCTGGTCGTCCACGCAAGCCGTCCGTCAAAAGGGAGAAATCTGCGTTTGGGGCATTTTTTACGGAAAAAGCAGTTTACATTTGCTGCCAAGTGCGTTTACAATGGGGACAGTAATCCATCGTCATCAAACGATCCAAGGAGGTCATCACATGATCCAACTGACGAATCACGGTATGTATCTGGTAAACGGTGTTCCCCAGGAGAGCGCAGGCGTCTCTCAGGCAGAGGCACGACAGGGTACCATGGCCTGGCGCATCCTACAGGCCCACAATGTGTCCGGCGACCCGGAGAACCTGCGCATCCGCTTTGACGCCATGGTGTCCCACGACATCACCTATGTGGGCATCATCCAGCAGGCCCGGGCCAGCGGCATGAAGGAGTTCCCCATCCCCTACGCCCTGACCAACTGCCACAACAGCCTGTGCGCCGTGGGCGGCACCATCAACGAGGACGACCACGTTTTCGGCCTGTCCGCCGCCAAGAAGTACGGCGGCATCTACGTTCCCGCCAACCAGAGCGTCATCCACTCCTATGCCCGTGAGCAGATGGCCAAGTGCGGCGCCATGATCCTGGGCTCCGACTCCCACACCCGCTACGGCGCGCTGGGCACCATGGCCGTGGGCGAGGGCGGCCCGGAGCTGGCCAAGCAGCTGCTGAAGAACACCTGGGACGCCCCCATGCCGGAGGTGGTCATGGTGTATCTGACCGGCAAGCCCTGCCGGGGCGTCGGCCCCCACGATGTGGCCATCGCGCTGGTGAAGGCCACCTTCGAGAGCGGCTTCGTCAACAACAAGGTACTGGAATTCGTAGGCCCCGGTATCCGTGAGCTGCCCATCGACTTCCGCAACGGCATCGACGTGATGACCACCGAGACCACCTGCCTCTCCTCCATCTGGGAGACCGATGAGGAGACCCAGGGCTTCTACGCCGCCCATCAGCGCGCGGAGGATTACGCGCCGCTGCACCCGGCGGACACCGCCTACTATGACCGGATGATCACCATCGACCTGAGCAAGGTGGAGTCCATGATCGCCCTGCCCTTCCACCCCTCCAACGCCTGGACCATCCACGAGTTCCTGGAGAACGCGGAGGAGCTGCTGGCCAAGGTGGAGGCCGATGCCGCCAAGCGCTTCCCCAAGGCCCACCCCCATCTCACCGACAAGATCCACGACGGCGGCGTATGGGCCGATCAGGGCGTCATCGCCGGCTGCGCGGGCGGCCTGTTCGACAACATCACCGAGGCGGCGGACATTATCCGGGGCGGCAGCACCGGCAACGGCGCCTTCACCTTCGACGTGTACCCCACCTCCGTGCCTGTCTCCCTGGAGCTGACCCGCGACGGCGTCACCACCGACCTGCTGCAGACCGGCGCGGTCATCAAGCCCAGCTTCTGCGGCCCCTGCTTCGGCGCAGGCGACGTGCCCGCCAACAACGGTCTGAGCCTGCGGCACACCACTCGGAACTTCCCCAACCGTGAGGGCTCCAAGCCCGGCGAGGGCCAGTTTGCCGCCGTGTGTCTGATGGACGCCCGCTCCATCGCCGCCACCGCCGCCAACGGCGGACGCATCACCGCCGCCACCGACGTGGACTATACGCCGGTGCGCCGGGAATATCACTTCAACAAGTCCGTGTACGACAACCGCCTGTACTACGGCTTCGGCAAGGCCGATCCCAGCGTGGAGCTGGTGATGGGCCCCAACATCACCGACTGGCCCAAGATGTACGATCTCACCGAGAATCTGCTGGTAGAGCTGGCGGCGGTGATCCACGATCCCGTTACCACCACCGACGAGCTGATCCCCTCCGGCGAGACTTCCTCCTACCGCTCCAACCCCCTGCGTCTGGCGGAGTTCACCCTCAGCCGCCGGGTACCGGAGTACGTCCCCCACGCCAAGGAGGTGGCGGCACAGGAGGCCCAGCGCCGCGCAGGCGACGTGCCCGCCCACATTCTGGAGGTACTGGGCAAGGTGGGCGACGCCAAGGCCTTGGCCGCCAACACCCAGTTCGGCTCCTGCGTGTTCGCCAACAAGCCCGGCGACGGCTCCGCCCGTGAGCAGGCGGCCTCCTGCCAGAAGGTGCTGGGCGGCTTCGCCAACATCTGCTACGAGTTCGCCACCAAGCGCTATCGCAGCAACTGCATCAACTGGGGCATCCTGCCCTTCACGCTGGACAAGGACGCCGCCTTTGATTACGAGCCCGGCGACTGCGTGTTCGTTCCTGCCATCCGCAAGGCCATCGAGGAGGGCCGGGAGGACATCCCCGCCCAGGTGATCCGCCGGGACGGCAGCGTCCATGACCTGCTGCTGCACGTCCGGGGCCTGACCGCCGACGAGAAGGAGATCCTGCTGGACGGCTGCCTGATGAATTATTACGCCAAGCGGATCTGAGCGCATGGCTGCCGGTAAACGAGTGTAGGGGGCGGCGTCCCCGACGCCCCGTCGTTTACCGAAAATGCCATTGTATACCGTGCGGGCCGTCGAGGACGCCGGCCCCTACGGACAGGAACAAGAACCCGCCCCGACCCAACAACAATACATATATGAAAGGACACGCACTATGGATAAGATCAAAATGACAACGCCGCTGGTGGAGATGGACGGCGACGAAATGACCCGTGTGCTGTGGCAGATGATCAAGGATGAGCTGGTCCTGCCCTTCGTGGAGCTGAAGACCGAATACTACGATCTGGGCCTGCTGAGCCGCAACGCCACCAAGGATCAGATTACCATCGACGCCGCCAAGGCTACGGCGCGTCTGGGTGTGGCCGTCAAGTGCGCCACCATCACCCCCAACAAGCAGCGGATGGAGGAGTATCCCCAGCTGACCGAGATGTGGAAGAGCCCCAACGGCACCATCCGCGCTTATCTGGACGGCACCGCCTTCCGTGCCCCTATCGTGGTGCCCTTCATCCACCCGGTGGTGAAGAACTGGGAAAAGCCCATCACCGTGGCCCGTCACGCCTATGGCGACATGTATAAGGCCGTGGACATGGTCACCGACGAGCCCGGCACCGCCACGCTGACCTTCAAGGGCGAGAGCGGCGCGGAAAAGACACTGACCGTCCAGACCGTGAAGGGGCCCGCCGTGTGGCAGGGCCAGCACAACACGGAGAAGAGCATCCGCGCCTTTGCCAAGAGCTGCTTCCAGTACGCCATGGCCAACAAGCAGGATCTGTGGTTCTCCACCAAGGATACCATATCAAAGGTCTATGACGGCGAGTTCAAGCGCATTTTCGAGGAGGAGTACGAGAACAACTACAAGGAGAAATTCGCCGAGCTGGGCATCACCTATTTCTACACCCTCATCGACGACGCCGTGGCCCGCGTCATCCGCTCCAAGGGCGGCTTTATCTGGGCGCTGAAGAACTATGACGGCGACGTGATGAGCGACATGATCTCCACCGCCTTCGGCTCTCTTGCCATGATGACCTCCGTGCTGGTGTCCCCCGACGGGGTGACAGAGTACGAGGCCGCTCACGGCACCGTGACCCGCCACTACTACAAGCATCTCAAGGGCGAGGAGACCTCCACCAACCCCATGGCCACCATCTTTGCCTGGACGGGCGCATTGCGCAAGCGCGGTCAGCTGGACGGCCTTGCCGATCTGGCCGCCTTTGCCGACAAGCTGGAAGCCGCCTGCTTCACCACGCTGAATCAGGGCACCATGACCAAGGATCTGGCCGGTCTGGTGGACGAGGGCTTTGAGACTCATCCCGTCACCTCCGCCCAGTTCATCGCAGCCATCCGTCAGAATCTGGAAGCCGCGCTGTAAGGAGGCCGTCTATGAAACTGATCACCACCGGCAATGCCGGGACTATGGAATCCAACGACATTATGATCACCGTGGAGCCGTCCGACGGGGGCGGTGTACAGGTAGAGCTGACCAGCAGCGTCTATCAGCAGTTCGGCAAGCAGATCATCGCCGTCATCCGGGAGACGGTGGCCGGTTACGGCGTGGAGAACGCCGTGATCACCGCCGTGGACAAGGGCGCGCTGGACTGCACCGTCCGGGCACGGGTGGCCACCGCCCTGACCCGCGCGGCGGAAAGCCATGACTACACATGGGAGGTGCGGCAGAATGTATAAGAAGGATCGCTTGCGCCGCAGCATGATGTTCGTGCCCGGCAACAACCCCGGCATGATCCGGGACGCCCACATCTACGGCGCGGACTCCATCATGTTCGACCTGGAGGACAGCGTGGCCTATACCGAGAAGGACGCGGCCCGCTTTCTGGTGTATAACGCCCTGAAAACCCTGCATTTCGGCACAAAGGAGACGGTGGTGCGCATCAACGACCTCTCCAGCGGACTGGGCATCGAGGATCTGGAGGCCGTCGTCCGGGCCGGTGTGCAGGTGGTGCGCCTGCCCAAGACCGACAGCGCCCAGGATGTCATCGACTGTGAGCGTGAGATCGAGCGCATTGAGCGGGAGGCGGGGATCCCCGTGGGCACCACCGGCATGATGGCCGCCATCGAGAGCGCCAACGGCGTGCTGAACGCCGTGGAGATCGCCAAGGCCAGCGACCGGCTCATCGGCATCGCGCTGGGCGCGGAGGACTACGTCACCGACCTGAAGACCACCCGCAGCGACGGCATCGAGCTGCTCTTTGCCCGCTGTATGATCCTGAACGCCGCCCGGGCCGCCGGCATCGCCGCGCTGGACACGGTGTTCTCCAACGTCAACGACGAGGAGGGCTTCATCGCTGAGGCCACCCTGATCAAGAAGCTGGGCTTTGACGGCAAGTCCGTCATCAATCCCCGCCAGATCGAGCCGCTGCACAAGGTGTTTATGCCCAGCGAGAAGGATCTCAACAAGGCGCGGGCCATTATGGAGGCCATTGCCGAGGCCAACGCGCGGGGCAGCGGCGTGGCCAGCCTGAACGGCAAGATGATCGACAAGCCCGTGGTCACCCGGGCCAAGCGGCTGCTGGAGCTGTACGAGGCCGGCAGCAAGGCCGACGAAGTGGAGGAGCTGTAACATGGTAGAAGTGAACAAGATTCCCCATATCGACGAGATCAGCAACCACGGCGCGTTCGCCGGGGCTGGGCAGAAAAAGACCGCCACCTTCCGGGAGCGGTATCATCAGCAGAACAAGGTGGTGCCTTCGCTGGAGGAGGCCATTCGCCGCACGGGGCTGAAGGACGGCATGACCATCAGCTTCCACCACCACTTCCGCAACGGCGACCACGTCATCAACATGGTAGTGGACAAGCTGGCGGAGATGGGTTATAAGAACCTGACGCTGGCGGCTTCCTCGCTGGCCTCCGTCCACGCACCGCTGATCCGCCACATCAAGAACGGCGTCATCACCCATATCGAGACCTCCGGCCTCCGCGGTGAGCTGGCGGAGGAGGTGTCCCGGGGTCTTATGGACTGCCCGGTGGTGTTCCGCTCCCACGGCGGGCGGGCCAGCGCCATCCGCAGCGGCGAGCTGCACATCGACGTGGCGTTCCTGGGCGCGCCTTCCTGCGACCCCTACGGCAACGCCAACGGCTACAGCCGGGATGATGACGACGGCATCGCCTGCGGTTCGCTGGGCTATGCCCGCACCGATGCCAAGTATGCCGACAACGTGATCATCATCACCAATCATCTGGTGGCCTACCCCAACGCGCCGTGGGCCATCCCGGAATACGACGTGGACTATGTGGTGCTGACCGACGACATCGGCGACCCCAAGGGCATCATGTCCGGGGCCACCCGCTACACCAAGGATCCCAAGGAGCTGCTGATCGCCAAGACCGCCGCCAACGTCATCGAGGCCACGGGGTATCTGTACGACGGCTTCTCCATGCAGATGGGCAGCGGCGGCGCGTCTCTGGCCACCGCCCGCTTCCTGCGGCAGAAGATGATCGACCAGGGCATCCACTGCCGCTTCGCCCTGGGCGGCATCACCGGACAGATTACCGCCATGCACGAGGAGGGGCTCATCGACCGCGTGCTGGACGTTCAGAGCTTCGATCTGGACGCGGCGCTGTCCCTGAAGAACAACCACTTCCACCACCAGATCGGCGCGACGTACTACGCCAGCCACATGATCAGCGCGGCGGTGGATCAGCTGGACTTCGTGATCCTGTCCGCCCTGGAGATCGACACGGACTTTAACGTCAACGTGCTGACCGGCTCTGACGGCGTGATCCGCGGCGCGATCGGCGGCCATCCCGACACCGCCGAGGGTGCCAGCCTGTCGGTGGTGGTGGCGCCGCTGACCCGCGGCCGCATCCCCACCATCGTCAAGCACGTCAACACCGTGGTCACCCCCGGCGAGGTGGTGGACGTAGTGGTGACGGAGCAGGGCATCGCCGTGAACCCCCGCCGCCCCGATCTGAAGGAGAAGATCGAGGCCGCCGGACTGCATGTGTTCACCATTGAGCAGCTGCAGCAGCGGGCCGAGGCGCTGGTGGGCGTACCGGAGCCCATCCGCTATAAGGACCGCATCGTGGGCGTGGTGATGTACCGTGACAACACCATCATCGACGTGGTGCGCGAGATCGACGAGGATGCGTGAATTACTGCTTTGCAAGGCCGTCCCCCCGCAGTGGGGGGCGGCCTATGCCGCTCTGCTGGCCGAAGGCGGCCTGCGGGATGAGGGGCACACGGACATCACTGCACTGCTGACGGAGGGCGGCGCGCTGCTGGGCTGCGGCTCACTGGGCGGCAAGGTCATCCGGCAGGTGGCCGTCTCCCCCGCCGCCGAGGGGCAGGACGCCTGCGCCCGGATCGTGACGGCGCTGGTGAATGAGGCGGCGGCCCGTGGCGTACCCTTCCCGTTTCTGTTCACCAAACCGAAGCATCTGCGGCTGTTCCGCTCGTTGGGGTTTTATCCCGTAGCGGAAACGGCGGACATGGTGATGCTGTGCCGCCGCCGAGACGCGCTGGCGCGGTTTCTGTCCCCGCTGCCCCGGTGGCAGGAGGGCGTCACCGGCTGCGTGGTGTGCCACGCAAACCCCTTCACGAGAGGGCATCTGCACCTGATCACCACGGCAGCGGCACAGTGCGACCATGTGCTGGTGTTCGTGGTGGCGGAGGAGGGCGGTCCCTTTCCGGCTGCTGACCGGCTGGCGCTGGTGCGGGAGGGAACGGCACACCTTCCCAACGTGACCGTATGCTCCGGCGGCGATTTTCTGGTGAGCCGGGCCACCTTCCCTGCCTATTTCCTGCGGGACGAGCAGTCGGAGGAGGCGCGGTGTGATCTCGATCTGACGCTGTTCGGCCAGCACATCGCCCCGGCCCTCCACATCACACGGCGGTTCGTGGGTGAGGAGCCCTTTTCCCCCACCACCACCGCCTATAACCGGAGAATGAAGGAAATGCTCCCCACTTACGGCATTTCCGTTACGGAGATCCCCCGTCTGGAGAACATCTCCGCCACCGCCGTCCGCCGCCTTCTGGCGGAGGGGCGGCTTGCCGACATCCAACCACTTGTACCGGAGACCACCTATGCCTACTGTGAACGTCACTTTGGAGGACATCCTCCGCGCCCGTGACGGGCGGGCGGACGCACAGCAGCGGCTGCTGCACAGCCATCGCCTGCCGCTGGTGTCCTTTACCATGAATATCGCCGGGCCGGTGAAGTCCGCGCCGCTGATCGAGCTGGCCTTTGACGCGGGGCTGGAAGCCCTGTATGCCGCGCTGGGCCAACCGGAGGCGGCGGAGGTCATCCGGCCCACCACCGGGTGCGAGGCGCTGCTGGTGTATGACCGTCCGGCGGCGGCGCTGAAGGACGCCTGCCTGGTGCTGGAGACCGCCGCGCCCATCGGGCGGCTGTACGATCTGGATGTGCTGGACGTGGACGGCGGCAAGCTGTCCCGTCCCGTGCCGCGCACCTGTCTTATCTGCGGCGGGCCGGTGACGATCTGCTCCCGCAGCCGCGCTCACGGGCTGGACGCCATCGTGGGCCGCACCAACGAAATTCTGGCGGATTTCGCCGCCGGATATCTGGCCGGTCTGGCGGCGGAGGCGTTGGAGCAGGAGGTTCGCCTGACCCCCAAGCCGGGGCTGGTGGACGAGCGCAATAACGGCGCACACAATGACATGGATCTCCCCCTGTTTCTGCGGAGCATTGACGCGCTGACGCCCTGGTTCCGCCGGATGGCGGCGCTGGGGATGGCGGGCGCGGACGCGGACGCCCTGCAGGCGGCGGGGCTGGAGGCCGAGGCCGCCATGTTCCGGGCCACCGACGGCGTCAACACCCACAAGGGGGCGCTGTTCTCCTTCGCGGTGCTGCTGTCATCGCTGGGCCGGTGCCTGACGGTGGGCGGCGATGTATTCGACCGCAGCGCCGCGCTGACGGCGGCGCTGCTGCCGCCCCAGGGCACCAACGGCGCGGCGGTGGCGCTGCGCCACCAGGTGGGCGGCGCACGCGCAGAAGCGCTGGCGGGCTTTCCCACCGGGCGGCAGGCCGCCGCGGTGCTGCGGGAGAGCGATCCCCTGACGGCGCTGCTGTGGCTGATGGCCCACACGGAGGACAGCAACCTCTATCACCGGGGCGGCGCCGAGGGCGCGGCCTTTGTGAAGGCACGCTCCGCCGCCATACTGGAAGCGCCGCCGGAACAGCGCGTCGCACTGACGCAGGCGCTGGATGATGCCCTCATCGACCGATGGCTCAGTCCCGGCGGCTGCGCCGATCTGCTGGCGCTGGCGCTGCTTCTGGCGCGGTGTGGGGATATCCCCGCACTTTCCGGCTTTTTGCGGGCAAAAGGCTTGCAATCCGGCGGCCAACAGCGTATAATATAGGTCTGGTTTTTACCGGAAAAATACGACCTATAAGGAGTGTGAGACAATGACCGAGGAAAGAAAGACCAATACCCCCGAGACTGAGGCGGTAGCGGAGAGCAAAAACTTTATTCTGAACTTTATCGACGAGGACATCGCAGAGGGTGGTCAGTTCCAGGGAATGACCGTCCACACCCGTTTCCCGCCGGAGCCCAACGGCTATCTGCACATCGGTCACTGCAAGGCCCTGTGCATCGACTTCGGCACTGCCGAGAAGTATAACGGCCTGTGCAACCTGCGCATGGACGACACCAACCCCGCCAAGGAGGACACCGAATATGTGGACGCCATCCAGCAGGATATCCACTGGCTGGGCTTCGACTGGGGCGACCGGTTCTTCTACGGCAGCGACTATTTCGAGAAGGACTATGAGT
>ERZ827520.858-NODE-858-length-42305-cov-15.863479_pt1 | contig 42305 bp, 46 predicted proteins | sample MGYA00519581_ERZ827520 | MGnify/ENA primary metagenome ERZ827520 (study PRJEB31778, sample SAMEA3449339) | human gut metagenome | biome: human gut; feature: human-associated habitat; material: faeces | place: United Kingdom | collected 2010/2012 ...
GGAGTTGACGGAGATGCAGCGGTCGGCGCGGAGCACATCGTACATGTGCAGCTCGTGAACGCGCTTCTCGGCCTCCTTCTGGAATTCCTCGGGAGAGGGCGCGAAGTCGGTGTACTTATAGCCGAACAGCTCGTCGGAGATCTCGCCGGTCAGCAGCACGCGGATGTCGGTGTTCTCATGGATCCACTTGCACATCAGGTACATGCCCATGCTGGCCCGGATGGTGGTGATATCGAAGGTGCCCAGCATCTTGATGACGAAATCAAGGGCGTCCAGTACCTGCTCCTTGGTCATAATGACCTCGGTATGGTCGCTGCCGATGTAGTCGGCCACGATGCGGGCATATTTCAGGTCGATGGCATCCTCCCGCATGCCGATGGCGAAGGTACGGATGGGGGTCTTGCTCTCCCGGGCGGCGATGGCGCACACCAGAGAGGAGTCCAGGCCGCCGGACAGCAGGAAGCCCACCTTTGCGTCGGCCACCAGCCGCTTCTTTACGCCGGCCACCAGCTTGTCGTGGATGTTGGTGCACACAGTCTCCAGATCATCATAGCAGAACTGCTTGACCTTGGTGATATCGTCGTAGCAGACGAATTTGCCGTCCTTGTAGTAGTGTCCGGGAGGAAACGGCATCACCTTGCCGCACATGCCCACCAGGTTCTTGGGCTCACTGCCAAAGACGATGACGCCCTTTTTGTCATAGCCGTAGTACAGCGGGCGGATGCCGATGGGGTCGCGGGCGGCGATGAACTGCTTCGTCTCGCCGTCATAGAGGATCAGAGCATACTCCGCGTCCAGCATTCTGAACATGTCCACGCCATATTCCTTGTACAGCGGCAGAAGTATCTCGCAATCGGAACCGCTGCGGAAGGAATAGCCCTTTTCCAGCAGCTTGGCCTTGCATTTCTCGTAGCCGTAGATCTCGCCGTTGCAGACCACATAGCTGTCGCCCAGGCGGAAGGGCTGCATCCCCTCCGGCGTCAGGCCCATGATGGCCAGACGGTGAAAGCCCAGCAGACCGTGGCCGGTATCCACGATCCGGCTGTCGTCGGGGCCGCGGGAAACGGTCTCCATGAAGCCGTCGGTAAAGGCGGCGATGTCAGTGCAGGTGTCACAATACCCAATGATCGAACACATTTTGTTACCCTCCGTATATGTGAAGTCTCAGCAAATACGATAGGGCGAGGTGCTGTGCCCCGCGGTGCCACCTATCTTTGGCCTCTTTCTACGGCTTCCATCAAAGCCTTGCCGTGATAACGGACGGCAGCTCCGGCACACCTACTAGGGGGTCTCCCCCGTTGGGATCGCGGCTCACCGGGTGTTCTTCCCGTGAGCGCCGCCCGCATGGCTTCCACCATCCCATGCTCGCTTGTGGGCGCGTATTCACGGTACTTTTCCCGGCTCAGACGCCTTTTTCGTGATGTATATGGAGGTTTTCGACGCAAAAAAGGCGTCAAGGAGATCACTCTCCAAGACGCCTTTGCCTTCGATGGACGCTATTATATACACCATACGCACATTTGTCAATCTATGTTTTACACAACTTTTGCGGCCTTTTCACCGGGCTTTCTTTGTCAGTGTGTCAAAGACGAAAAAGGGCTTGCGCCATGGAAGGCGCCAGAGTACAATAGTACTATCAACACACGAGGAGGCGGCTGTATGGGACTGGAGCTGATCCCCGCCTATGGGCATCAGGAGGAGATCGTGACGCTGTTCACGGAGTACACCGACATGCTGATGGAGCAGGATGCCGTGGTGCGGCAGTACCTGATCCTGCAGAACTATCAGAAGGAGCTGGCGCATCCGGAGAGCAAGTACGGCATGCCGGAGGGGCGGCTGTATCTGGCCTGTTGGGACGGCCAACTGGCGGGCTGCATCGGCCTGCGGAAGCTGGATGAGGCACGGGGTGAGCTGAAGCGGCTGTACGTCCGGCCGGACTTCCGGGGCCACCGCATAGGCGAGGCGCTGATCCGCCGCATCCTTGACGACGCCCGGGAGATCGGCTACCGGCATGTGCTGCTGGACACGCTGCCCTTCCTGCACGCCGCCGTCCGACTGTATCGGGAGATGGGGTTTTACGAGATCGGCTGCTACAACGAAAGTCCGATAGAGACCACTATCTTCATGCAATACGACTTATAAGGAGACATTTAATGGCCACCACACAGGATTATATGGAATACGTCCGTGAGCGTCTGCCGGAGTGCGGCGACGTGCGCTATCGCAAAATGTTCGGCGAATATATGGTCTACGTCAACGACAAGCCTCTGCTGACGGTATGCGACAATACGGTATTCGTCAAAAAGGTACCGGAGCTGGCAGAGCTTATGGCGGGCGCCGGTATCGGCTGCCCCTATGAGGGCGCGAAGGAGCACTACATCCTGGACATCGACGACACGGACTTGACGGCGCGGGTCATCGCCGTTCTGGAGCCCATCACACCCATCCCCAAGAAACGAAGGAAGGCATAAATTCATGGATACCATCACCATCCGCACCGCAAACCTGGATGACGCGGCGGCGCTGCTGGCCATCTATGCCCCTTATGTGGAGCAGACGGCCATCACCTTTGAATATGAAGTGCCCTCGCTGGAGGAATTCCGGGGCCGCATCGCCCACACGCTGCGGCGCTATCCCTATCTTGTGGCGGAGGAAAACAGCGAGATCCTGGGCTACGCCTACACCGGTCCCTTCGGTGAGCGGGCCGCCTACAGTTGGGCCGTGGAGACCAGCATCTATCTGCGGCAGGATGTTCGCGGCAAGGGTCTGGGGAAGCGGCTGTATCAGACGCTGGAGGATGTCTCCCGTGCGCAGCATGTGCAGAGCCTCTACGCCTGCATCGCCTATCCCGACGCCGACGACGCCCACCTGAGCGGCAACAGTGTGGCCTTCCATACCCATCTGGGCTATGCCACGGTGGGCCGGTTCCCCCACTGCGGCTACAAGTTCGGCACGTGGTACAACATGGCGTGGATGGAGAAAACGCTGGGCGATCACGCGGTGCCGCCCGCAGCATTTGTTCCGTTCCCGGAGCTTTCCGTTTGATGGATCGAGAGGATATGCATATGGATCTGCATGAATTCTGGCAGGCGACGCTGGCGCAGGATGCTGCGCAGATGCGGGAATTTTTTCACCCGGACGCCTATGTGAACTGGCACAACAGCAACGAACATTTTACCGTGGAGGAGTTCATCCGCGCCAACTGTGAGTACCCCGGCGCATGGGACGGTGCTATTGAGCGTATCGAACAGGCCGGTGATCTGTTTATCACCGCCACCCACGTCTATTCCCGGGACGGTGCGCTGTCCTTCCATGTCGCATCCTTCATCCGCGTCGAGGACGGCAGGATCCGAAGTATTGACGAATACTGGGGCGATGACGGCCCTGCCCCGGCCTGGCGGCTGGAAAAGCACATTGGAACGCCGATACACGAATAAAAGGACCCCGAAACCGTCGGTTTCGGGGTCCTTTTTATCTGTTTTGATCAGTCCTGCTGCCAGTTATGCCAGACGTTTTGGACGTCTTCGTTATCCTCCAGCATATCCAGAAGCTTGGTCATGCTGCGGACATCGTCCTCGCTGGTCATGGTGATGTAGTTCTGGGGAACCATCTCGATCTCCGCGCTCTCGAAGGAATAGCCCTTCTCCTCCAGCGCCTTGACCACGTCGTTGAAGCTGTCGGGATCGGTGGTGACCTCGAACACGGGGCCGTCGGCCTCCACATCCTCGGCACCGGCCTCCAGCGCGTCCATCATGACGGCTTCCTCGTCCAGCTCCTCATCCTCGTTATTGATGACGATGACGCCCTTACGGTCGAAGGACCAGCTCACGCAGCCCTGGGCGCCCATGCCCTTGCCGAACTTATCGAAATAGTGGCGGATCTCGGGGGCGGTACGCTGGCGGTTATCGGTCAGCGCCTCCACGATGACGGCCACGCCGCAGGGGCCGTAGCCCTCGTAGGTGACGGACTCGTAGTTGTCGGTATTGCCGGAGCCCAGCGCCTTGTCGATGGTGCGCTTGATGTTGTCGTTGGGCATATTGGCTGCCTTGGCCTTGGCCACCACGGTGGCCAGACGGGAGTTATTATTGGGGTCGCCGCTGCCGCCCTGCTTGACGGCCACGATGATCTCCTTGGCGATCTTGGTAAACGCGGCGCTGCGCTTGGCGTCAGCCGCGCCCTTGGTCTTTTGGATATTGTGCCACTTGGAATGTCCGGACATAGTTTACTTCTCCTTCTTTATGCAATATTGTATGATCTCTCGGTCATGGGCGGCCGACAGGGCCACCGTTATGTGCGGAAAGGCCGCCTGCAGACGCTCCGCCAGCACGGGACAGACCACATTCTCTGTGGGAAAATGCCCCGCGTCGATCAGGCTCAGCCCCTTCGTGTCCAGGAACTCGTGATAGCTGAGATCCGAGGTCACAAAGGTGTCGCAGCCCAGCGCGATGGCCTGACCGATATAGTCGCCGCAGGCGCCGCCGCCCACCGCCACGCGGTGCACCGCTTTGCCGCCGTCCACATATCGCAGGCCGCTACAGCCTAAATATTTTATCACATCTTGCAGGAACTCCACAAGGGGTTTTTCACAATTTAGCGTCCCAAACCGGCCAATTTTTTCGTCCGTCAGGGGTTTTGTGTCATGAAGCCCCAGTTTTTCCGCCAGAACGTCGTTGACGCCGCCCTCCGCCGCGTCCAGATTGGTGTGCATGCAGATGGCGGACACGCCGTTTTTCAGCAGCGTGGTGATGGTACGGCCCTGGGCGTCGCAGGTGGTCACATGCTGCACCTTGTGCCAGACACAGTTCATCAGCGGATGGTGGGCCACGATCAGGTCGGCACCCACGGCCACGGCCTCTGCCGCCACCGCCTCCGTCACGTCCAGCGCCACCAGCACCTTGTGTACTTCGGCATCGCCGTCGCCCACCAGCAGGCCCACGTTGTCCCAGCTCATGGCCAGATCACGGGGCGCCCAGTCGTACAGGAAGCTCTCGATATCGCAGACACGGGTCACAGCGCATCCCTCTTTTCCTTCAAAATGCGGCAGAGTTCTGTCAATTCTTTTACCTTTACAGCACTTTCGACAACAGACGATTTCTGCAATCCCTCGACAGCCTTCTGCAGCTTGCCGATCCGCTCGTCCAGATAGGCGCCGTACAGAGGGTCGCCGTCCAGCAGAACGCCGCCGTACTGCTGCGCCGCCGTCAGGGGCGGCTGTGTCCCTCCCCGGACGGCAAACACGGGATAGAGGTGATCCTTGTCCCAGACCAGCCGCTCTTCTGTAAAGGCATATCCGTTGTCAACCAGCCATTTTCTGAGGTATTCCACCTTCGTCATCGGCTGAAGCAGCAGCAAATGGCTGCCGTCCGCCGTCCAGGGCGCGGCGCTCAGGATCGCCTGGATGGTCTCACCGCCCATGCCGGCGATGACGACGGTATCCGCCTCGTGGGGCGCGATGGCGTCAAGCCCCGGGCAGAGCCGGAAGTCTATTCCGTCCACCTCATACTCCGCCGCCGTCTGCCGGGCGTGCTGCAGGGGCCCGTCCACAATGTCGGAGGCGATGGCACGGGAGATGCGCCCCTGCTGCAGCAGATACACCGGCAGATAGCCGTGATCCGTTCCCACGTCGGCCAGACGGCTTCCCGCCGGTACCATATCCGCCAGAAGCTGTAAGCGAGGCTGTAAAGCCAATTCTCTCATCTTCATATAAACAGGATAAAACGCATACGGCACGCCGTATGCGTTTATCAGCTCAAGTCAGTTACTCGGCCTTGCCGTTGGCAGCCTCGTTGACCACGGCCAGCAGCTTGTCAACGTCAACACCGTGGACGGCGCAGGCTTCCTCGACGGTCTCGCCGCGGGAGGAGGGGCAGCCCAGGCAATGCATGCCGATGGAGAAGAAGATAGGCGCGGTCTGGGGCGCGATGTCCAGGATATCGCCGATAATGGTATCTTTGGTAATTTCGATCATGTTTTTGACCTCCAAGAGTATTTGAGGATAGTATACCCCAAAAGTCCGCATTTTTCAACACTGAAATTGCAGAAAATGATCTCAAAGGAATTTGTCCAGCTCCCGCTCCACCTGTGGCAGCTTCTTCACCGCCGGGTGGTCGATGCGCCAGCCGTCCTTGATGACCATGTCCAGCTTCCGCAGGGCTGTCAGATCCTCCAGAGGATTCTTTTCGCAGACGATCAGGTCGGCGACCTTCCCCTTCTCGACGGAGCCGGTCAGGTGGTCGATACCCGCCAGCCGGGCGTTCAGCAGCGTGGCGCTGTGGAGAGCGAAGGCCGGGGTCACGCCGCAGAACTTCACAAAGTAGCACAGCTCGCGCCACATGTCGTAGTGGGTGATGAAGGGGCATCCGGTATCGGTGCCCAGGCCCACGGGGATGCCGGCGGCAAGGCACGCCTTCGCCAGGGCCACGATGCCGTCGAACACCACCTTGCCGTTCTCCTGCTGCTCATAGGTGGCGTGGGAGATGCTGCGGTCGAAGAGGGCGTAAGGCACCGCGGGAGAAATGGTGGACACCTGGAAGGCGCCCCGCTCCTTGAACAGGCTCATGATCTCCTCGTCGGGCTTCGCGCCGTGCTCGATGGAGTCCACGCCGTTTTCCAGCGCCACACGGACGCCCTCGGGGCTCTCTACATGGGCGGCCACCTTCATACCCAGCTCATGGGCGCGGTCGCAGGCGGCCTTTACCAGCTCCGGCTGCATCCGCAGCACACCCGGCTCACCCACCACCTCGGCATCCATGACGCCGCCGGTGATCATCAGCTTGATGAGGTCGGGCTTTTCCGCCGCGATGGTGGTCACATAGGCGGCGGCCTCCTCCGGCGTTTTGGCCTCATAGGCCAGCGAACCGGCCATATGGCCGCCGGGGACGGACACCGCCATGTTGGAGGCCACCACGCGTGGCGACAGGATCTTCCCCTCTGCCGCCTGATCCCGGATAATGGTATCAAAATCCGCCACGCCGCCCACGGTGCGGATGGTGGTGACGCCGCTGAGCAGCTCCGTTCTGGCGTAGCCCTCGCACAGCTTGACGCCAAAGCTGCGGGTGACGCTGTTGGTGGTGATCAGCTTCACCAGTTTCTTGGGGTCGGAGGGCTTTTTCCGGGGCTTTCCGGAGGCCGGCAGATGCACATGCAGGTTGATGAGGCCCGGCAGCAGGTATTTGCCCTTCAGATCCACCGGCTCATAGCCCGCGGCGATCTGGCCGCCGTCGCCGATATCCACGATGGTATCGCCGCTGATGTAGACGGTCTTCCCCGTCTGGGGCGCCATATGCTCCGTGCCGTCCAGCAGCACGCAGTTGGTCAGGGCGTAGCGTTTCTTGTTTTGGTACATAGCGTCTCCTCCCATCTGATATTTAAGTCAAGATTATAATAGGCAAAGAGGGAAAACGCAAGCGTTTTCCCTCTTTGTTTCCTATAACTGCCTGATCTGGCCCTGGATCAGCTTGCTGACCGCGTCGGCAAACCAGCCAATGGTCGGGATGCGGGTCAGGGACTTGCCGTAGATCTTGCGGCCGCCCTCCAGCTCCAGGTCGCTGCCGGTAAAGACGCACACCGGCGTGATGCCCTGATGCCGCAGGATGCCCGCCTCGGCGGCGGTATCCTCGATGCCCCGCTTGCCGCTGTATACATAGCCGCCCAGGGGCAGCGCCCCGATGGGGATGCGCTGGTCGTCGTTGGGGCTGGCATCGGACAGGATGATCAGCAGCCGGTGGTCGGCCCTCCCCCGCCGCATCAGCCAGCCCATGGCCCGCAGGGCCAGGCCGTCCCGGTTCCACCCGGCGGCCACATAGTCGAAGATGGCGTCGTTCTTCCCCGTCTGGTCATAGTCCCGCAGGATCCGCAGCACCGTGCAGCCACTGACGGAGCAGAAGGCCGTCACTCGCACGGGGATGCGGCAGCGCTCCAGGCTCTCCGCGATGAGGTACGCCTGGGTGGACAGCTTCTCCTGCTGCTGGTTCTGTGAGGCGGAGCCATCCAGCAGGATGTCCACCGTCAGGTCGCCCATCTCGCTCTGCTGCCGCTGGACGAACACCTTCTCCTCGTCCAGCACGGCGCTGCGCCACACCACAGGGGCATAGAGCTGTCCCGCACGGGCCAGGTTGCTGGATACGTCGCTTTGCAGCAGGATGGTATTCTGCAGCTTCTGGGTCAGTTGGGCGATAATGAGCTTGTTCTCCACCAGATGGGCCTGGTAGTAGGCGCGGTTTTTCTCCCGCTGCTGGTGGAAGGTGCCCACGTCCCAGGCGGTCTCCCGGCTCAGCTCATGCTTGACGGGCACGCCCTTGGTGAAGTGGAGATGGCAGTTCTTATGCACGCCGGTACACAGCTCGCGCTCCACCTGGGCCAGCTCCGACGGCGTCAGCATGGACACGCCGAAGCAGTCCTCCACATAGCGCCGCAGGATGGGCTCCGGGGTCCTGCCCTGCAGGAAGGACAGTGGATGGGGCCGCTTCTTCCCGGTCTCCTCCTCGTTGGGGCCGCCGCCGGACTGCTCCAGACGGCGCAGGGCATTGGGCCGCACGAAGCGGCTGGTCTTTCTGCCCCGGCCGCCGATAGAGCGGCCCACCCACATGCTCCACTGCCGGTCGGTGACGCTGCGGCGGGCACGCTGGAAATAGCGGAACAGCAGCGCTTCCATCTTGTCCATGATCTGCTGCTCGTCCCACGCGGGATCGAAGGTCATGGCGTCCAGCACTTCCTTCTGCCAGGCGTCCTCCTGGGGCTCATGCAGCACGCGGCGGAACCACGCCGTCCGCAGGCCCTCCGAGCTGCGGGGATCGGCGGCGTGGGACTGGGCCAGCATCCGGTGGGCATACTCCTGCCGCAGCTCCTCCAGCACGGGACGCTCCTTCAACGCTTTCTCGTAGGCCACGCCCTCCAGTCCCAGCCAGAACAGGTCGCTGTACAGCTCGCCCTTCTGCTGATGCTGAAAGGCGTGGAACAGGGGCTTGAATTTATCGAATTGATAGCACCGGTACACAAGGCCGATGATGGTGTTCATGTAGAGCTGGGCCTCGCCGTCGGCGTCGTAGGCCTGAAATTCCGGGCGCACGTCGTAGTTTTCCGCGCCGTTCCACACCTGATTGGCCGCGCGGCGGCTCTGGATATCTTCTCTGTCCATATCAGTTGGCAAACAGCTTCGACCGGTCGGCGTCCTTGGGGATGCGGCTCCACACCGCGTCCGCCACCAACTGCCGCTCGAAGGGATCGAAGGCCTTGTTGATGATGCCCAGCTTCAGCGCCTCGCCGGAGGTGATGCCCTTTTCGATCAGGTGCAGCGACGACAGAAGGCCACGCAGATCCAGCGCTTTGGTGGAGATCTCACCGTTGTCACACTTCTGCCGCAGGTCGCGGAACAGGGCGGAGAACTGCTGGATCCACTTGTCACTCAGGCCGGGGAAGCCGCGGCGCAGCAGCTTCTGCAGGTTTTCTTCGGAGATCACCGGCATGTCCAGCACCACGAAGCGGGATACCAGCGCCTCATTCAGCTCACGGGTGCCGGCATAGCCATAGTTCATGGTGCCGATGAAGCGTGTGGCGGGATCCAGCTCGATGCGCTCATAGCCGGGAACGTCGATGACCCGGCGGAAGTCCAGCGTGGCATGCAGCACCGCCAGCGCCTCGTTCTTCGCCATGTTCACCTCGTCCAGCACGCCGAAGCCGCCCATGCGGGCGCACTGGCAGATGGGGCCCTCCCGGAACACCACCTTGCCGTCCTTCAGCGTATCCGCGCCGATGAGGGACGCGGCGTCCACGTTCACATACATGGACACATCCCAGTTGGGACGGCCGAACACGGCGGCCAGATTCTCCGCCAGCACGTTTTTGCCGGTGGCCTTGGGGCCTGCCAGCAGCAGATGCTCACCGCACAGCAGCGCCGCGGCGGCGCTCTCCCAGATCTCCTTGCCGTAGTATAAGAATCGCGGTACCGGGATCCGTGCCGCCGCCTCCGGCGTGGCGGGATGCGCCGCGCGGAACTGCCGTATCTCGTCCAGCAGTGCCTTGTCGATACCCTCGTCCTGAAGCTCTTTCCAAATATCCATGATCATACCGCCTTTCTGCTTTTGGCACATTCTTTTTTGATGGCATATTATAATCCCAGACGCCGTTAATGGAACGTTAAGAATATGCCAGAAACTGACATTTTTTGCAGAAAAATACCGGGGCCGCTTTTACGGCCCCGGTATGGGTTGATTTTATAACTTTTTCTCCAGACAGACCAACTGGACGCTGGGAATACCATTGAACACGCAGGGCATGATGCCCGCCTCCCAATAGCCGAGACCGGCGTACATTTTCCGGGCTGTTTGATTGCGGGCGTTGGTGTCCATCCGCAGATAGGGGCAGCCATTTTCCCGGGCGTAGTCCTCATAGAACTTCACGAACGCCGTGCCGTAGCCCTTTCCGGAGCAGGCGGGCTCCACCACCAGCGTGTGCAGCACCATCACCTGCTCATCCGGCACGTCCAGATAGCGCCAGGGCACATCGGCGTACACCGGCACCTGGATCTTATTGATGCGGGCCGCTGCCACAACCGCGCCGTTTTCCTCCATCACGAACAGGTCATCGGCCTCCAGCGCCGCGCGGGCCGTGTCCGCCGTGGGGTATACGCCCCGGATCCAGCCTACGATGGACCTGCCGCTCTCCTCGTTGTCGTGGATATGCTCATAGATGGCCGCGATATGCGGGATGTCCTGTTCGGTGCCTTTTCGGATCATGGGAAAGCCCTCCTGACTGTTTTTTCGTATTATAGGCAAAGCCGCGCCGCCTGTCAAGGGGTTTGTCCCTTGCAAACCACGTCCCCATATGGCATAATGGAGGCAAAGAAAAGGAGGTTGCCCCTATGAAGAAAATCGCCGTGATCACCGGCGCTTCCAGCGGTATGGGGAAGCGCTTTGCCGAGACCGTGGATCGGTACGATACCTTTGACGAAGTGTGGGTCATCGCCCGCCAGCAGGACAAGCTGGAGGCGCTGCGGGCTACGGTGCCCTTCCCTGTCCGGGTGCTGGCCATGGATCTGACCGACCGGGCCAGCTTCGACACCTACCGCTCCGCGCTGGCGGAGGAACCGGTACAGGTGGGCCTTTTGATGAATTGCAGCGGCTACGGCAAGTTTGGCGCAGTGCTGGACACGCCGCTGGAGGTCAACCTCAATATGACCGACCTGAACTGCCAGGCGGTGGTGGCCATGTGCCAGATCACGGCCCCCTATATGCCCCGGGGCAGCCAGATCATCAACATCGCGTCGGTGGCGGCCTTCCAGCCCATCCCCTATATCGACGTTTACGGTGCCACGAAGGCCTTCGTCCTCAGCTTCAGCCGGGCGCTGAACCGGGAGCTGCGCCGTCAGGGCGTGGGCGTCATGGCGGTCTGCCCCTTCTGGACAAAGACCGCCTTCTTTGACCGGGCCACCTCCTCCGGCGGCGAGGGCGTGGTGAAGAAGTACGCCGCCATGTACGATCCCGATGACATCGTGCGCCGCACATGGCGGGACGCCAAACGGGGACGGGATGTGTGTACCTACGGCTTTGTGGCCCGCGGTCAGGCGGCGCTGACGAAGATCCTGCCCCACAGTCTGGTCATGGACGTGTGGATGAAGCAGCAGAAGCTGTCGTGACGGCGGTCATCCGGCGGCGGAGAGCTTCATACACGTCTCCACAGCAGGCGGTTGTCCTCAAAGAGAACCGTCAGCCGTCCGGTGTCCTTCAGCCACGCCAGATACGACTTCACGGTGCTGCCCACCAGCACATACTGCTCAAAGGTCAGGGTCAGGCCGTAGTTGTCAAACAGCTTCTTCAGCAGTTCCTCAAACATCACCGGCTCGGCGCAGAGCTCCACCATATGGTCGGCGATCTCATGCACCTTGTCGATGTTGTACTGAGCCAGGGGCGCGATGTCCTCCGTGACCTGGGCGTGGGCGGGGACAAAGGCGGCAGCCTGCATGGTCTTGACCTTCTCCAGCGTGTCCAGATAGGCGGCCACATCGTAGAGAAAGCCGATCTGGTACTTGTCCAGCGTCTCGCGGCTGGACAGACAGTCCGCCAGATACACCACGTCGTCCGGGCCGCGGAAGCCCACCATGTGGAAGAAATGGCCGGGTAATTGCAGCAGCTCAAAGCCCTCCGGCAGTACGGCGGGCGTCAGCTCCTGGGCGTCGCTCTCCTGGGCCATCAGGAACTTGTGGCGCAGGTCTTTAGGCGGGAAGCCGCCGTACAGGAACGCGGGCTCCAGCACCGGATGACGGGTGATGTCGCACTCGATGCCCTGGGCGTAGATTTTGCACTTGGTCTGGCCCTGCAGATAGCGGTTGCCGCCGATGTGGTCGGCGTTGGAGTGGGTGTTGTAAATGGCGGTCAGATGCCAGCCGTTGGCGTCCAGAAGCTGGCGCACCTTGCGGCCCGCGTCCTTATCGTTGCCGCTGTCGATGAGGCAAACATCCGTGTCGCTGAGCTTCACCAGGCCCATCTTGGAGGGGCTTTGGATATAGTAGCTATTGCCGGTGATATGATTCAATTCGTACATGACTGCACCTCTTTTCTGGGATCTCATACCTATATTTATATAGCAACAATAAGCACTTGTCAACGAAAACGCCCGATCCGAACCGGACCGGGCGTTTTCGTTGGGGAGAATATGTCAGAAAGCAAAGGATTGCTTACTTCTTGGCCAGCTTGCCCTCCTTGCACATGGCGACCACCATGCCGGTCAGGGCAAACAGAGCGATGGCGTTGGGAATGACCATCAGGTTGTTGAACATATCGGTCAGCTCCCACACCAGGTCGTTGCTGGCCAAGGTGCCGATGAACACGAACACCAGGGCGATGATGCTGTACACCACGGTGCAGCGGCGGGGATTCTTCTTGCCGAACAGGTAGTTGGCGTTGATCTTACCGAACAGGTTCCAGCTCAGCACGGTGGAGAACGCGAAAAAGAACAGGCACACCGCCACGAACATGGCGCCGAACTTCTCTCCGAACACGGTGCCGAAGGCGGTCTGGGCCAGGTTGGCCTTGGTCAGCGTGGTGCTGGCAGCGGCCGCGCCGCAGTCGGCCAGAGGGCCGTCGGCGGTATACAGGGTGGAGATGATGACCAGCGCGTTGAGGGTCAGCACCACGAAGGTATCAATGAATACACCGATCATGGCCACCACGCCCTGATCGTGGGGATGGGCCACGTTGGCCTGGGCGTGTGCGTGGGGGGTGGAGCCCATACCGGCCTCATTGGAGAACAGGCCGCGCTTGGCGCCCTGACTGATGGCAGTCTTGATGGCATAGCCGAAGCCGCCGCCGATGATGGCCTGAGGCTGGAAGGCATACTTGAAGATCATGGCGAAGGTAGCGGGAATGTAGGTAATGCGGGCCACCAGAACGGCCAGACCGCCCAGCAGGAAGATGCAGGCCATGATGGGGACGAGCTTCTCGGTAACGGAGGCCAGACGCTGCACGCCGCCCAAGAAAATGACAGCGCAGATGGCCACCAGAATCACACCGGACACCCAGGTGGGGATGCCGAAGGCGGTATTCATGGTAGAGCCGATGGAGTTGGACTGCACCATGCAGCCCATGAAGCCCAGGGCCAGCACGATGGCAACGGCGAAGAAGCCCGCCAGGAACTTTCCGAAGCCACCCTTGAACGCGGTGGTGATGTAGTACACGGGGCCACCGCGGACGGTGCCGTCGGGATCGACGATACGGGTCTTTTGGGCCAGCGTGGCTTCGGCGTAGATGGTAGCCATGCCGAAGAAGGCGATGACCCACATCCAGAAGATGGCGCCGGGGCCGCCGGTCAGAATGGCGCCGGAGGCGCCCACGATATTGCCGGTACCCACCTGCGCGGCGATGGCGGTGGCCAGCGCCTGAAAGGAGCTCATACCGGAGTCCTGCTTGCCGCCCTTCAGCTTCAGGTTGCCGAACACCTTGCGCATACCCTCACCGAAGCAGCGCACCTGCACGAAACGGGTCTTGATGGAGTACCACAGACCCACGCCGATCAGCAGAAACACCAGAATGTAGTTACTCAGGTACTCGTTGATCTTACTCACGATGGGAAACAGTACGGATTCGATGGCTTGCATGTTGATTCTCTCCTTTTTCGCAGAAAAATAGAGCCGCTGCTATGCAGCGACTCCGGAGAAACAAGGCAGACACGCAAATGTCTTCTCTGTCCTTTTGCCTGAGAGATTCAGCGCGATCCGCGCCTTACACCTTCGGCACCCAATTCAATGGGATTCTCCAGAGTCCCCTCCCCTTTCAGTCTTCCGCCGGAATTCTGAAAGGCTCATCGGGCGCTGTTTGATTGATGTAGGGAGTATAGCACAGGTTTTGCCCGATTGCAAGCATTTTCTTCACAATTTAGAAATATTTTTTCACCTGTTGACAATATCGTAATACGATGTTATAGTGATATCGTAAAACGATATTCAAGGAAAGGAGCGGAGCACTATGCCGAAACGGTCATTGGAGACCCTGTCGGAGCCCATGTTCTATGTGCTGATGGCCCTGCGCCGCCGGACGCTGTGCGGCGTGGAGATCGTCCAGTGGATCAGCGAGACCACCGGCGGGCGCATGAGCCTGGGGCCGGGGACGCTGTACACCATTCTCTCCAAGCTGACGGAGGAGAAGATGATCCGGGAGGTCAGCGTGGAGGGCCGCAAGCGCACCTATGAGCTGACCGACGCGGGGAAAAAGCTGTATGACGCCGAATGTGCCCGTCTGCGCCGCTGCATCCGCGACGCGGACAGAGAGGAGGAAAACGCATGATCAGGATCCTTCCCTACTATGTGTATCAGGTGGACGCCATTGAGAGCTGGCTGGACGAGCAGGCGAAGAAGGGCCTGTTCCTGACAGACGTCCGCTCCCGTCTGACCATGGACTTTAAAAAGGGTGACCCCCGTCCGGTGCGTTACCGCATCGATGTGAAGCAGAATCCCGGCACCTACGGCCAGAAGGAGCGCATTGCCGATTACAGGGAATTCGGCTGGGAATATGTCTGCGAGCTGGCCGGTGATCTGGACATCTACCGCTGTGACGATCCCGCCGCGCCGGAGCTGAACACCGACGAGGAGATGCTCCACGAGGTGCTGGACAAAAAGCTGAAAAGCCAAATCATATGGAGTATTGTACTCCTGTGCGTGATTCCCGTATGGCTCTACTATATGCTTTTCCGCTATTTTGGGGGCTATACCGGCATATATGAGCAGTTGGTCAGCGGAGTTGCCTGGATATTCGCTCCCGCGGGCGCACTTGTACTGTTCTGGACGATCACCGCCGTCACCTGCATCGTCAGCGCTGTGACCACCAGGCGCCGGATGCTTTTGAAGCGTGTACAGCGCGCACCCGCCGAGCTGCGGCGGGGAAAGCTCCTGCAACTGCTGTCCATCTTCCTGCCTCTGGCCGCTCTAGTTCTGTGTCTCATTTTGCGCGCGGTAATCGCAGACCCCGGCAATGGCATCCCCATGGATGAATTTCCGATACCGACAGCGGCACAGGTGTTTTCCGATACCGACGAGCCTGATCACTCCTGGGCGGTGGAATTCTCCGAATTGCTGTGCGGCCACAGCTACCTGCGGCAAAAGGGGCCTTATATCATCGATCCCGAAACGGGCTCTTCCTACAGCAGTTGGTACTATGACGCGGATGTGTACCATATCGCGTGGCAATGGGTGGCCGACGGCTATGTGAAGGAGCATGCGCGGGTCTACGAGCTGCGGGAGATCACCGTTCCCGGCTGGGCGCACGCCTGGTACAGCGCGGACAACGCCATGTGGGGCAGCCAGACGCTGCTGCTGCAAAACGGCAAGGAGATCTGGGAAATCGACTGTGACCGCGAGGAAAGCCTGCTGGACGCGTTGGACGTATTCGCACGATGAGCGAGGAAAGGAGAACGCTTATGCTGAAGAAAACGCTTCCCTACTATGTGTACCAGATCGACGCCATTGAGAGCTGGCTGGACGAGCAGGCGCGCAGCGGGCTTTTCCTGCTGGAGCTCCGCCTGGGTACCATGCGCTTCCGGCAGGACACACCAAAGCCCATGCGCTACCGTATTGACGTAAAGCGCAACCGGGGCTATACCGGAGAGAAGGAGCGTATCGCCGCCTATGCCGAGATGGGCTGGGAATACGTCTGTGACCTGACGCCCCAGTTGGACATTTATTGCTGCGCCGATCCCGACGCGCCGGAGCTGAACACCGACGAGGAGACGCTCCACGAGGTGCTGGATAAGAAGCTGACCTCTGAGCAGCGTATGGGGATCATCGGTCTCATCTTTATTCCGATATGGCTGTATCAGATGATGTTCCGGAATCTTCTCCAGGGGCGCGACATCACCGGGTTTTATGATTTTCTCACCAGCCCCTATGTACTGCTGTACCCCGCCATTCTTTTGCTGGCACTGTACTGGCTGATCGTCTTTTCCCGGGGTATGCGGGATGCGGCCGCCACCAAAAAGCGGCTGCTGCTGACACGGAACTATCACTGCATCGGACAGGAGCGGCGGCGGATGCATACCCATTATGCGATGCTTGCCATGCTGGGCGTGTGTCTGCTGATCTGCGCGATCCTGTGGATTGATCTCAAACGGGGCGAGAAAAACTACCCCGTCACGGATGCTCCCCTGCCCACCGTGACGCAGGTGTTCCCCGGTCACGAAGAGGCCCAGCTTCTGGGCATAGACCCGGTGCGGCGGGATGAAATGCTGTTTTACGGTTACGCGCCGCTGATGCGCAGCACGATGATGCGTCAGTGGGGCGGCGAGGATATGCTGGATCCCTCCGAGGGGGTTCAGGAAAGCACCTGGTACTACAACGCCGACCAGTTGGACATTGCGTGGGAATGGGTGGCCAACGGCTATGTAAAGGAGAAAACGGCTGATATGACGCCCATCACCGTTTCCGGCTGGGAGCACGCATGGTTCCGGAGCTGGACAAACAACAGCGGGACACCCAGTCAGCTGCTGATCCTGCAAAACGGAAAAACCGTGTGGCGGATCGGCTACGGTGACGACACCGTGTACGACCTGGCCGACGCACTGGACGTATTCGCCCGCTGAGGACAGAAAGGAGCGACTGATATGAGCAACAGAAGGTACGGCACCGTCAAGGAACTGCCCTATATCTGGTACGAGATCGACGCGGTGGAGTCCTGGCTGGATGAGCAGGCCCAGCAGGGCCTGCGGCTGACGGACATTCAGGGAAAGCTCTGCGTCTTTCAGCCCAGCGATGAGCCGCCTGCCCGCTGCCGGGTGCATGTGAAGCCCCACAACGGCTACTACACCCAGCAGGAGGAGTACAAGGAGACCATGCGGGAGCTGGGCTGGGAGTATGTGGGGCGGATCAACTACCGGGCCGACGTCTATCGGGCCACGCGGCCCGACGCGGTGGAGATCAACACCGACGAGGACGCCCTGCGCAGTCTGCTGTGCTCCAACATGTGGTTCGACGGCATCGCGGCGGCGGCCCTGATCGCCCTGACGGTTTACAGCCTTTGGAAGAAATTCGCCATTACGAGAGCTTACAGCGGGTTTTACAGTCTGCTGCTGGATGATATCATCGTCACCTATCTCATTCCGGAGGTACTGCTGGCGCTGATCCTGGTGCTGCTGGCCGGTGCCTTTCTCGTCCGCCTGGCGCGGCAGCGAAAGCGCTGTCTCCTGGGCCGGGACTGCCGGTTTGACGGCGTGCTACGAAAGCGGAAGCGGTTCTACTTTGTGCTGCTGGGGCTGCTGATCCTCATGTTCGCCTTTCCCATGCTGCCCACGATATTCGGCGTCCCAGAGGCCACAGAGAGCACCTCCTTTGATACCTGTCCCGTGGTGCTGCTGCAGTCCCTTTCGCCGGAGGAGGCGGAGCAGATCGTGGTGGAGGACTACGACATCCCCGTCCGCAGCAATCACTACCTTCTGGCGGACGACACCATCTACCGGCAGAGCGGCCCCACCGTGTGGCTGGAGGGCACAGGCTGGGGGTATACGCCGCTCTACTACACTGTGACGGTCACGGATGTTCACCGGGAGGAGCTAGCGGAGAAGTATTACATGGAAATATTCGCCGCCCACGACGACTGGCAGGAGGTGCAGATCAGCGGCTGGGATCAGGCGGTGTACCGGCGGCATACCAATACGCTCCGGGAGGAGTGGCACAACGACAGCGACAAGATCCCGGCGGATATCACCCTGCACCACCAGAACCTGATGATGCGGCTGGGCAATCGTGTGGTCGTGGTAAGCTATACCGGCGAGGCCGATATGTATTCCCGGCTGAACACCCTGTACGGACGGCGGACGCCCTCCCCCGCCGCTGAATAAACGGCATAAGAAAACAGGCACATGGAAAATCCCATGTGCCTGTTTTTTGCCGGGCAACTGAAAAACCGCCCACGGATGTGAGCGGTTTCTCTTTGGATCGAATAGCTTACAGCTTCTCGCGGACCTTGGCGGCCTTGCCGACGCGGTCACGCAGGTAGTACAGCTTGGCGCGGCGCACGAAACCGTGACGCACGGTCTCGATGGTCTGGATGGAGGGAGAATGTACGGGGAACACCTTCTCCACGCCCACACCGTAGGAGATACGGCGGACGGTGATGGTCTCCTCGATGCCGCCATGCTTCTTGGCAATAACGGTACCCTCGAAAACCTGGATACGCTCACGGGAGCCTTCCTTGACCTTCACATGCACGCGGACGGTATCGCCCACCTGTACCTGAGGCACTTCCTTCAGCTGCTTTTCGTTCAATGCTTTGATGAGATCCATGGATTTTTCCTCCTGTATTTATAGGTGTTCGTAACGCCATTTCAAGGGTGCGTTTTCGCACCGGCGACAGAGGACCGCCCTTTTCACGCCATGATAGAATACCACACAAATCCGGTAAATGCAAGCATTATTTTCCCTTTTGCGGGAAAATCATCGAAAATCCTGTCCGTTGGCGTCCAGAATGGCACGACGGCGCACCCGGACGAAGTCCGGCGTCAGCTCGGGGAGATAGGCCGCGATGGCCTTTTCGATGAGCTGGGGGTTCAGGCCGGGGTTCTGGGCCTGAACCGTGATGTCGATGAACACATTGTGTTCGTCCGCCGTCACGTCCGCCCTGCGGATCATGGGCGCGATGTCCACGTCCGCCAGCTCCTTGCGCTTGGTGCGCTTCTGGATCACCAGCGTGTCCCGTGCCAGCAGCGCCCGCAGGCGCTCCGCCGCGCCCTCCGGCACACCGGTGTCGTATTCCAGCGTTACGTCCGCGCGCAGGCCGTCCAGCTCACGGATGGGACGCCTAGCCTCATAGCAGGCCAGGGCACGGATGCCGGTGGGCATGCCGGTATTCAGCTTTTCGGCGATGCCGCTGCCGTCGCTGTCCTGGGTCACCTCGAAGTCCAGCAGCTCACAGTCGCTGCTCTGTCCCACCGGCAGGGGCAGGACGATGGAGATGATGGGATGGGGATGGTACCCCTGGGTATGCTTGATGTCCAGCTCCGTGCGGGGGAAGCACCGCTGGAAGGTGCGCATCAGGTCAAGGTGGGAGATATAGGACGCCTGGGCCTCCTTGATAAACAGCAGCCGCAGCTTAGACATCGCACTTCCCCCCTACCAGCTTATTGGCGCCGCAGCCGTTGCAGCGGGTGCGGCAGTCCGGCGTGGTGACGCCGGACACGGCGTTTTCATGCTCACGCCACAGATATTCCTTGGTAACGCCGCTGGAGATCATGTCCCAGGGCATCAACTCGTCCTTTTCCCGGCGGCGATAGGCGTAGAACGCCGGATCAACGCCGCATTCATCGAAGGCCTCCAGCCAGCGATCCAGGGAGAAATACTCCTCCCATGCGTCAAGGTGTCCGCCTTTACGCCACGCGGTTTCCAGCACATTGCCCAGTCTCCGGTCACCCCGGGCCAGCACCGCCTCGATGAAGGAGGTCTGGCCGTCGTGCCAGTTGTAGGTGACGGTCTTGGTGGTCATATTCTCCCGCAGCAGCTGCACACGGCGCTCGTATTCTTCGCGGGTGATCTGGGGCTCCCACTGGAAGGCCGTGTGGGGCTTGGGTACAAAATAGGAGGTGGACACGGTGATGCGGACGCCCCGCTGCTTGTTGGGGGCGCTCTCCCGCCAGGCGTGCATGACGCGGGCCGCCACATCGGCGATGCCCAGCACGTCCTCGTCCGTCTCTGTGGGCAGACCCAGCATGAAATAGAGCTTCACCGCGTTGTAGCCGCCGGCAAAGGCGGTATGGCATGAGTTCAGCAGCGCCTCCAGCGTCACGTTCTTGTTGATCACGTCCCGCAGCCGCTGGGTGCCGGCCTCCGGTGCGAAGGTCAGGCCGGTCTTGCGGCCCTTGGCCAGCCGCTGCATCAGCGCCATAGAGAAGTTGTCCGCCCGCAGACTGGGCAGGGACAGGTTCACATGGCGGCTCTCGCAGAAAGGCTCCAACTGGTCGCACAGCTCCGTCAGCGGCGGATAGTCGCTGGTGCTGAGGGAGGACAGCGTCACCTCCTGATAGCCGGAGTCGTTGCAGGAATCCAGGCAGTACTGGGCGCACAGGTCGCGGCTGCGGTTGCGGACGGGGCGATAGACGTAGCCCGCCTGACAGAAGCGGCAGCCGCGGATGCAGCCACGGAACAGCTCCAGCGTCACCCGGTCCTGGACGATCTCGGTGCTGGGCACGATGGTATTCACCGGGAAATACGCCTTGTCCATATCATGGACGATGCGCTTGGTCACCACAGCAGGCGCGCCGTCACGGGGCGTGATGGCGCTGACCGTGCCGTCGTCATGGTAGGAGATGTCATACAGGCTGGGGACATAGATGCCGTCCAGGTGGGCGGCAGCACGGAGGAATTCCGCCTTGCTCCAGCCCTCACGCCGCGCCTTGCGGTGCAGCTCCACCAGCTCCACGGTGATGTCCTCGCCCTCGCCCAGGCTCACCAGGTCGATGAAGTCGGCGATGGGCTCGGCGTTGTACATAGCGGTGCCGCCGGCGATCACCAGCGGGGTCAGGCCGTCACGCTGGGCGCTGCGCAGGGGTATCTTCGCCAGATCCAGCATGTTGAGGATGGCGGTGAAGGCCATCTCATAGCCCACGGAAAAGGCCACGATATCGAAATCGGTGATGGGGTCGCCGGATTCCAGCGCGAACAGCGGGATATCCGCACTGCGCATCTCCGCCTCCATGTCGCCCCAGGGAGCAAAGACCCGCTCGCACCACACGCCGTCCATGTTGTTCATGACACCGTACAGGATCCGCATGCCCAGGTTGGACATGCCGATCTCGTAGGTGTCCGGGAAGCAGAAGGCGACCCGGGTGTCCACCGCCGCCTTGTCCTTCACCACCGCGTTATATTCGCCGCCCACATAGCGGGCCGGCTTCTGCACCCGCGGCAGGATGCGTTCCAGCTTTTTATCCACAGTCATTCTCCTGTTGTATATCAGAATATCATCTTATTTTACCTGTTTTCCGGCGGTTTGGCAACCCCTATTTGGCGCAGCGCGTGCCAGAGAAGTGCCGCGGCTGCCAGCAGTAGGAAGGGACTGCCTCCCATCCACAGCGCCGCGGCCGCTCCCAGCGTCAGCACCGCCGCCATGCCGAAGCCCACCACGGCCGCCACACGGTCGGCGGTATAGGGCTCCGTCAGCCAGGCGGCCAGGTTCCACAGGATGCTGCCACCGTCCAGCGGCGGGATGGGCAGCAGGTTGAAGGCACCCAGCACAAGCTGCGCGCCGGAGAAGAGATACAGCGCCTCACACAGCCGTCCGCCAAGGCCCAGCAGCAGGGCCAGCAGCAGATTCACCGCGGGGCCTGCCGCGGCGGCCAGCACCTCTCCGCCGTAGGAGAGCCGTCCCGCCACCTGCATCTCCGCACCCAGCGCCGTAATGCGCAGGGCCGTCACCCGGGCGCGAAGCCGCCGCAGCATCCAGTAGTGCCCCAGCTCGTGGAGCACCGCCGCCAGCAGCAATGCCGCCAGCAGCAGCGGCGAGGACACCATCACGAACAGCGCCAAAAGCAGCGGCGCCGTAGGCGAAACGTGGATGGCCGTCCGCTTACTGCGCGACATAGTAGATGGGGTTCAGGTAGATGTTATAGCGGTGCAGCTCGAAGTGCAGGTGATACCCCGTGGCGTCGCCGGTGTCCCCCACCTCCGCGATGGGATCCCCCATCCGCACCGTCTGTCCGGAGGAGGCGTTGACCCGGCTGCAATGGGCGTACAGGGTGGTGTAGCCGTCCGGGTGGGTCAGCTCCACATACTTGCCCAGCTCCGTGCTCTCGGCCACCGCCGTCACCGTGCCGTCGGCAAAGGCGTGGATGACCTCCCCCTTCTCGCAGCCGATGTCCAGGCCGTAGTGGAACCGCTCCGTCCCCGCCACCGGGTGATCCCGGTAGCCGAAGGATGAGGTGACCGTTCCCTCCACCGGCTTCTGATAGTCGAAGCCCAGCACCTGCTGGAGCATATTCACGATCTCCGGCGTGGTGCCGTCGCCGTATACCACGGCGTTGCGGTCGGTCTCCTGCTGGCTGACGGTCACCTTTTCGCCGCCGAACACCGCCACGCAGGCGTCGTTGACCGCCTGGGCCAGATCGTCGCCGCCGATGGCCCGGCCCGCCGCGGAAAAGGCCGCCACGAAGTCGGTGTCCTCCCCCATCAGACGCAGTAGGTCGCCGCCATACTGACGGGCCACGTCCGGCATGGTGAATTTCACCGTCACGACCACCACCAGCACGGCGGCGCTGACCAGTAATTGCAGCATGCGGCGGGTGCTGCCCCGCCGCGGCTGCTGGCGCTTTCCCGGCGTTCTGCCGCCTGTTGTCCTGGGCCGCGGCGGCGGTGGCGGCAGCTTGCTGCTGCGTACCCGTTTCCCTGTTGCCATATGGCGCACCTCCTGTCCTTTGCACCACTATATGCGCCGCGGGAAACGCAATATGCGCGAAAGGGTTGCGCCGGGACGTGGGATACGGTAAAATGGGGATAAATATTCTAGGAAGAAAAGGGGCGCAAAATGGACTTTGGCGACTATATCATTATATTTGGCGGAATTGCACTTCTTTCCGGCCTGAGCTGCAAAAATATGGCGATAGGCATGATAGAACAGCTCAATATTGTTACGCGCTATTATCCCAAGCACTATACCGCGCCGAGCCGCTGGATGAGGAAGCTTTTCAAGCTATCACAGCGCGTGATCCCTCGTTACCTCTACTTTGAACTGCTGCTGTCGCTTTTCTTTTTTCTGCTTGGGCCGGTCAATATCGTGGTCAGCGTCGCAGGAGGCGGTAACGAGACCCTTACGGTCATATTAGTCATGTTTCATGTCGGCGCGATCATCCTCAACGCCATCTTCTTCTGCACCATGTCGCTGCTGTATCAATATGCCCATCCTAAAAAGTGACCACAAAGCAAGAAAAAAGTGAGCTGCCAGCGGCAGCTCACTTTTTATCAAGCTCTTTATGATGTCTGGAAATTACTCCTCATCCTCGGCCTCGTCGGCAGCGGGAGTCAGCAGAGCGCGGATGGACAGGGAGATCTTCTGCTTCTCTTCGTCGATGGCAGTGATCTTGGCGTCCACCATCTGGCCCTCGGACAGGACGTCACCGGGCTTCTCGATGCGGCGATCAGCGATCTGGGAGATGTGGATCAGGCCATCCACGCCGGGCACGACCTCGGCAAAGGCGCCGAAGGCCATCAGCTTCACGATGCGGACGTTGGCAACATCGCCCACCTTATAGGTCTCCATGAACTTATCCCAGGGGTTGCAGGAGTGATCCTTCACGCCCAGAGAGATCTTGCGCTTCTCGGGATCGAAGGAGATGACATACACGTCCAGAGGATCGCCAACAGAGACGACCTCGGCGGGATTCTTGATGCGGCTCCAGCTCAGCTCGGAGATGTGGACCATGCCATCCACGCCGCCGATGTCCACGAACACGCCGTAGGAGGTCATGGACTTGACAACGCCGTTGTAGTGCTTGCCCACTTCGATGTTGTTCCAGATCTCAGCCTGGGCGGCCTGACGGGCCTCGTACTGCACGGCACGGATGGAACCCACCACGCGGCGGCGGGCACGGTTGACCTCGGTGATGCGCAGGGAGACGGTCTTGCCGATCATCTCGCTCAGCTCAGCGCCGCGGGGCTGGCCGGACTGGGAAGCGGGAACGAACACGCGCACGCCCTTGACGTTGACGACGATGCCGCCCTTGTTCTCCTCGGTGACCTTGCCCTCCAGGGTGGTCTTGTTCTCGCAGGCCTCTGCGATGTCGTCCCACACCTTCACGGCGTCCAGACGCTTCTTGGACAGCATGGCATAGCCCTCCACGTCGTTAACGCGGATGATGTAAGTCTCGATCTCGTCGCCGACCTTCACCACGTCCTCGGGCTTGACGTTGGGATCAGCGGACAGCTCGTCGATGGCAATATAGCCAGCCTGCTTGCAGCCCAGATCCACCTGCACCTCGGTAGGGCCAATGGCCGTTACGATACCGGTTACCTTCTCTCCTGTATTTAAAGTCTTAAAAGATTTTTCCAGCAGCTCCTCAAAGCTTTCTTCCACGGCTTCAGTGTTCTTGATTTCTTCGCTCATCGTTTCGTTTACCTCCTTAATGATGCTCGCCGGTGTGGACGCGCCGGCTGTAAGCCCCGCCACGGAACATCCCTTAAGAAAGTTTGGCTCAAGTTCACCGGCCCCTTCGATCTGATAGACCCGTGGACATCTCTCGCTGCAAATCTCTGTCAAGTGTTGGGTGTTGGCACTCTTACGATCTCCGACCACGACCATAACGTCAACCCTGGCGGCCAGTTCCGCCGCTTCCGATTGCCGTCTTTGCGTAGCATTACATATTGTATCAAATAATTTCGCGTTTGTACACTCTTTTTTCAAAATTTTTGAAGAAGTTTCCCAAAGCGACCGGATGCAGGTGGTCTGGGCCACCACGGTCATGGGAAGCAGGCGGTTTTTTTCGTCTGAATCCAACCATTCCCGCAGCTTTTCCGGCGTCTGGAAGATCCGTGACCGCGCAGACCAGCTGGCTGCGCCCAGCACCTCGGGATGGCGCTTCTCGCCGATGATCACGGGGATCCTGCCCTCCTCGTCCGCCTGGGCCACCAGATGCTGGATCCGCAGCACATTGGGACATGTGGCGTTGACGCACACCGCGCCCGCCGCCTCCAACTGCTCCAGCACCTGCTTGCGCTCACCGTGGGAACGGATGATGACCGTTTCCTCCGGCCGCACCTGCGCCGGGCTCTCCACCGTGCGGCAGCCCAGTGATTCCAGCTCACGCACCACATGGGCATTGTGGATGATGCTGCCCAGCATCACGCAGCCGCCCTTTTCGCGGGCCGTCTGCTCCGCCAGTTTCACCGCCCGCTCCACGCCGTAGCAGAAGCCGGCGCTCTCGGCCTGGATCACTTTCATTGGACACCGCCCAACTCGTAGACCTGGCGCATGACCTCGTCCACGTTCTGCTGGTACTCCTCCGCCGTGCCCTTCCGCTCGGTATACACCGGGGCATAGGGCTTGCCGATGATAAGGGACAGCTTATGGAACAGCCGCCGGGTGCTGCTGATGAACACCGGCAGCATCTTCACGCCGGAGCGGATGGCGATCATGGTGGCGCCGCCCTTTGGCTGCACATGCTGGCCCTTCTTCACCCGCGTGCCCTCCGGGAAGATCAGCAGGCTGATGCCGTCCTTCAGGCTCTTGATGGCGGTCTTGATGGCGCCGATGTCGCTGTTGCCCCGATCCACGGGGAAGGCGCCCATATACCGGATGAAGCCGCCCACGGCGGGGATGCGGAACAGCTGCTGCTTGGCCATGATCCGCAGCGGCACGTCATCATGCAGGGCGCAGACGATCAGCACCGGATCCCACGCGCTGGAGTGGTTGGCGCACAGCACCACCGGCTCGTCGGGCAGGTTCTCCCGGCCCTGGATCTCCACCGGGAACAGCCATAGGATCAGCGGCCGCAGGATGGCCCATATGAACGCGTAGAAGGGATTTTTCTTCATACGCCCACCTTCCTTCGGATGACGTCCAGCAGGGCCTCCTCGCTCTGGCGGAAGTCCATCTGGCTGGTATCCACGATCACCGCGTCCTCCGCCGGGCGCAGCGGCGCGGCGGCACGGTGGACGTCGTTATAGTCCCGCTCCTTCATCTCCGCCAGCACCTGGTCAAAGGGCCGGGGCGTTCCCCGCTCCAGCAGTTCCCTTTCCCGGCGGCGGGCACGGACCTCCACATCCGCCTGTAGGAAGATCTTTACATCCGCGTCAGGCAGCACCACGGTGCCGATATCCCGGCCATCCATGATGACGCTGCTCCTCCGGGCAAAGTCCCGCTGCATCTCCAGCAGGAAGGCCCGTACCTCCGGGATGGCGGACACCGCCGAGGCATAGAGGGAGATCTCAGGCAGGCGGATCTCCTCCGTCACGTCCTCGCCCTGCAGCAGCATGTGCTGCAGGCCCTGATCGTCATAGCGCATGCCGATCTTCACCTGGGGCAGCAGGGCGATCACCGCCTGGGTATCGGCGGCGTCCACCCCCTGGCGGCGGGCATAGCAGCCGATGGTGCGGTAAATGGCGCCGGTGTCCACATACAAAATGTGCAGCTTCGCCGCGATGGCCTTGGCCAGCGTACTTTTTCCCGCGCCGCTGGGCCCGTCCACCGCCACAGAATAGATTTTTTCCATCCGATTCACTCCCGCTCTGCCGCGGACACACCGGCCAGATGGCCGGTGGCCCACGCGATCTGTAAATTAAAGCCGCCGGTATAGGCGTCCACGTCCAATACCTCTCCGGCGAAATACAGCCCCTCCACCAGCTTGGACTCCATGGTGTTGGGCTTCACCTCGCTGACCTTCACGCCGCCGGCGGTGACGATGGCCTCCGCCACCGGACGCACACCGGTCACATTGATTTCAAAATGCTTCAGCATCCGGATCAGCGCCCGCCGCTGCTCCCGGGTCAGGGAATTGGCCTTCAGCGTCGGCGGAAGGCCCAGCCTTCGGGAGAGCACCGGGGCCATGCTGTGAGGCACCAGGCCGCACAGCAGCTTTTCCACGTCCCGGTTGGGGCTCTCGCCGATGTCCCGCAGGATACGGGCCTCCAGCTTCTGCTCGTCCAGGGCGGGCTTCAGGTCGATGCTGAGACGGTACTGCTCCTTCTCCCAGCTCCGCAGATGGGCGCTGGCCGACAGCACCAGCGGGCCGGACACGCCGAAGTGGGTAAACAGCATCTCGCCGAATTCCCGGAACACCGCCTTATTCTTCTGGTTATAGGCCGTCAGCTCCACGTTTTTCAGACTCAGCCCCTGCATATGGCGGCAGCAATCGTCGTCGCTGACCAGCGGCACCAACGAACCCCTGGGCTCCACGATGGTATGGCCCAGCGCGGCGGCCATTTTGTAGCCGTCGCCGGTGGAGCCAGTACCGGGATAGGACACGCCGCCGGTGGCGATGATCACCGCGTCGGCGGGATAGCTTCCCTTCTCCCCCGTCACCGCCGTCACATGGCCCTCCGCCGTCTCCACCGCCGCGGCACGGTCGTGGATCCAGCGGATGCACAGCGCCTTTACTTTTCCCTTCAGGGCGTCGGTGATGTCGAAGGCGCTGTCGGACACCGGGAACACCCGGTCGCCCCGCTCCACCTTCAGCGGTACGCCGCAGCCCTCGAAAAACGCCATGGTGTCCCGGCTGGTGAACCGGGACAGGGCGCTGTACAGGAACCGGCCGTTGCGGGGGATGTGGGCCATCAGGCCCTCCAGATCCGTATCGTTGGTGACGTTGCAGCGGCCCTTTCCCGTGATATTGACTTTTTTGCCCAACCGCTCGTTGGGCTCTATCAGGCTCACCTGCGCGCCGCGCTCCGCGGCGGCGATGGCGGCCATCAGACCGGCGGCGCCGCCGCCGATCACCGTTATCTTATTCATCTTCCGCTTTCCCGAAAATACTGTATTTCGACCACACCTGCTCCATCTCGGCAAACACCTGCGACACCTCTTCCCGCTTCCGCTGGCCCACGGCCAGGATCAGCGCGTTCATCAGGCTCAGCGGCGCGGCCAGCGAGTCCACATAGGACAATGCCTCGCACCGCACCAGCAGCGCCGCAGTAGCCAACGAATACAGGGGGGACATCTGACTGTCGGTAATAGCGATCACGTCCGCGCCCCGGTCATGGGCCAGCTGCATGGCGTGGATGCCCATGTTGGAGTACCGGGGGAAGCTGATGCCCACCATCACGTCGCCGGGGCCGATGTGGATCATCTGCTCATAGATCTCCCCTGCCGCCGTGTTCTGCACATAGATCACGTTTTTGAACAGCAGGTGGAAATAGAAATTCAGATAGCCCGCCAGGAATGAGCTGGAGCGCACGCCCAGAATGTAGATGTGCTGAGCGTTCAGCAGCAGCTCCACCACCCGCTGGAACTCCTTCCGGTCGATCTGCTCGATGGCGGTGTGGATGCTGTCCATATCCCGCTGCATCACGGCGGCCAGAATGTCGTTGCCGGTCATCTGATCCTGGGACGCCTGGATCCGCTGTACCGAGGTCAGCTTGCCGCGGATGATCTCCTGCAATGCCTTCTGCATGGCGGGATAACCGCTGTACCCCAGCTCGGCGGCAAAGCGTACCACCGTGGATTCACTGACCTGGGCCGTCTGACCCAGCTTGGCGGCGGTCATAAAGGCCGCCTTGTCATAGTTGTTCAGAATATAGTCGGCGATCCGCTTCTGTCCCTTGGAAAAGCCGTCCATACTGGCGCGTATCGTATGTAACACGCTCTGCTTCATATTCTCTCGCTTCCTTTTAGCGCGGAGATCTCCGCGTCTGTCAAATACCGCCACTGTCCGGTCTTCAGATCACCCAGCGTCAGCGCGTCCTCGGCGATCCGCCGCAGCCGCGCCACCTGCAGATCCACCTGGGCGCACATGCGCCGGATCTGGCGGTTCTTCCCCTGGTGGATGGTGACGCGCAGCAGAGCCTGTCCGCCCTTCTGCCAAACCGCTTCCACCTGTGCCGGGACCACAGGCGTGCCGTCCCCCAGCTCCGTCACGGCAGCCAATCGCTGTGCCGCCCCCTCCAGCGCTCCGGTGACGGTCACCTCATAGACCTTGTCCACCTGATGCCTCGGGTGGGTCATGGCCTGCATTAGAGCGCCATCGTTGGTGAACAGCAGCAGACCCTCGCTGTCCCTGTCCAGCCGCCCCACGGGGAACACCCGCGTGCCGCAGTCCGCCACCAGCTCGGCGGCGGTAGCCCGCCCCAGCTCATCGCTGAGGGTGGTCACATAGCCCCGGGGCTTATTCAGCATCAGGTACACCATAGGCCCGGCAAACGTCAGCGGCTTTCCGTCCACGGCGATAGCGTCCGTCTCCGGATCGGCCTTGTCGCCCAGCTGGGCCGCCATACCGTTGACCGTCACCCGCCCCTCCGTCAGCAGCGTCTCCGCCGCCCGCCGGGAGCAGATACCGGCCCGCGAGATCAGTTTTTGCAGCCGCTCCGTCATGCCGTCTCCTCCGTGTTTTCTGCAAAGCCCATTTCATACAGGGCCTTGTGGTCGGCCCAGTCGTTGCCGTCGCACAGCGTCACCGCCACCAGACGGCGGCCCTGCCGCTCCGCGCAGGACACCAGCGTGCGGCCCGCCGCCCTGGTATAGCCAGTCTTCATGCCGATACAGCCCTCTACCTGGGTAAGGAGCTTGTTGTGGTTGGTCATCGTCCTGCCGCCCACCGTGGCCGTCCGGGTGGAACAGATGCGCCGAAAGGTGGGATCCTCCGCCGCGTAGGCCGCCAGTACCGCCATATCCCGCGCGGTGGAGTAGTGGTTCTCGTCGTCCAGCCCATTGGGATTGGCAAAGGAGGTGCCCGTCATGCCAAGAGCCGCCGCCTTGTCGTTCATGGCGGCCACAAAAGTCTCCAGCCCGCCGCAGCAATCCGCCAGCGCCAGGGCCGCGTCGTTGCCGCTGCACAGCATCAGGCCGTACAGCAGCTCCTCCACCGTCACCACCTCGCCGGGCTTGAGATACATGGAGGAGCCCTCCACCATGTGATCATTGGTCACCGTGACGGTGTCCGTCAGCCGGGCATGCTCCAACACCACCAAGGCCGTCATGATCTTGGTGGTGCTTGCGATCCGCATACGCCGCCCGGCGTCCTTTTCATACAGCACTTCCCCGCTGTCGGCGTCCATCAGGATGGCCGCCGCGGCGGAGAGCTGCGCCGCCTCCGCCCGGCAGGGCAAAAGCGCCAGCAGCACGCCAAGGGCCAACAGCGCCCCGCACAGTCGTTTCCACATGATATCACCCCGGATATCATCCTATGCGGGCGCGGTTTGTCCCTAGCTTTCGAATATTTTCTTTCTCAGAATTCTTCCTTTTCCGCCTTCTTGCGGTCGATGAAGCTCTCCACCCGATCCAGCACCTGAGGCACCAGCTCGATGGCGCGATCCACCGTGGTGATGGCGGGCGCGGCCACCGGCAGCATGCGGGTCACGCCGTCCTTGACCACCAGAAACGCCATGGGCTCCACGCGGACACCGGCGCCTGCGGCGGCGCCCATCTGGTCGGGCTGCTTGCCGTAGTCTCCGCCGCCGCAGCCAAAGCCGAAGCTCAGGCGGGACACGGGGATCAGGGTCACGCCGTCGGGCGTGGTGATGGGCTCGCCTACGATGGTGTTGGAATCCACCATCTCGCGGATCTTCGCCATAGAGGCTTCCATCACAGCGGTGATGGGGTTCTTCTTCTCGTTCATTTCCATGGTCGTGTTCCTTTCTGTATATCAATAATTGTTCGCTTGCTCTTTCAGGCTGCCTTGTCAGATGCGTCGGCTTTCTTCTCCGCCTGCTCCGCCGCCAGCTTTGCTGCCTCCGCCTTCTTGATGGCCTTCTGCTTCCGCAGGAAGGGGATGCCGAATTTCAGCACCGGCCCAGCAGCGGCAAAGCCGATGGCCAGCAGGTCGCCGATCCGGTAGCTGGCGCCCACGGTGCCGGAGACCTTCGTCTCCGCGGCGGTGAAGTCCATCTCCATGTGGATATGCGGGTCGGGAATGTGTATCCACTCCTCCAGCCGGGGCATCACCGTCCACATGGCGGTGTTGGCCCAGCCGTACCACTGGGCGGTGTTGACGGGATCCTCGTCCGCGAACACGAAGCTCAGGCGCATGGGGTCGATGCGGATACGCTTTCCCGCCCGGCGCAGCGCACCCTGGATGGAGCGCCATAGGGCGCTCAGTGCACCCTTGATGTCCTCGAACGTCAGGTGGATATCCGGTTTTTTCTTCTCCTTGGGCTTTTTCTCGTCCTTTGCCGCTTTTTCCGGCTTCGCCTTTTTCGGCTTCTTCTCCGGCGGCGGAATAATCTGCATCGTCACCGGGCCGATCCGTGCGGTCACGCGCAGCTCCTCGCCGAAGCTGGCCGTCACGCCCACGCGCAGGCACAGGATCACCACGATCAATGCCGCGATCACGCCCAGTATGATCCATCCAATCAAGGGGAACGCCTCCTTTCGGAATGGGATATCAGTTCTCGTTCAGTTCCTCCGGCAGATCCAGCAGGTTGCCCTGCTCGTCCAGCCGAAGCTGGCCGTCGCCCTCCATACCGGGCATCTCCGGCAGATCGTCCAGCGACCGCAGGTGGAAGGCCCGCAGGAATGCCTGGGTGGTGCGGTACAGCCGGGGCCGTCCCGGCACCTGGAGCCGTCCGCACTCCTCGATCAGGTGGCGATCCAGCAGCAGGCCCACCGTATAGGAGCTGTCCACGCCCCGGATCTGATCCACATAGGCCCTTGTGGTGGGCTGATAGTAGGCGATGATGGTCAGCACCTCCAGCGCGGGCTGGCTCAGCTTGGCGGGCTTTCTCACCTCGAAGGCGCGGCGGATGATGTCGCCGTACTCCGGTGCCGAGCAAAGCTGATAGCTGTCGTCCATTTTCAGGAGCCGCATGCCCCGCCGCTCATAGGCGTAGTAGTCCGCCAGCTTCTGCAGCACCAGCTCCACCGTGGGACGGTCCATGTCCGTCGCCATACAGATGCGGTCTATGGCCACCGGCTCGCCGGAGGCAAAGAGGATGCCCTCAATGGCGGCCTCTACTTCCTTCATTTCAAGCGTATCCATATCTTACCTCCCTCAAACCTCGCCCTGCCAATCGTCGGGCATATCGCCGTCGCACTCCACGGTGCAGTCATTGACGCCGGAGGCCAGACGGATGATGCGGCTGCGGCACAGCTCCAGCACGGCCATGAACGTGGCCACGATCTCGCTGCGGCTGCGGCTGCCCCGGAACAGCAGCAAAAACCGGGTGATGCCGCCGGTCTTGAGCCGCCGGAAAATCTCCCGCGCCTTGGTCTCCACGGAGTACGGCTCACGCCGCACGATCTCGTCAAAGGGCTTCAGATCCGGCTGGGCGTCCAACTGGCCCCGGCGATCCGCCACCTCCTGCATGGCGATGATCAGGTCGCCCGGCTGCTGGTCGTACTCGTAGATCTTACCCCGCTCCATGGGCTCTGGGTTGCGGGTCATAATGTCCCGGCCAAACTCGCCCATGGGGCCCAGCTTCTCCGTCAGCACCTTGACCTTGGCATAGGTGTCGCCCCGCTGCCGCTCCTCCAGGGACCTGATCAGGGCGTCCATCTCGCTCTGGGCTTCCTCATCCTCCAGGTTCAGCAGCATGCGGGTCTTGATGTACACCAGGTGAGCGGCCATGGCGATGAACTCGCTGGCCACCTCCAGATCCATCCGCTGCCGCTGCTCCAGATACGCCTGGTACTGATCCAGGATCAGGGCGATGGGGATGTCCTGTATCTCGATCTTATTCTTGCTCAGCAGGTACAGGATCAGATCCAGCGGCCCCTCGAAATCCTCCAGGGGTTCGCTGCCCTTGGCCTGCACCACCTTTTCCAGTTTGAAAATCGGATTATCCAACAGTGATCTCCTCAATAAAAGCCGACAATGCGGCAGAATAGCTGGAATACCCAGCCGATGGCGGTGTCCAGCACATTGGACAGCGCGCCGAAGCACACCAGCGCCATGATGATCAGCATACCGAAGCGCTCATAGCGCATCAGCCAGTCGTACTGCCGGTCCGGCAGCAGCGCCGCCAGCACCTTGGAGCCGTCCAGCGGCGGGATGGGGATCAGGTTAAAAACGCCCAGGCCGATGGACATCAGCGCCGTGTTCATAAAGAAGTAAAACAGCGTCTCGTTGATCTGACCGGTGGACAGGGCGTGGATATACATCACCCGCGCGCCCAGCAGCAGCCACAGGGCCAGCAGCAGGTTGGACACCGGCCCCGCCAGCGCCGTGATGGCCATGCCCCGCTTGGGATGCTTGAAGTAGTTGGGGTTCACCGGCACCGGCTTCGCCCAGCCCACGCCGGTCAGCACCATGGCGGCCAGACCGATCCAGTCGATGTGCCGCAGGGGGTTCAGGGACAGGCGGTGGTTCCGCTTGGCCGTGGGATCCCCCAGAAAGAACGCGGCGATGCCGTGGCAGGTCTCGTGGATGATCAGGCAGATCAGCACCGCCGCCACCCGCAGCAGCGTGTCCCGCAGTGAGCCCAGGTCCAACGCGTTCCAAAGGTTCTGCAGATAGTTCAAAAAAGGGTCACTCCTATCGAAAGGGCTATTACGCCAAATTACCAATAACAGTATAATTATAGCAAACATCCGATGCAAACACAAGAAAAAATTCCCCTGTCCATTTGTAACCATTTTGTAGCCAAAGCTGTAACCAAAGCGCAATGGATCTGTAATGATGTTTACCGCCCTTTCGCATATAATAGAGACATAAAAGGTAGGAAGGAAACATCGTTCAGACTTAGAAAGGAGTTATCGCCATGAAGAACCTGCTGCTGATCGCCGCGGGCGTCGCGCTGTGCCTGCTCTGCACCGTTGTGGGCATCCTGATCCCCCAGCTCTCCGCATTGACCTACGTCACCGTCTCTCTGGCCTGCGTCACGGGGCTTCTGTGCATTGGCGGTATCTTCCGTCATATCACACGCGGCTCTGTTTAAGCGCCGCGATCATATAGAGAAGCCCCACCGCTTTCCGGTGGGGCTTCTCGGCTTGCCGCGGGGCGCCGTTCAAAAATTGTTTTACTTTACTTCACAGAATGGTTACATCCTTTTCAGGATTTTTTAAGATTTCCGCGGTATGATGTACTCAGTTCAGAAAGAACAATAAAAAACTTTTTTTCATTCTCTCTCCTTTTTTCTTCACTTCTCTCTCTCTTTTCATTTTTTGCAGGCGAAAGGCGCACCGGTCAGATGGCCGATGCGCCTTTCGCTGTCATTTTTTCCCCAGCCACTGCCGCAACTGCTCCCACAGCTCCAGGGAGCGGAACTTCAGCACATACCCGGCGTCCTCCTCGGTGATGAGGCTCACGTCATCGCCGGACAGGCCCGCCCGGATAGCCGTCTCCGGCATGTCCGTGGCCGCGGCGGTACACAGGGGCGGATATACCACGCACCACCAGTTCTGCCCCGCCCCTTCGCCGATCACCAGCCGCAGGGCCATGTACTCCCCGGCGGGCAGGGAAAAACCGTCGTACTCCTTCAGGGGGAACTCCGTCCTGGTCAACTGGGCCGTTACCGGATAGTCATAGCCCTGATTGACGATCTCCCGCTGGGCGATGTTCTCGATACGGTCAAGTGCGTCCTGAAGCTGCATCTGGGCATCCTCCATATCGACAGAGCGCTGCAATACATTCGTTGTAAAGTTTAATACCTTGTCGCGTACCTCCAGCTTCAGCGCCTGATCCTCGGCGCTGTCGGAGTTGGCGATGACGTGGAGGCGGATCATCTTCCGGGCCAGGGCATCCTGCCGCTGGGCCGACCACGCGCCCCATATCAGTGCGGCGCACAATCCCAGAAGCAGCGCCAGCTCCCATTTTTTCCATCGTTTCATGGTACAATAACCGTCCTTATTGCAGGAATTTTCCTACAATATGGACGGTTATGGCGTATTTTATACCTGCTCCACGCAGAAAGTACGGGGATATGTCGCTTTCAGCGCCTCCGCCGCCGCTTCCGCGCCAGCCCGACAGGCAAAGATCCCGAACACGGCGCTGCCGCTGCCGGTCATCTGAGCGTTCAGCGCGCCCCGCTGCCGCAGAGCTTCCACGATGGCGGGCACAGCGCTGTCCTCCGGCAGCACCTGCTGGAAGTCATTGCCCAGTCCCGCTGCGACGGCGGACAGGTCCCCCTTTTCCAGCCCTTCCCGCACAGCACGGCTGTCGCCACTGACGCGCTGCGGCGCGCTGTCGATGGCGGCGTACATAGCGGCGGTGGAATGGCTCTCCTCCGGCTTGACGATCACCAGCCAGCAGGGCGGCATGTCCGGCAGAGCCGCCAGCTTTTCGCCCCGGCCGGTGGCCAGCGCCGTACCGCCCCGGATGAAGAACGGCACATCACTGCCCAACCGCGCGGCCATCTCCTCCAACTGTCCGTCGATCATCTGCGGCGCGTACAACGTCCGCAGGGCGCGGAGCACCGCCGCTGCGTCGCTGCTGCCGCCGCCCAGTCCCGCCTGGGTAGGGATCGTTTTTTCCAGCCGAATGGTTACGAAATCCTTTTTCGGCCCGAATTCCTCAAAAAACACCCGCAGCGCTTTCATGCACAGGTTGTCTCCTGCCCGCTCCGTCACCGGCGGATCACACTCCAGCTTGTCCCATGGCCCGGCGTTCCGGTACAGCGTCACGGTATCGTGCAGCCCCACGCCGGTCATCACCGTCTCTACCTCATGGTATCCGTCGGGACGTTTCTCCCCCACGGACAGCGTAAGATTCACCTTTGCGCAGGCTTTCTCCTCCACATGGCGCGGCAGTGGATCCTCCTCCAGCGGTGCACCGCAGCCGGGGCAGAAACTGTCCCGTAAAAGTGAGACCCTGCTCAGATCTCTGCCGCAGCAAGGACAGCGGTCAAAGAGCAAAGCTGTCACGACATACACCGTCAGCCCTCCCACGATGGATACGGCAAGGAATGCCTTGCTCAGCTCCAGCAGCGCCGTCAGCCCCGACAGAATGAGCATCAGCACGATGGAAACGATCTCAATGATCCGGGCTGTTTTGAAATTGATCAGCGGCTTTTTCATACAGCGTCCTCCTGACAAAAAAGCGCCTTGCGGCGCTTTTTTTCTGAAATCGGTTGTTACTTGACGATCTTGCGGGCTTCGATGTAGTAGCGCTTGTCCTGGGCGTGGCCCATGGAGAAGGTCTTGCGGGGCAGCACGCCGTCGGCCATGACGGTCTTGAACAGCTGCTCCTTGCCCATGGCGGGCAGCAGGAAGCCCATGTTGCCGGGCTTGCTGCCCAGCTCGCGGGTCACGTCGTCGCCGTGGATGTAGTCCACCTCGCCGCCGTTGTCCTTCAGGTACTGGTCGATGACGCCCTGCAGGGTGCCCACGGCCAACTGAACCTTGGGATCGGGAACGGTGATGAAATGGCTCTCGCCATTCCACACGAACTCGATGGTGTGGCCGTCGCCCTTGCCTTCGTAGGCGTTGGGATAGGCGGCGCGGAAGGCGTTCATGAACTTCTCGTGATCCACGCCGAACAGCACGCGGTGGATGGGCTCGAACTGCAGCGCGTCGTCGTGGTTGTTGACCACCTCCACCAGGGCGTAGCGGGCAGGCAGCGCCAGATACTCCTCGGGGGTCTTGCCCTTCTTCTGCTCCTCATAGCAGGCCTTGGCGGTGGCCAGAGAGTGGTTGCCGTCGCCCACGGCGAACAGCAGGGGCGCAACGCCGGAGACGTTGTACTTCTTCTGCATGGCCTCGTCGGTGGTCAGGCCCTCCAGAGAGGCGGCCACGGCGTCGATCTGGGCCTGGGACAGCTTATAGCCCTTGATGTGGCCGCCGTTCTGCATCAGGTCGAAATCGTACAGCTTCTCCATGGTGTCGGCAGCGGCGGTCAGCGGCTCGATGACGGTCTTGTCGGGGTCGTCGATCAGCAGCATGACGTGGGGCAGCTCGATGGGGGCGTTGCGGCGCACGCGGGCACGGGGAGGGATACGATCCAGCACGGTACCCTCGGTGGCGCGGATGAGGGCGCCGGAGCCGGGGGTGAAGTCATAGGCGTCCAGATCCACCATGCCGATCAGGCCGTGACGGATCTTGCCGTCGGACTGCTGACGCTCGATGTAGATCAGGGAGTCGGTCAGGGTCTCGAACACGCCGTCGGCGATGTACTTGGACATAGAGTCGTTGATGTTCTGGATGAACTCGTCCACGTTGGGAGCCTTCAGGTTGGCCTCCGGCAGGATCAGGCGCAGGGTGGAGGGGGCGTCGCCCACCTTCTGCTCAACGGCCTGCCAGTACTCCGGCTCGGACGTGAACTGATCGCAGGCCACCACGGCCCACTTGGTCATGTCCTGCTCCTTGGGCAGCAGGATATCAGCGGGATAAAAGCCCAGCTTTTCAAACTTGTTATTCATGTCGTTCCTCCTCATTTGTGATAAAGGTGCGGTTCGTTCCGTAATGTACTCCCATGATACCATATATTTACCGGATAATGCAACGGTTTCCAAAAATTTTTAAGACAAACTGACAAAATTTTTGTATAGTGCGGCAGTATTCCGGAAAAACTATCCGCGCCAAGCTATTTTAGGGAGGTCACATTTTGAAGATCATTGATAAGATCGCGCTGGTGCTGATCGTCATCGGCGCGCTGAATTGGGGCAGCGTGGGCTTTTTCGGCTTCGACTGCGTGGCGTTTCTGTTCGGCGGCCAGATGGGCACCATCAGCCGCATCATCTACGCGCTGGTAGGCGTGGCGGGTCTGTGGGGCATCACCATGATCTTCCGGGACGACGGAAGCGAGAGCGAATAACGGTTCCCCCTGCCAAAAAAGCCGCCCGGTGGGCGGCTTTTTCACGTCTAACGCAGCAGCAACGAAAAGGCCGAGTGCAGCATAGCGGCAATGGGTGCTCCGATAACGATAATATAGAGAAGTGCCGCCCGTTTTCCTGCTTTATGCAGACAGTCCTCATAGGACATATTATCCCATGCTTTCCGTGAAAAGGCATGGCCCAGCACTTGACTCATAATGAAGCAGGCCGCCGCCAACGCGGCACCACCCGCCAGCACCTTCTGCCAGAACAGCAGTCCGGTGTCCTTTATCAGCGCCAGTGCCGGCAGGGCCAGCAGAAAGCCCAGATTCAAGGCGGCGACGGGAAATCGTCCTTTCCGGGTTTCTTCTGTTTTTTCGGTGTATTCCGTAAGGCGCGGTGGCGGTACGGCGTCGGGCCGGGTGCTGCGCATGACGGTAAAGCCGCCCCACTCGCAGACCTCCGCCCAGCCGTTGTCCCGGCGCAGCTGGTAGACAAGCTGGATATATTTATAGGGGCCGATCTTTCCCACCAGCTGGGCAAGGCGCGGATCCTCCGGCAGCACCAGGCGGTTGGGCATGGGACGGTCCAGCTCCGGAGGCGCTGTCAGGCTACCGTCCTCCAGACGGAGAAACAGCTCGTCCAGATCCTGTGCCGTGGCATCCGGAGGAAACAGTGCGTAGTTCTGCCCGCCGGACGTGCCGGGAGCAAACACCGCATGGAAACCCTTGATCGCTTTCAGCTCCCAGCCCTTTTGGGACATGTCCCGCAGCCAGCGGAGAAAATACGCCGTCTGCCACGGCGCAAACGGGATCATCTTTCGCATAGCGCCACCCCTTTCTTTGCTGTCAGTATAGCGGAAAAGCGGAAAAACGTCCAGCAACTTCAAGTTGCGTTTGCCATTTTTTGCAAAACACCGCCGCAACTTGAAATTGCGGCGGTGTTTTCTGCCTATTTTTTGCCCAGCTTCTTCACCAGCTCCCCGTCGGGATCAACATACATGGTCTGATAGGTGGTATATACCACCATGCCGGGACGGCTGGCGGCAGGCTTCTTCACGAACTTCACCGGCGTATAGTCCACCGGCACCTTCGTGCTGCTCCGGGCCTGGGAGTAGTAGACGGCCAGCACGGCGGCCTCGTGGAGGCTCTGTTCATCCGCCTCTCCGCCGTCGGTACACAGCAGCACATGGGAGCCGTGGATCTTCTGGGTATGGAGCCAGATGTCCCACTTCTGGCCCTCCTTGGTGGTCAGCTTGTCGTTCTGGCGGTTGTTGCGGCCCACCAGAATACGCAGTCCCGCGGAGGAGCGGAACTCACGGGGCTTGGAGGCCCGCTGGAAGCCGGGCTGCTTTTTGCCCCGCTGGCGGATGTAGCCGCCGTCGGTCAGCTCGGTACGGATGTCGTTGAAGTCCTGCTCGCTCTCCGCCTGCTGCAGCTCCTGCACCACGCTCTCCAGATACCGCAGCTCCTCCCGCCCCTTGGTCAACTGCTCCGTCAGCATCCGCTCGGCGGTCTTAGCCTTGGCGTACTGCTTGAAGTACCGGGCAGCGTTCTCCTGGGGCGACAAGCGCACGTCCAGCGGGATGTCCATGGCGGGACAGCCCTCCTCATAGTAGTTCTCCGCCGTCAGCTTCCGCTGTCCCCGCTCCATGCGGTACAGGTTGGCGGTGATCAGCTCACCGCAGATGCGGAGGTGATCCCGGCCAAGGCAGGCGGCATACTCCTTCTCCTGCGCGGCGATCTTCCGGCGCACACGGTCGCGGGCGTTGGTGGCAGTCTTGATGAGATCCTGTCCCTTCTGCTTTACCCGCTCCGCCTGCTCCCGCTCCTCATAAAAGCTGTCCAGCAGGGCGCTGAAGCTGTCGGCCGTCACATTGGTGCAGTAATCGCCGTACTGGCAGATGGGGCCGTAGGTGAAATCGAAGGGTTTCCCGTTGCGGTACAGCACCGTAGGCGTGAACGCACCGTCGTTGACCTGCCCCTGCCACGCGGCAAAGCTGTCCCACAGGCGGCTGTCGGCGATGCGGTGGTCACTCTCACCGTAGGCGCGGCTGACGATCTCACGGGCCACCAGCGGCGGCATGGCGGTAAAGGTATCCAGCAGCCAGCCGTCCAGCGGTGTCTCCTCACGGGGCAGCAGCGCCGTGAATTCCTCCTCCGTCACCGTCAGAGGATCATGCTTTGCCTGCCGAGGCGGCAGGTGGTAGAACAGGCCCGGCAGCACCTGCCGCTCCTGGGACATCTCCAGGTCCACACGCCGCAGACAGTCCAGGATCCGCCCCTCCTTATCGCACAGGATCAGGTTGGCGTGGCGGCCCAGCGCCTCCAGGATCAGGGCAAAGCGGCTCTGCTCCCCCATCTCGTCGGTGGCCTCGATGTGCAGCGTCACCACACGCTCCAGCGGCGCCTGCTCAATGGACACGATGCGCCCATTGCCGATGCGCTTGCGCAGCAGCATGCAGAACATGGGCGGCTGGGACGGATTATCCCGCAGCTTCTCCGTCATATGGATGCGGGGCTGGTTGGGGTTGGCGCACAGCAGCAGCCTCCGGCTGCCCCGCAGAAGCAGCACCACCTGATCCCGGGCAGGCTGCTGAATTTTCTCGATCCTCGCGCCGGTCAACTGCGGCGCAAGCTCATCCACCACTGCCCGCAGGCAAACGGCATCCAAAGGCATGGCTCATCCCTCCATCATGATGTTGAACAGTTCGTTGATCCGCGCCCGCTGTCCGTTGAGATACAGCCAGCCCAGCAGCGCCTCCAGCGCCGTGGCCTGCTGATACTGGGCGCGGCTGGCGTGGTGCGGGATGGAATGGACGTTGGCGTTGCGGCCCCGCTTGAACACGGCGTGCTCCTCCTCCGTCAGCAGCGGCAGGATCTTCTCGCTGAGCTCCGCCTGCTTCGGGGCGCACACCAGCTCGATGGTGGCCCGGTGCAGACCCTTGCCGGTGGCCTTCCCGTGGGCGCACAGCCATGTGCGCACCAGAAGCTCGTACACGCCGTCCCCCAGATGGGCCAGGCCGATGCTGCTGATGCCCCTGATCTCGTCAGCGGGCAGCTGTGTGGTAAAATAGTCTGTCATAGTCACTCCTGTGTTCTCAATTTGGAAAGAATCGACTCTACCCGGTAAATGGCGTCGTCCACCTGGCGCTGGGCGTCGCGGATCTTGGACTGTACCATCATATCCACCAGAAATCCGTCAAAAAAGTAATCAGCAAAGGTGAGAAACTCGCCGGTGTTGATGTTCAGCGTCTCCGACACGTCCGCCAGCTCACGGCTGAAGGCCGCCAGGTCGCGCTTGGCCTGCTCCATGTACCGCTGGGCGTCGTCCATTTTGCTGTGCTTGGCAAAGGTGCTGAACAGTCCGCCGCCGAAAAGATCCAGCAGCCCCCAGTTTCCGGCGCTGGCCAGCTCCCGCCGGGCGCCGTACAGGCTGTCCAGCGCGCGTTCGCCCGCGTCGATAGCCTCCTGCCGCTCACGATCCAGCATCATAAAACGCATCCCTCCTTGCTCTCATTGTCGCTTAGTATAGCATAGTTATCCCCCCGCCGCAAGGCGTGCGCGCAGGTCATTCTCTCCCCATGCGAAAAAAATTTGGAGATTTTTGAAAATAGGGTTGACATTTTCCCTATAGTCTGCTATATTAAGCAAGTCGACAGCGACAGGGCAACAAAATATAGGGGTATAGCTCAGCTGGGAGCCCGGTTGAAGCGGTAAACAACCCCCGCACTTAAAACTCAATATTTACACTCTCTTCCATATGGGGGTATAGCTCAGCTGGGAGAGCGCTTGAATGGCATTCAAGAGGTCAGCGGTTCGATCCCGCTTATCTCCACCATCACAGAGAGTGTGAAGAAAACCTCACTTCTTTGGGAGTGGGGTTTTGCTTTATGCTGCGATTGCCGAAATGTCCAGTCCAGCGCTGAACTGCTCAAAGTCAATATTGAAATCGATATGCAGCCGATAGTCCCGATACACCTCCACGCGCCGGATCAGGCAGCTCACGATCATTTTCTTTGCCTCTATGCTGGCACTGTCGTACATATCCGCCCATGAGATAATATCGTCGTACTGAGCGTTTAAGGTGTCCAGCATGGCCTGCCCCTCGTCGTAGGCCGCCTGCGCCGCCTCCATAGTGTGCTGAATGGTGAGGCATTTTTTCTCATTATCCGCAATCAAGGAGCTGAGCAAATCCTGCGAAAAAGCGCTTTCGCCCCGGAGAGATTTAATGACCTCTGCCCGGAGCGTATCAAGCTCGGCGGCGGCCTTGGCGTAGTCTGATTTTGCACTTTTGAGAAGTGCCTTCCGTTCTTCCATCTTTTCACGGTAGCGGATATTGACGATCTCGCTTTTGGGGATCGCTTTCATCCGCTCAAAGATCTGCCGCACCACCTTATCAATGATACCGTCAAGAATATGCGCCGTGTAGCCAGTCTGCCCGTCACATTCGGTTTGCTTGCGGGTCTTGCCGTAGCAGATATACCGCACACGCTTTACAATGCGGTGAGCATCTTCCT
>ERZ827520.859-NODE-859-length-42303-cov-5.341294_pt1 | contig 42303 bp, 41 predicted proteins | sample MGYA00519581_ERZ827520 | MGnify/ENA primary metagenome ERZ827520 (study PRJEB31778, sample SAMEA3449339) | human gut metagenome | biome: human gut; feature: human-associated habitat; material: faeces | place: United Kingdom | collected 2010/2012 ...
GCGTACTTGGAGTAGATCACCTTCTGGCCTACGGACACCTGCATTTTAACTTCCTTACCGTCTACCATGCCGCCGGGGCCGACAGCCAGCACCTCGGCCATCTGGGGTTTTTCCTTGGCGGCGGCGGTCAGGATGATGCCGCTCTTGGTGGTTTCTTCAGCTTCTACGTTTTTGATGACCACGCGGTCACCCAAAGGTTTAATGGTCATGAGTTTTAATCCTCCTATAGAATATTCAGTACAATCGGGCTGTTAGCAATCAAACCAATCGAGTGCTAACGCCTTACGCATATAGTTTATCGCAAACCGGCGATATATGCAATACCTTTTTTAGAAAAATTTTTGAATATTTTGTCCCCGAAGTGGGAAAACGGGCGGGCTTGACGTAAATCATGATTTTTTGCCGGGCGGCTGACGCGGCGGGGCGTTGTGTGTTATACTAATCGTGTTCTATTTATTGGAGGTTACTTGCATGGCGTATCCTTTGCTTCTTGACTGGTATGACGCAAACCGCCGGGTTCTGCCCTTTCGCGGTACGCGCGATTCTTATGCTGTGTGGATTTCCGAGATTATGCTGCAGCAAACGCGCACCGATACGGTGAGCGGCTATTACACGCGTTTTTTGAACCGCTTTCCCAATATCGCCGCGCTGGCGCAGGCCGATGAGCAGGAAGTGCTCAAATATTGGGAAGGGCTGGGCTATTATTCCCGCGCGCGCAACCTGCACAAGGCCGCGCAGATTATGCAGCGGGAGTACGGCGGCCGCTTCCCTGCCGCCTATGAGGGCATCCGCGCCCTGCCTGGCGTTGGGGACTACACGGCGGCGGCGGTGGCCAGCATCGCCTATCGCCTGCCCTATCCGGCTATTGACGGCAATCTCACCCGCGTGCTGGCGCGCGTTCATGGCGTGCGGGAGGACGTCGGTCGTCCCAGCGTCAAGCGACTGATCCATGAGTTGGGGGAACGGGAGATTGACCGCGAGCGGCCGGGAGATTGGAATCAGGCGCTGATGGATCTGGGTGCGACGATCTGCGTGCCCGGCACGCCGGACTGTGCGCGGTGCCCGCTGCAAGCACAGTGCGATGCTTATGCCCAGGGCGACGCCGATCGGCTGCCCATCCGCGCGGCGGCCAGGCCGCCCGTGCCGGTGGATGTGGGCGTGGGATTGGTGATTGCCGAGGGGCGCGTGCTGACGATCAAACGCGACGCGGCGCTGCTCAAGGGGCTGTGGACGTTCCTGCTCTGCGAGGGCGACAGCACGCCTGAGGGCATGGCCAGAAAGCTGGAGGCACTGGGCATGCAGGCAAATCGAATCATTCCGCTGGGTGAGGCGCGGCATGTGTTTACCCACCGCATCTGGAATATGCAGCTTTACCGCGTTGACCTGTCCGCTGTGCCGCAGCGCATGATTGGCCAGTGGGCGGATGCGCAGACCCTGACCGGGCTGCCCCTGCCCACCGCCATGAAGGCTGCGCGCAGGGCGGCAATGGATATATTATTAGAATAATAACACAAGGAGAAATCGATGAACCGGATTCGGGCATTTCTGAAACGCAAAAACGTGCTGTTTTCCGCCAAACGCTACGGCGTGGACGCGATGGGCGCGATGGCGCAGGGGCTGTTTGCCTCGCTTTTGATCGGCACGATCATCAAAACCCTGGGGCAGCAGCTGGGCGCGCAGTTTTTGATTGACGCGGGCAATTTTGCCCAGCAGGTGGCCGGGCCTGCGATGGCGGTGTCCATCGGCGCGGCCCTCAGCGCCCCGCAGCTGGTGCTCTACAGCCTGATCGCCGTGGGCATGGCGGCTAACAGCCTGGGCGGCGCGGGCGGCCCGCTGGCAGTTTATATCATTACGATTATTGCGGCGGAGTGCGGCAAGCTCGTCAGCCGCGAAACCAAGGTGGATATCCTGGTTACGCCCGCGATGACTATCCTGACGGGCTGTGGTCTGGCCGTGCTGTGCGCGCCCGCCATTGGCGCGGCGGCCAGCGCTGTGGGCGATTTTATCAAGTGGGCGACCAACTTACAGCCTTTCCTGATGGGCGTGCTGGTATCCGTGGCTGTGGGCATGGCGCTGACGCTGCCCATTTCCAGTGCGGCGATCTGTGCGGCGCTGTCGCTGACGGGCTTGGCGGGCGGCGCGGCCGTGGCTGGCTGCTGCGGACAGATGGTGGGCTTCGCCGTGATTTCCTATCGGGAGAACGGCGCGAGCGGGCTGATCAGCCAGGGCCTGGGCACCTCCATGCTGCAAATGCCCAACATCCTGCGCAATCCGCGCATCTGGATTGCGCCCACGCTGGCCTCCGCCGTGACGGGGCCGCTGGCTACCTGCCTGTTCCATCTGGAAATGAACGGCCCTGCCGTATCCAGCGGCATGGGCACCTGCGGACTGGTAGGGCAGATCGGCGTATATACCGGGTGGCTAAATGACATTGCCGCCGGTACGCGCACGGCCATTCTGCCCATGGATTGGCTTGGCCTTGCGCTGATTTGCTTTGTGCTGCCCGCAATACTGAGCCTGATCTTTTGTTGGATTTTGCGCCGGTTGGGGTGGGTGAAGCCCGGCGATATGAAACTGGCCGATTAAAAATAAGGTTGTTTTATTTGAAAACATGCTGCCGCGAATATTCTCTCGCGGCGGCTTTTTTTATGCTGAAAACAAAAATATGAACAATTTATGAACATTAGCACTCACCTATTGACAGTGCTGATAACGCGAGTATAATAGGGCTTGTGCTTAGGAAAGAGGCCCGAAAGGGTCAAAGGAAATCCTGAGCATGCCCGGAAAGCGGCGCAGGACGAATGTCTGGCGCGAAAGCCTGCCGGGGATCCGCAAGGATACTGAAAGGAAGTATGTTTTATGTTGCCTATGGTTTTCAGTGAGAATCTGTTTGATGATCTGTTTAACGATACCCTTGCCCGCAGCATGTGGAACACCAACAAGGAGCTTTATGGCAAGAATGCCTCTCGTCTGATGAAGACCGATGTGCATGAGACTGAGGATAGCTACGAGCTGGCCATTGATCTGCCTGGCTTCAAGAAGGAAGAAATCAACGTGGATCTGAAGGATGGTTATCTGACCATCAGCGCCACCAAGTCCCTGGATAAGGACGAGGAAGATAAGAAGCAGCGCCGCGTCATCCGTCAGGAGCGCTATGTGGGCACCAGCCAGCGTACCTTCTATGTGGGCGATGTGAAGGCTGAGGACGTCAAGTGCAAGTATGAAGCTGGTGTGCTGATGATCGAAGTGCCCAAGAAGGATGTTAAGAAGATCGAAGGCCCCCATACCATCGCCATCGAGTAACGGCGAAGCAAACAAAAAACAAACAGCAATCACCTCATCCGGACGGCGAGAAGCCGCCCGGATTTTTTGTGGAAGCGCCGGACACGCCGCCGCTGCGGATTACAAAAGAAGGAGCTGCGCCCCTTCTTTACTTTTCGGCTAAGTTGGTTATGTTTTCTGGCAGCTTTTGCTTTGCCAGGAGCGGCAGGCTTCACCGGATTTTTGTTTAACTGATTCTTTGACGGGTAGTAATTGCCGGGCGGATGTGTTATAATATATTCGTAAAGGATTACGCAAAGGGAGGCGACGCGCCCTTGATTAAACAGATTTCCGTTTTTGTGGATAACACGCCGGGCAGCCTGGCGCAGTTTACGCGCATGCTGGGGGAAAAGCGGATTGATATGATTTCGCTTTCCATCGCCGATACGGCGAACTTTGGCATCCTGCGCGGCCTTGTGCGCAATCCCGAGCAGGCAGCCATGCAGATCAGCGCCGCGGGCTACACCGCCTGCGTCAGCGATGTGCTGGCTGTGGAGGTGCCTGATCGTCCCGGCGGGCTGAGCGAGGTGCTGCAAAAGCTGTCTGAGAACGGCGTGGGCATCGAATACCTGTACAGCTTTATGCGCGCGGCCGGCCGCCAGGCGCTGATTATCCTGCGTCCGGATGATGAGGAGCGCGCCCGGCAGACGCTGTCCGCCTGCGGCGTGCGGATGCTGACGCAGGAAGAGGTAGAAAGCCTGTGATTAGCGCCTATCCTGATAGCCGCGGCACCTGCGTGCGCGTGGATCTGCACGCGATTGCCCACAATGTGCGCGCCATCAGGCGCGAGCTGGGCGAGCAGGTGCAATTGATGGCTGTTGTCAAAGCCAACGCCTATGGCCATGGGCTGATTCCCGTGGCGCAAACGGCGCTGCAAAACGGCGCGTCCTGCCTGGCGGTCGCCATGCCTGAAGAAGGGCGGCGGCTGCGCGAGGCGGGCGTGCAGGCTCCCATCCTGGTGCTGGGCAATGTGACGGCTGCGGGCGCGGAGATTTCCGTGCGCGAAGGCCTGATTCAAACGGTATTCGATCCTGCGGGGGTGCGCTGCCTGCAAAACGCCTGCGCGCGGCAGAATCAGCCCGTTCAGGTACACCTGAAGCTGGATACCGGCATGGGGCGCATCGGCGCGCGCGATGCGGATGAAGTACGTGCCGCGCTGGCTGCGTTGGCGGATGCGCCGCTGGTTCGCCTGACAGGCGCATTTACGCACTTTGCCGATGCGGATAACCCGGACGACAGCTTTTCGCGCGAACAGTTTGCGCGCTTTATGCGCTTAACCGAAATGCTGCCTGCGGGGCTTACCCTGCACGCCGCGGCCAGCGATGCGTCGCTGCGCTTTCCCTGGGCGCGGCTGAACATGGTGCGCGAGGGAATCGCCATCTATGGTTGTCCGGCCGACGATTACGGGCTGCATCTGCGCCCGGCCATGCAGTTTGAAACGCGCGTCAGCTATGTCAAAGCCGTTGCTCCCGGCGATACGGTGGGCTATGGGCGCGCGTTCCTGGCGGATCGTCCGCTGCGCGTGGCCACGCTGCCGGTGGGCTATGGCGATGGGTATCCCCGTGCCTGCTCGGGCCGTGCAAGCGTGCTGCTGCATGGGCAGCTGTGCCCGGTGCTGGGGCGCGTGTGCATGGATCAGATGATGGTGGACGTAAGCCATGTGCCTGACGTCGCCGCGGGCGATACCGCCGTGCTCATGGGCAGCCAGCAGGGGGCGAGCATCACCCCGCAGCAGCTGGCCGAATGGGCGGGCACTATATGCTATGAGATCATGCTGTCACCGCACGCGCGCGTGCCGGTGATTTATGAAGATGAAGAAACAAAGGGGAAAAACGCCAATGCAGAGTAACGCCAAGAACAACAAAAAAGGCCCGCAGCCGGTATACAAGCCCTATCTGCGCGGCCGCGCTTTCAGCAAAACCGCCGTCAAGCGCTGCTGGCGCATCCTGGGCTATACGCTGATTTTTACCGTCCTTTACGTCATTGTGGGCAGTGCGCTAGCCTTTGATAATACCGCCCTGCGCGTGATATGCAACGGCGTAGTTTTGCTGATGGTGATGGGCCTGATGTATAACGACGGTGCGCGCATGGGCGAAAGCGATACGGCATTTGCAGAGATCGCCATGAACCGCAAAAACGAGGGCAAAAACGTGCCCGGCAGTGAGCTGGATCGGTGCTTCCATCCCCTTAAGGGCTTTGTGACCGCTGCGTGCGGCGCCGCGCCCGTGTTTATCATCGCGCTGATTTACGCCTTTATGGCGCAGAAGCAAACCTACTCCCTGGGCGTGCTGCCCTCCTGGGTATCCGCCTATGAAGAGCATGCCGATATCGGCGCGGCCCTGGCCTATTATCACCAGACCAGCGCTGTACAGTTGGCGGAGGTTCTGCGCGTGGCAGTGCGGCTGCTCCTGTTCCCGTTTGTCAATATCGCCGGCGCGAACAATACGGACGCGCTGCTGCTGGTGGATCGGCTGTCGCCCCTGCTTTGCCTGCTTACCCCTGCCTGCTATGGCCTGGGCTATCTGCGCGGCCCGCAGCTGCGCGCGTTGGTGCACGGCAATATCCGCCAGAACAAGCGCAAGCACAACGCCAAGGAGCGCAAGGCCCGTGAACAGCGCGTCAAGCAGATGGAGCAGAAGAACAAAAAGAAGGAATTGATCTGACCGCCCATGCGTATTATTGCCGGTGAAATGCGTTCGCGCACCATTCTGGCCCCAAAGGGCACGGATACGCGCCCCACGCTGGATCGCACGCGCGAATCGCTGTTTAATATCATCGCCGCCTGGTGCCCGGACGCGCGGGTGCTGGATCTGTACGCGGGCAGCGGCGCGTTGGCGCTGGAGGCTATCAGCCGCGGCGCGCAAAGCGCCGTGCTGTGCGATAGCTCCCGCGAGGCGGCGCGGGTGATCAAGGCCAATATCGAGGCTCTGCGCGTGCAGGATCGCGCGCGGCTGCTGCCCATGATGGACAGCCAGGCGCTGGCCCTGCTGGGACGCGAGGGCGCGCGGTTCGACCTAGTATTTCTGGATCCGCCCTATCGCCTGGATACCGCACCGGCTTGCGCGCAAATGCGCAGCGCGGGCGTGCTGGAGCCCGGCGCGCTGGTGGTGATCGAGCATGCCGCCGCTGTGCAGCCCAATCCTGGGTCGGGCTACCGCATGACCGATCAGCGCAAATACCGTGATACCATGATTACATTCTATCGATACGAGGAGCAACAAGATGGCGGGACTGTGGATCTTTCCGGGCAGCTTTGACCCGGCCACGCGCGGACATGAGGATCTGATTCGCCGCGCCGCCGCGCTGTGCGATCACCTGGTGGTCGCCGTGCTGATTAACCCGGACAAAAAGGGCTTTCTGCCGCTGAAAAAGCGGCTTGAACTGCTGGAACGCATCTGCGCGGACATTGATAACGCCAGTGTGGAATCCTATAACGGCCTGCTGGCCGATTATGTGCGCATCAAGCAGGCAGACGCTGTGGTGCGCGGCGTGCGTTCAGCGGCTGAAATGGAAACTGAGCTGCCCTGGGCGGCTTTCAACCGCGTGCTGTACCCGGCCTTTGAGGCGGTATATCTGCCTGCCCGGCCCGAGCTGCGGGACGTGAGCAGCAGCATGGTGCGTCAGCTGGCGGCCTTCGGTGGGGATATCGCCCCGTTTGTGCCTGAGTGCAATGTGGAACTGATTAAAAACTACCTTACGCATCGCGTATAAAAGAACGGAGGGAAAATCATGGCGGAAATGCAAGTGTTCACCGTAATCAGCGAAATCAACAATCTGATGGAAACCAGCCGTAAGGTGCCCCTGAGCAATCTGATCATGCTGGACAAGCAGCGCATGGATCGCCTGCTGGATCGGCTGAGCGACAGCCTGGATCCCGATCTGGAAAAGGCGGAAAAGCTGCTGGCGCGTGAGCGTGAGTTGCTGGACGAGGTGGAGCGCCGCGCGCGTGAAACCAACGAAAAGGCCACCCGCGAGGCCAACGATATGACGGCCAAGGCCAAAGCCAGCGCTGATGAGACCGTGCGCGGCGCTAAGGCCAGCGCCGATGAAACTGTGCGTCAGGCCACCGAGCATGCCAATCAGCTGGTCGCCGGCGCGCAGGAGCACGCCAACCGCCTGGTCAGCGTGGCGCAGACCCAGGCTGCGCAGCTGGTGGAGGAAAACGAGATCACCCAGCGCGCTCAGGCTCGCGCGGCGGAAATTACCGAGGCCGCGCAGCAGGAATGCGCGCGTCTGCGCCAGGAAACGCTGGCCAACCTATCCCAGCTCCTGGAGCATGCCGATATCGGCATGAGCGCGCAGTTGGACGCGCTGCGCACCATGCGTCAGCAGTTGGGCGCGAGCTTCCCCCAGCAGACCGGCGCGGACTATAACCCTGCCGCCTACCCCGATAACAACGGCTACGGTGAGTAACATATCGGCTTGCCGCGGAGGCTCAACCTGCGGCTTGCCGCAATGACCATAGAACATAGCATATAAAAAACAGACGGCATACGCTATCCGTGCGGAAGCGTGCGCCGCCTGTTTTTATTATTCATTCCCATGCATCATAACTTTTGCGGAGAAAACGCCGTTTTGATAGGAAAATGTGCATGCGCCGTTTGTCTTTTCTGCGATGCGGCGGACGGACTGGACACCGATGCCGTTTCCTTTATGCTTGGTGGATTGAAAAACGCCGTTCTTTTCCTGGATGCTGCCGTCATAGGCGTTTTCAACCTGGATGAGCAGCAGACGGTTGGAATGCAGATAGACCTGCGCCCGGATCTGCCGCCGGGCGGGGGCGGTGCGCAGGCTGGCTTCCAGCGCGTTTTCCAGCAGGTTGGCCAGCGCAACGCTCATGTCGATTTCATTTACAGGGATCTGCACGGGCAGGTCGGCCTGCGCCTGGAAGGGGACGCCTTCGCGCTGGGCAAGGGCGCAATAATAGCCGATAACGCTGTCCGCGGCGCGGTTTTCACAAAAATGCACATCCAAATTTGGAATCCGTTCAACAGCTCCCGATATATATTCCTTTATCTGATCCCACTGGCCGCTTTCCGCCAGTGCGGAAATCTGGTTGAAATGATGCCGCATGTCGTGGCGTGCCTGGCGCGCATCCTCGATGGCGGTTTTCAGGTTTTCATAGCGCTCCCGCTGCATGGAAAGAAAGTGGTTTTCTTGTTGCAGCCGGGCGTTGCGGTTCAGGCTGTTGGCCATCACCAGAAAGATGGCGATAAACCAGGCCAGCAGAAGCAAAAGGGCCAGGCTGATGATGATATAGCCCTGCAAAATCCGGCCGGTATACAGCGTTTGCCGGTTGTTGGGAATCATGAACAGATTGAGCCCGATAAAAACAATGGGTAAAATCCAGAATACATACCAGGTTTGGGCGAAGTTTTCATCCTCAATCATTTTGCGCGCGACATGGCTGGCCGGATAGCAGGCGATGGCCAGTGCCAGCCAGCACACGGCGTTATAGCATATACCCGTTTTCAGGCAAAACCACACTTCGTCCGCCGGGGCCTTATGCAGGGCGACGGCCGCGTCAAACGCGCGGGCCAGGCTGCCCAGGCAGGCGAATACCGCACAGACCGACAGGGCAATCGTTCCGGACTTCCACAGGGAGATATGCAGCGTCCAGATATAAATCGCCGACGCAATGAGCGTAATCAGCGCCAGCGCCGGTGCGGTAGGCAGACGCAGCCGATAGCAAAGCAGCCCGCCGCCGATGGTAAGCGCCAGCATCAGGGGAAGCAGCCAGCGCAGCAGGCGCGCTACAGGCTGCCGCAGATAGGACTGCACGGGCACATAGGCCAAAAACAAGGCGGGAATAACGATTGTCAGCGATAAAACCGGCCGCAGCGCGTCCAGCATGCTCAATGCCCCCTTTGCAGCAGAAATACCATAAACGCCTGCCGGGCGCTTTTCATCAGCTCCCGGCTGAAGAACACCCGGCTGCCCTCATCCATAATAAAGGCGGTATCCTCAAAATCCGCCGCGTGCTCCAGATTGACAATCACGCCGCGCCCGCACACAAAGAAGCGCGCGTCCTGGCACAGCGGCGCAATGAAGCTTTTGAAGGGCAGACGGGTGATCAGCGTCTTTTTAGCTGGGGTGTGGATATGAATCATGTGCGAAAAATGCTCGGCGTAGACGATGCTTTGATAGTTTAAGCGGATATCGCTGCCGCTGACCTTGATATCCATATATTTATCGGGCTGGGGGATACGGGCGAGCATTTCATCCGTCAGGCTGTCTATGTCCTTTTGCGTGAAGGGCTTGACAAGATAGTGCATCGCGCGCACCTGAAAGCCTTCCAGCGCGTGATCGGTGGACGTGGTGGTGAAGATCAGCAGGCAGTCGGGGTCAAACGCGCGCAGCGCCCGGGCGGTATCAATGCCGTTTGTGCCCGGCATGTAGATGTCCAGAAAGGCAGCGGAAAAACGCTGCTTTTCGGCTGCCTGGATAAAGGCTTCGCCATTTGCATATTCGCAGATATCCGTCTGGACGCTGCGGCCGTTCAGCGCCTGCTCCAGGCGATTCCGCAATAGCGCCCGCTCGTTCACCAGATCGTCCACAATCGCAATCCGCATGCTTCGCGCCTCCCGAGTGCTGTCTTTTGCGTTCATTATACTACAAAATCCGCCCGGCGGATATCTATCCTGAAATGAGATTTCGTGCTATTATCGCCCGTTTCGTGCCAAAGCGCTTGAAAAAGACGCCGGCTCCTATATACTGAATGCGACAAGCGCAAAAGGCCGCTTCTGAAAGGGGGAAAGCTGTGTATCGAATCGCCGTGCTGGCAGATCAGGACGAGGCAAGAAAAGGCTATGCGGAGCAGATCGCCCGATTCTGCCAGACAAAAGGGCTGTTTCCGCAGATCGAAGGCTGTTCAAACCAGGAGCAGTTCTTTGAAAACGTGCAGAAAACCGCGCCGACCAACGCGGTGATCGCGCTGCCGGGCGTGGCAGGCTTAAACGCCGTGGAGCATCTTCGCTCCGTCTGCCCCGCGTGCGCAATCATCTGGTGCAGCGATCTGGACTTTTCGTTACAGGCGTTTCGGCTTCGGGTGGAATACTTTATCCTGGAGCCCGTAAGCGCGGAGAGCTTTCAGCAGGGCCTGAACGTCTGGTTTGCAAACAAAGAATTTTACGCAAGCGACCCAATCACAAATGAAACAAATTAACGCTCAACGACAGAAGGAGGATATGAAAATGAAAGGGCTTTTCCGATTTGTCCTGACGCTGGCAACGATCCTGTGCCTGGCTGTGTCCGCAGCTTCCGCCGCCGCGCTGCCCGTCAAGGCGCTCAGCCCCAAGCAGGTGGATGTAAACCCCTATATGGCCAAGAGCGACGCCAATATCCATCATGACGGCTATAACACCGACAGCACGGACGAAGTGCTGCCCGTGGGCATTTATCCCGAAATCAACGTGTCCTATGAAACCACCAACGCTAACGCCTCCCCCGCGATTTATTTTGACAGCTATGGCCACGCGGTGGTGCCGCTGCTGGGCGGCATCGCCATCCGCGATCTGAACGCCGAGGAAACCAAGACGCTGGGCTATTTCTCCCCCAAGCAGCATGACGGCGGCGGCTACATGATTCAGAGCTCCTATACCTTCCTGGATCAAGAAAACCGCATTGTATGCCCCACCAGCAACAACCATGTGCTGATGCTGCGCGCCACTGACGAGGCGGGCAACGTGCTGCCGGAGTTTGAGAAGGTGCTGGACATCGACATCAAGGCCGCGGCCGAAACCGCGCTGGGCAAGGCGCTGGGGCAGAATCTTCTGTCCGTGGTGTTTGACTACGAGGGCAACCTGTGGTTCGCCACCGGCGGCTTCCGCATCTATCCGCAGCGCGCGCAGCAGGGCGTGATGGGACATATCGCCCGCAGCGCCATCGACGCGATCCTGAACGGCGAAACCGTTGATCTGGCCAAGGCCGTTTATGTGTGCGATCTGCCTGCCGGCGAGGGCGCGGAAAACGGCATCGCCGCCTCCCGCGAGGGCGCGGTCATCCTGACCAACCAGAACTGCTACCTGCTGCGCGCTAACGAGGGCGTGGAGGTCGTATGGAAAACGCCCTATGAAAGCGCTGGCGCGAAGGTGAGCAAGGAGGGCGACAAGACCACCGGCGGCGGTCTGGCCTGGGGCGGCGGCTGCTCTCCCACGCTGACGCCCGAACTGGTACTGTTCACCGACAATCAGGAAATCGTCAATCTGATCGCGCTGGATATGAAGACCGGCGAAGTGGTGGCCAGCATGCCTGTGCTGGACGATCTGCCCGAGGGCTATCAGGTGGCTGTAGAAAACTCCGCCATCGTATATGACGACGGCCAGGGTAAGGTGAGCACCATCGTGTGCAACTGGTTTGGCGCGGGCAACGCGGGTCTGGCTAATCCTGACAGCGACTCCTCCATCCAAAGCTACGCCAACATCTACGATATGAACTGGCTGACCAAGGGCAACAGCATGATCGCCCCCGGCGTGGAGCGCGTGGATACGATCAAGACCGAAAACGGCTACGAGATGAAGAGCGTTTGGAGCCGCAACGATCTGAGCGACACCTCGATTATGAAGCTGTCCACCGCCACCGGCTATATCTACGGCTATGTGCAGGATTTGACCACCGGCATGTGGCAGTACATCATCCTGGATTTTGAAACCGGCGAAACCGTGTTCACCATGGACGTATCCAACAAGTATGGCTACAACAACATGGCCATTGGCATGTACGCCGGCAACAGCGGCAACGCTCTCTATTGCCCCACCGGCTATCTGGAGCTGCTGCGCCTGCAGGATCGCTTCGTTTACCTGCCCGAGATGCCCTATCGCAAGGTGGATCTGGATCAGACTGCGCGCAACGTGCTTTCGCAGCAGCAGTTTGCCCAGGACGGCGGTGAAGGCAGCGTCGCCAGCTGGCTCAATACCGTGACGGTGCGCAGCGTGCATCCCAACACCACCGTGGCCTTCCGCATGAACAACCTGTCCGGCAGCGCTGCCGAGCTCAAGCTGTATGCCTACGGCGCGGATGGCAAGCTGCAGCAGGTGGCACCCGAACTGTGGAAGATCACCGCTGAGGACGGACAGACCGTATCCGAACTGACGGACGGCACGCTGTACGAGCTGCGCGTGACCGTGGCCGACGGCGGCAACCTGGATCTGAGCGAGACCGCTAAGGAAATCAAGGTTTCCGTTGTGATCGGGAAGTAAAAGCACAACACTTGGTCTGGTGTTACCCTGCACCAGACCGTTTTCAAAAAAACAGGAGGAGCGCCCTATGAAGCGTATCATCGCCGCCGCGGTTTCTGTTTTGCTGGCGTGCTCGTTTGCCCCTGGGCTTGCCGAAGACACCCTGAATGCCGAAAAAAAGCCGGCCACTACGATTACGGAAGGCCTAAACGCCGCGGTTTATCAGCAGCTTGATTTCTCCGATGAGCAGGAGACGGAGTTTGCCCGCCGGGGACTGATTGCCGCCCCGGAAAGCCTGATCATCAAGGCCGAAAACGGCATGACGATCTGGTCGCAGGATGCATATGATTTTGTCCGCGAAGCCGATGACGCGCCTGCTTCGGCCAATCCCAGCCTGTGGCGCAATACGCAGCACAACGCGCTGTACGGCCTGTTCAAGGTGACGGACGATATCTATCAGGTGCGCGGCTATGATATTTCCAATATCACCTTTGTCCGCAGCCAGCATGGATGGATCATCATGGACTGCGCCAGCAGCCGCTACACCGCCGCAGAGGCGCTGAAGCTGTTCCGTGAGCATATGGGCGAGGCGCGCATCGTGGCCATCGTTATCAGCCATGCGCACGTCGATCATTACGGCGGCATCGAGGGGCTGATTTCTGCTGGGGACGCGGCCGATCCGTCGCTGCCGCTGGCGGAACAGATTGCCTCCGGCAAAACCGCGATTATCGTACCGCAGGGCTTTGTCGATTCGGTGATGCGCGAAAATGTGTTTGCGGGTACAGCCATGAAACGCCGCGCAACCTATCAGTATGGCAGCTTTCTGCCCTATGGCGCGCAGGGCCGCCTGTCTGTGGGCATCGGCCTGACCGCCGTGCAGGGCGGCACAGGCTATATCGCGCCTACCTATGAAATCACCCAGCCGCTATGCGAAATGGAGATCGATGGGGTGCAGGCAATCTTTCAGCTGACGCCGGGCACCGAGTCGCCCGCTGAGATGAATACCTATTTCCCGCAGATGCAGGCGCTGTGGATGGCGGAAAACTGCACCGGCACCATGCATAACCTCTACACCCTGCGCGGTGCGGAGGTGCGCGACGCCAACGACTGGGCGCGCTATATCACCCAGGCGCAGACGCTGTTCACGGATGCGGAGGTGGTGTTCCAATCCCACAACTGGCCGCATTGGGGCAAGGACGTGGTGGCCGAATACCTGACCAATACCGCCGCTGTGTATAAGTTCATGCACGATCAGACGCTGCTGTACATCAACGAGGGCTATACTGCCGATGAAATCGCCGCCAGGATAGAGCTGCCCGAGGTGCTGGCCAGGGTGTGGTATACCCGGCAGTATTATGGCACGCTCAAGCATAACGTCAAGGCGGTCTATCAAAAGTACATGGGCTGGTACGACGCCAACCCGGTGAATCTGGATGAGCTGGCGCCCACTGAATACGCTAAGAAGTTAGTGGAATACCTGGGCGATCCGGCCAAGGTGCTGGAAATGGCGCGCGCCGATTATGAAAAGGGCGAGTATCAGTGGGTGGCGCAGATTGCCAACACCCTGGTATTTGCCGATCCCACCAACATGGATGCGCGCTATCTTTGCGCCGACGCGCTGGAACAGCTGGGCTATCAGGCGGAATCCGGCGCGTGGCGAAACGCCTATCTGGTTGCGGCCTTCGAGCTGCGCAACGGCACGGGCGCGTATCCGCAGACCGGCCGCATCGGTGCGGGCACCACCGCGCAGGGCATGGACGCGCAGACGATGCTGGACTATATGGGCATTATGCTGGATGCGGAAAAGTTGGCCGGTCAGTCCTTTACCGTCAATCTGAAGCTGGCGGGTGACGACAACTATCTGCTTAAGCTGCATCACGGTGTGCTGCTGTACTACAAGGGCGTCTCCGACGCGCAGGCCGACCTGACCCTATCCACCGTCCGCGCGGGCATTCTGGCGATGGCGAACGGCGATCAGGAGAATATCGAAAAGCTCGTCACCCTTGAAAGCGGCGACCAGGCGCTGCTTGCGGCCCTTTGCGGCAGCATGGCCGTGCCGGAACTGTACTTCCATATTGTTGAACCATAAAGGAGAAAAAACATGAAGAAATTGATCGCACTGATGCTGGCGCTGTTGGCTGCCTGGCCGGCTTGCGCCCTGGCGGAAAAGGAAAACGCCGATCTGTTTGCGGAGGCGCTGTCTGAAAACTGCTATGTGCAGGAAGGGCATTTTGAGCATATGGACACCATCGCGCTGGCCAGCCAGGGCAAGCTGATCTCCTGCTTTGGCAATAATGCTGGCTCTGGGTATCTGGTGCCTATGATCCCGTCAGCGCCCAATCAGGAGCCTGCTCCGGCCACCGAAATGGGGCAGATGACCTGGCCTGCGGAGGAGCCCTCTGCGCTTTATGATCCTGCCGCCGAGAACGCGCCCGCCAATCCTTATTTCAGCCCTGTGGGCTGGACGTATAAGCTGCGCCAGGATGAGGCGGTGGTGCTTGTGGGCACGCTGCCGCCCGCGTGCAAATACTTTTCCCTGATCAACTATGTGTTTGCCTCTGCGGTGAAGCCGGGCAAGGAATACACCGAGCGCAGCTTTTTCAAGTATGGCAGCGCTGAAGCGGGCGTGTATCACCCGGTTTTTGCCAGCCTGGGCGAGCCGGTGAACATGAACAACATCCGCTATGCGGGCGGGGAAACCTGCTTCGGCGGTCAATTTGCCTACATTGCATCGGGCAATCAGGATACGGCGGAAGCCATCCGCGCTGCGCTGATTGAAGCGGGCTTTGACGCGGGCATGATCAATATCGCTCCCTTCTATGCCGATACGCTGCGCATGGGCCTGGAAAAGGGCGCGGACGTGTTTACCATCCTGATGCGCACCTCCCAGCCGGAGGATGCGGCGGCCTTTGAGCAGTGGAGCACGACGCTTTCCGAATCGATGCGCGTGTATCGCGTTACGCCTAAGGCCGAAACGCCTGTGAATGCCTATGCCTATCCTGCGCTTACACCGCGCGGCACGGGCGTGCACGAGGTGCAGAGCCTGCCCGAAGCTGATAAGGCGTTGGATCAGATTCGCCAGAGCCTGATTGCGCAGTATGGCGGCGAGTACGACTATGAGGAGTTTACCGCCCGCATCGCCGTGCCCGAGGGCATGACGGGCTATCTGAACGATGAAAACGCCCAGGGTGATAACCGCGATACCAGCTATTTGATGACCAACGATTTTACTCTGAACTCCGACGAGGACTTTGTGGTGGTTTATGGTGTAAATCACGTTGCTGCTGGCAAGGCGACCTACGCGAACACCGTGCTCTATGCCCGCCCCAGACTTAACGGCATTGTCAGCCTGTATGATTCCATGTACGGGGATTCTGCGGCTGAATACCTGCCTGACGTGGACAGCAGCAAATACTATGTGCTCAAGATGGCGCGAACCGCGCTGGATAGCCATACCGCCGTCATTCCTTACAGCACCGACAACCCCAATGGGCGCTTCTATGGCGCGGATAACGGCACGCAGCTGCTCATCGCTTATCGCGCCTATGTGGAGCCTGAAACGGGCGTTGGCCCTTCGTATTATGAAATCGTGTATGATCGCGCGATTGTGTTCCATAAAAAATAAGCGATTCGCGAAAATTGTATAGTTTCAAAGGCGGTTGATTTATTCAGCCGCCTTTTTTGTCAGAATACGGATCGATATGCAAAGATTTACAATTGAACTTTTGATATTCTTTCCATGATTTGATAAAATGAAGACGCTATCTAATCCCAAACGCCTTTGATCAAAAACCCTGAAACGGGGGGATTGTATGAAAAAGACGAAAACATAGTCGGAAACCTCCTGCAGCGACAGCGAGCTTTCGTGGAGGCGTTCCTCCATGCAGCGGATGGCCTCGTCAACCAGATAGCCATAGCCCGATTGGTTGACGGACAGCGCTTCCAAGCGTTCCAGATATACATCCAGCAGGGATTCAAGCGACGCAGCGCATGCGCGCGTATACATCCGCATCCGCGCGGGAAGCATAGTCTGCCTCCTGCCGTTGTAGCAGATGCTCAAAAAGGGCGCGCGCCCGCGCGGCGCATTGCTGCTTTACGCACATCCCGGCGACGCGCCCGGCAAGGTAGCCCACGCACATCACGTCCGGAGCCATCCGCGCGTAGTTGAACGCATCCTGATCCATGGACAACGCCTTGCCGCATACCAACATGTTATCGATTTTCCTGGGCAGCAGGGCGCGAAGCGGCATGGGAGCATAGCGCGTCGCATCCTGCGCGGGCAGAAGCCCCAGCCGTCCGGCCGGGTGGAAGCTGCGGCCGTGCGGATCGTGCAGGCAGCGTTGAATCTCCTTGGACAGGCTATCCTTGCCGGGATCGTTCAGCGTGCCCTGATCCAGCCGCTGATAACCCGCGTGCGCGCTGTCGCACATGCGCCACTGGCTGTAATTTTGCGTGCGGCCCGTTTCGCGGTCGCCAAACGTCATGGCGCAGCCCAACCGCTGCCGCCAGGCTTCCCATCCAGCCTGAGAATGAACGGCCTAGCTGCCTTCTGCATCTTCACCCAGCGCGTAATATGGCGTGCAGAGCGTAACCTGATGCCCCGCCTGCACGCTCGCCGTGGATCCGCCTAATACCAGCACACGCATGTAAAAATCGCCGTTGATTTTTTTCATCCAGCACAGAAAAACCCTCAATTTGAAAATCGACGCTTACAAACAGATAATCCAGAATGGCTGAATACTTGCCAAAGCCATGGACGGAGCCCTTCGCGCCGTATTCCGTCGCTACGCGCGTATCCTGATAGCCCGCGGCGTTTATCTGGGTCTCCAGATCTTTATTATAGCAATTTTTCGAGGCGGAGGCCGGATCGTTGTCTAGCCGGGCGTTGAAATCGCCCATGATCAGAGATGAAGCTTCGGGGTGTGCCTGCATGACCTGCGCGGCTTTTTCAAGCAGATACTGCGTCTGCAGCGCGCGCACCTCGTCGGCGGCTGCGCCCATGGGATCGTGCAGATGGGTGCTGAATACATATACGGACTGCTCCGTCTCTTGATCCAGCAGCAGCTCCCAGGTGCAGTTGCGCATGTAACGGTCCACAATGCTGAGGGTATGTCCGGCGTATCCGTCAGCCAGAAAACGCCCTCCTTCAGCAGCTCAAAGCGGCTTTGCTTATACAGGATCGCGGTATAGCCCTGCGCGTCGGGGTTGATTTTGACGGCCGCCGTATAGCCGTAGCCCGTGTCCTGGGGATAGCTTTCCAGCAGTTCCTGCCACACGCCCTTGGCCTCCTGCAGGCCGACCACATCGGGCGCGTATTGAGCCAGCAGCGTTTTGAACAGCTCCGACCGATGCGCGGGGGACAGCGCCGGATCCGCCAGCTCCTTGCTGCTGGGCGCGCGCAGATTTTGGCACATCACGGTGTAACCGCCGCTTTCTTCGGTGCTTGCTAGTGAGCGGAGACCCAGCAAAAGCATCAGACAGGATAAAAATAAAAACGAGCCTTTCATCAAATTCCCTGCTTTCTATGTATTTCTAAATATATATAGACCATAATTTGCATTTTTTCTATGCATGCAATCCATACAAATGTCATAGAATGCGGGGTGCTGCAAAAAACTTCCGCCTGCGGGAAAGCAGGGGAAGCGTTTGGGATGATAGCGCTTGAATTGTTAATCCATATAGAACAACCCGTTTTTGTTATATGTTGTGCTTTGCGTGATTTCGATGCCGAAATGATCAAAGATCGCGCCGGCTCCGTCCATGTCGATCCAGCGCCGGTTCAATTCGTCCGCATAGAGGATGGTATGTCCCACGCAGGCAGGGTCGTTGAAGATGAAATAGGGCGTTTCGGCGTTTTGGCAGTAGCCAACGCAGATCACCCAATGCCCCTCAACGAGGTAGGATTCTGAATCAGAGGGGGCATCCAGATTATAGCTGCCATCCTCTGCGGAAGACCAGGCTTGCAGCGGCATCAAAACGGGATGTCCCGCAGCCAGCTTTTGCAGCAGGTCGTCCAGGGATAGCTGCTGGGATGCTGTGAAAGCAACGTCATTTTTTTCCAGATATGCCATAATGGCGCTGGGCGGCGTGCCGCTTTCGGGCGTGGTGCCAAGCAGGTTTTCATATTGTGTCAGGTTCAGGTCGGCTGTATAGGGATCAAGCCAGTTCATCAGCATTTGTACGCAGGTGGCGCCGCAGGTATAATCGCCATATTGCCGCAGGGCCGGAAGATCGATGAACACCTCCGCGTCCGTCAGAGAAGCAACATAAAAAGACGTGTCGTCGGCATTGGCGTTGCTGTCGATTGGAAGCAGAAGAATGCATGAAAGCAAAAGCAGGGCTGTCAGGCTGAGAAGGCTGATTTTTGTTTCTTTCATATTTGGCTCCTTTGGCATATTGGGCAGAATGAGCGCACGATCCGTTTGATTCTTCCCTATCATAGCATGCGGCGCAGCGCTTCGCAAGCCTTTTTGCAGGCATGGATTTGTTTACGCTTCATTCATTGCTTTGTCATTTTCTGGGGGTATGTTAAAATCGACCTTCAGAATAGGAGGAAGAAGAAATGATGCAGCTGAAAAAACTCGTTTGCCTGATGCTGGCGCTGGCACTTTTGCCTCTCAGCGCCGCGCTGGCGGAGGAGGAAAGCTATTTTACCGCGCGGGATTTGGCGCAGGATTACGATGCGAACAAGGCGGCGATGATTCAACTGCTTGATAGCGAAATTGCCGCAGGCACGGAGAGCGTGACCGTCAGCGGTACGACCGCAACGATTACGGCAGAGGGTGTTTACGTGCTGACGGGTACGCTGCAAAATGGGCAGATCATTGTGGACGCGCCCAAGGACGCCAAGGTGCAGCTGGTGCTTGATGGCGTGACCATTCATAGCGAAACTTCCGCTGCGATCTATGTACGCCAGGCCGATAAGGTGTTTTTGACGCTGGCGGCGGGCACGGAGAACAACCTTTCCAGCGGCGATGCGTTTGAGGCGATTGACGATAACAACATTGACGCAGCGGTGTTCTCCAAGGATACCCTGACAATTAACGGCGCGGGCGCGTTGACGGTTGCGTCCCCGGCGGGACATGGCGTTGCGGTCAAGGGCAAGCTGAAAATAACCGGCGGCAGCGTGCGCATTACCGCCGCCCGCCATGGCGCGACGGGCAAAAACGGTGTGTATATCTGCGGCGGAACGCTGGATATTACGGCTGGGCAGGATGGCCTGCACGCCGAAAATGATGAGGATACCACCCGGGGAATGGTGGTTATCAGCAGCGGCAGCGTGCGCATTGCGGCGGATGGAGACGGTATTGACGCGGGCGGCACGCTGGAAATCACGGACGGCGATTTTGATATCGTCACGGGCGGCGGCAGCCAGGATACGCCCGCTCATCAGGAGGAGCGCGGGGGCCGCGGCTGGTTCGGCTGGCAGGATAGTGCGAGCAACTCCGCACAGGATACTGCCAGCGCCAAGGGACTGAAGGCCAGCGGCAGCGTGACGCTGACTGGCGGCGATTTCACGCTGGATTGCCAGGATGACGCGATTCACAGCAACGCCGATGTGAACATCGCAGGCGGGACGTATCAGATCGCCACGGGCGACGATGGCGTGCATGCGGATGAAAACGTTGCGATATCAGGCGGAACGATTGCCATCAGCGCCAGCTACGAGGGGATCGAGGGAAAGTGCATCGAAATCTCGGGCGGTGAGATTGACGTGACCGCCTCAGACGACGGCCTGAACGCTGCGGGCGGCGACAGTGGCGACGATACGCGGCGCAGCTTTATGCAAAGCAGCGGCAATAACGAGCTGATTATTTCCGGTGGATACATTGTAATCGACGTGGCGGGCGACGGATTGGATTCTGACGGCAATTTGTCTGTAACAGGAGGAAATGTATATGTATATGGTCCTGAAAGCAGCAATAATGGAGCTCTTGATTTTGATGGTACGGGCACGGTTACGGGCGGCGCGGTGGTCGCCCTGGGCGCGTCGGGCATGGCGCAGAACTTCGACGATTCTTCCTCGCAGGGATCCATACTGGCGTCCTGTTCCACCCAGGCGGCGGGCACCGTGGTGACGCTGCTGGATGCAAACGGCAACGAGCTGATCTCCTGCACGGCGAAAAAGAGCTTTTCTTCGGTGGTCATCAGCCTGCCTGAAATCCAGAGCGGCCAAACCTACACGTTAAAAATCGGCTCCTCCACCCAGAATATCATGATGAACGGGCTGATCTATGGCAGCGGGTTTGGCGGTTTCGGCGGGGGAGGCAGATGGCGGCCATGAGCAGGGGCGCGAAGGTGCTGTATTGCGTTTATCTTGCGCTGCTGATGGGCTTTACCGGCTTTGTGACGCTGGATACGTTTGTGATTGCGCGGGTGGAAACCATGCTGGAAGCGCCTCAGACGACGCAAACGCCAAGCGTTGCCAGCGCGGAACCGACCATTACTGAGAATAGCTATCAGGATGCGCATATTTCCATTCAAATTGATACCCGGCGGTTGGACGATACGACCGTCTATATCGCTGATGTGACGCTATCCTCCCCGGAGTATTTGAAAACTGCCCTGGCGCAGAATGCTTATGGCAAAAACGTGACGGAGACGACCTCCGCCATTGCCGCGCGGCAAAGCGCCATCCTGGCTATTAACGGCGATTATTATGGCTCCCGCGAACGCGGCTATGTGTTGCGCAACGGCACGCTGTATCGCAGTACCGCCGCGGCTGATCAGGAGGATTTGGTGATTTTTTCCGACGGTTCATTCGCCGTCATTGACGAAGGCAGCATCTCGGCGGATTCGCTGCTGCAGCAGGGCGCGATGCAGGTGCTCTCGTTTGGCCCGGCGCTGGTGGCGGATGGGGAAATCACCGTATCGCAAAAGGATGAGGTGGGCAAGGCCATGGTCAGCAATCCACGTACGGCCATTGGCATCGTTGCGCCGCTGCACTATTTGTTTGTTGTGTCGGATGGCCGCACCAGCCAAAGCGCAGGCCTGTCGTTGTATGAGCTGGCGCAGCTGATGCAGTCGCTGGGCACGCAGACGGCCTATAATCTGGATGGCGGCGGATCGTCCGCCTTGTATTTCAATGGTACGGTCGTCAACAACCCCACCACCAACGGCAGGCGCATCCAGGAAAGGAGCGTGAGCGACATTGTCTACATCGGCTACTGATATAAGCCGGGCCCGGATAAAAAGGCTGGGATGGCGCTTTCTGTGGATCAGCTTTGCCTGCGCAGCGTTCTCATTTGTTTATGAGTGCTTTAGCCATCAGGTATACGCGCTCAGCATGATTCTTGCCTTTTTATATCCAATGATTGGCGGCACACTGCCATGCTTTGTGATTTCACGCCTGCGTCGCCTGCCGAAACCTTGGACGCTGTATGCTTGGCGCGCGGGCGTGATGACCGCCATGATCGGCAGCCTGATGCGGGGCGCGCTGGAAATTTACGGCACCACCAACCGCCTGACAGCCGCTTATTCTATGCTGTGCGGCGCGCTGTGCCTGGCAGGGGAGCTGGGATATTTGATTGCTCCGCAGAAGATGACATGAGCGGGGGAAGACCGCACGCTTATGCAAAAGTATCGCAAGATCCATGATTTTGCGGTACTTTTTATTTTTAACGTTTTAACCAGCGCTAACAACGGCGAATGATGCAACATTCAGAAAATGAATATGCAACATATAGATATTGCGGAAGGCTGGATTTTGACCGTATAATGCAAATGTTATAGCACAAATGTTACGCCTTGTGGGAGGAACGGATTTATGGCTAAAATCGTCTTTATGGGAGCGGGCTCCAGTGTTTTTGTCAAAAATGTAGTGGGCGACTGCATGCTGTCTCCCGTGCTGAAGGACAGCGAATTTGCCCTGTATGATATCGATCCCGTTCGTCTGGACGATAGCCGCAGGATGCTGACGGCGCTCAACAGCAATATGGGCGGCCATGCGGTGATCACCGCCTATCTGGGCGTGGAAAACCGCCGTGAAGCGCTGCGCGGCGCATCCTATGTGATTAACGCCATTCAGGTGGGTCTGTATGAGCCCTGCACGGTAACGGACTTTGAAGTGCCCAAGAAGTACAGCCTGCGCCAGACCATCGGCGATACGCTGGGCATCGGCGGCATCTTCCGTGCTCTGCGCACCATCCCCGTGATGCAGGATTTTGCCGATGATATGGCTGCGGTTTGCCCGGACGCGTGGTTCCTCAACTATACCAATCCCATGGCCATGCTGACCGGCTATATGCAGCGCTACACCCCCATCAAGACGGTGGGCCTGTGCCACAGCGTGCAGGTGTGCGCCAAGCGGCTGCTGGCTGGCCTTGGCATGGAATATGATCCGACCATCCGCACGCTGATTGCGGGCATCAATCATCAGGCTTGGCTGCTGGATATCCGCGATAAGGACGGCAACGACCTGTATCCCGAAATCAAGCGCCGCGCCCTGGCTCGCACGGAAAAACATGAGGACATGGTGCGCTATGAAATTATGAAGCGCTTTGGCTACTATGTAACGGAATCCAGCGAGCACAGCGCTGAATACACGCCCTATTTTATCAAGGATAAGTATCCCGAGCTGATCGAGCGCTTCAATATCCCGTTGGATGAGTATCCGCGCCGCTGCATCAAGAACATTGAAAAATGGGCCACGCAGCGCGACGAGCTGACCAACAATCCCAACCTGCGCCATGAGCTGTCCCGCGAGTATGCCAGCCATATCATGGCCGCTATGGAAACCAATACGCCCTACAAGATCGGCGGCAACGTGATCAACACGGGGCTGATCACCAACCTGCCGCAGAACGCCTGCGTGGAGGTACCCTGCCTGGTGGATGGCTCAGGCGTAACGCCCTGCTATGTGGGCGATCTGCCTGAGCAGTGCGCGGCGCTGAACCGTACCAATATCAACGAACAGTTGCTGACCATCGAGGCCGCCAAGACCCTGAAGAAGGAATACATTTATCAGGCTGCGCTGATGGATCCGCATATGCAAAGCGAATTGTCCATTGACGATATCGTGGCGCTGTGCGATGATATGATCGAGGCTCACAAGGGCTGGCTGCCTGAGTATCACTAAGCGAATCAAACGGAAATGCATAGTGTTTCCGGGTTGAGATAGACCGTTTAAAAAACGAAAGGAAGGCAACGAAACATGAAAAAGATCCTGGCTCTGCTGCTTGCGCTGGCTCTGCTGCTGCCCACCGTGGCGATGGCCGAGCTGAACCGCGTCTCCGAGGAACCCGTGGAATTCACCTTCTGGGCCGCGTACAACCCCACCTTCCAGACCGATTGGGAAAACATGAAGTGCTGGAAGTACCTGGAAGAATCGACCGGCGTCCACATCAAGTGGGAGCTCTACACCCTGAACGAAATGAAGGATAAGCTGGGCATCACGCTGGCTGGCGGCGATCCCTCTGTGCTGCCGGACGCCTTCTTCCGCTGCAATATCACCGATACGCAGCTGAAAAAGTACGGCCCCGAAGGCATGTTTCTGGATATCAGCAAACTGGTTCGCGAGTATGCCCCGAACCTGTGCCAGAAGATGGACGATATGAACGCCTGGGGTTCCATGCTGGATCCTGAGACGGGCGCGCTGTATGCCACCCCGACCCTGAAGGACAGCATCTCTTCCCGCATTCTGCCCAACTTCTACTTCAACAAGCACATGATGGAAAACGTCGGTTGGACGACCGGCGCGCCCAAGACGACCGATGAACTGTACGATCTGCTGGTGCTCATCCGCGATAACGACGCTAACGGCAACGGCGATCCCGGCGACGAAGTGGGCATCACCTCCAACAGCCTCACCCGTATTATGAACCTGTTCTCCGGCGCGTTCGGCATCAACAACCGTGGTCGCGAGGATCTGTGCGTGGATGCCGATCCTGCCGATGAGACCAAGGTGCGCTATGTATACACCACCGAAGAATACCGCAAAATGCTGTCCTACCTGAACAAGCTGTACACCAACAACCTGATCGACAGCAACATCTTTTCTCTGAAGACCTCCTCCATGGTGGCTTTGGGCAGCCAGAACCAGATCTTCGGCCTGGCCTATCACTCCCTGGCGGCTGCTGGCATCGATGAAGCCGACTACATCGGCATGGACGAACCCATCCAGGGCCCGGATGGCTACAAGGCCTGGAATACCACCGACAGCGGCATCTACAAGGGCGCTTTCGTCATCTCTGCCAACTGCAAGCAGCCCGAAATGCTGGTCAAGTGGATTGACAACCTGTACACCTACGAAGGCAGCTTGCTGATCAACTTCGGCAAGGAAGGCGAAGATTGGCACTACAACGAGCAGCACCTGCCCACCTGGAACGATTATATCCTGGATCAGGTGAATGAAAACACCAATTACGACCTCGTTACCGCTCAGGTGTCCTGCTATGCCTCTGGCAACGTGCCCTGCTGGTTCACCGATGAAACCTTCCCCGGCGCGCAGTGCCGCGGCCTGGGCTACGAAACCTCTCAGAAGCTGGCGCCCTACACCAACCAGCAGGCTTGGCTGTTCAACTTCACCATCGAGGAAGCGGAAGAAGTGTCTGCCCTCAAGGCTGATATCAACACCAACTGCCATGACGTTTGGCGTGCTGATTTCATCAAGGGCACCAAGGACGTTAACGACGACGCCGTTTGGAACGAATATGTGCAGCAGATCGAAAGCCTCGGTCTGGAAGACATGATGTACCTGTATCAGACTGCGCTGGATCGTATGCTCGAGACGAAGTAAAGCAACCGTCGATCGGGGGCACATGTCGCGCTGTGCCCCCGATCTCCTTATAATCCTGACGCCGTAAACAAGGAGCTTCAAATCATGACTACAAATTTGAAAGTGCCCGGCCGGAAAAGCTGGACGCAGCGGCTGAGAAATGAAATGGCTGCCAACTGGCAGCTTTATCTGCTTGTGCTTCTGCCGGTCGTTTATCTGATTCTATTCCACTATTGGCCTATGCTGGGCGTGCAGATTGCCTTTAAAGATTTCAAGCCGACCAAGGGCATCTGGGGCAGCCCGTGGGCTTCCTCCCGCGGCCAGGCGAATGTGTTCAAGCACTTTCAACGCTTTCTGCGCTCGTCCTATTCGCTGCAGATTATCGGCAACACCATCAGCCTGAGCCTTTACTCGCTGCTGGCCAAATTTCCCTGCTGCCTGCTGCTGGCGCTGATGATGAACGAGCTGCTCAGCACGAAGCTCAAGAAAACGGTTCAGGTTATTACCTATGCTCCGCTCTTTATTTCCACGATTGTCGTCGTGGGTATTATGCAGCAGATGTTTGCCGCTCCCTCTGCCCTGATGCGTTCGGGCGGCGTGGTGAATATGCTCATCGGCATGCTGGGCGGCGAGCCCATTCCCTTCATGGAAAGCGCCTCCGCTTTCCCGCACATGTACGTCTGGTCCGGCGTGTGGTCCAGCGCCGGCTGGGGGTCCATCATCTATCTGGCCACGTTGTCCAATGTCGATCCGCAGCATTATGAGGCGGCCACGCTGGACGGCGCAACCAAGCTGCAAAAAATCTGGTATATCACCCTGCCTGTGCTGATTCCCACCGCGGTTACGCTGTTTATCCTGGACGTCGGCCATGTGATGAACGTAGGCTTTGAAAAAGCCTACGCCATGCAGAACGACCTGAACCGCACCTCCTCGCAGGTGCTGGCTACCTATGTGTATACGCAGGGCATTAAGGATGGCAACTATTCCTTCTCCACCGCCATCAGCCTGTTTAACTCGGTCATCAATCTGGTGCTGATTTGCACCGTGAACTTTATTAGCCGTAAAATCTCCGAAGTGAGCTTGTGGTAAGGAGGCGCGATTTGTTATGACTACCGCGAAAAAAACTTCCTCGACCGCTATTAAGCGCATTCGGGGAGACGTGGTTTTTGATGTTGTCAACGCCGGCATCCTGATCGTGATGATGCTGGTGGTGCTGTATCCGCTGATTTATGTGGTCAGCTGCTCGGTTTCGTCGCCGCTGCTGGTGGTGCAGAGCAAGGTGGTGCTTTTCCCCAAGGGCATGACCAAGGTTGCCTATGAGCACGTGTTTAACAACTCCCTGATTCTCAGCGGCTATGGCAACACCATCCTATACACCCTGATTGGCACCAGCATCAACCTGGTGATGACCATCATGGCCGCCTTCCCGCTCTCGCAGAAAACCTTTGGCGCGCGCAAGGGCATCACGTTCCTGTTCACCTTCACCATGCTCTTTTCGGGCGGCTTGGTGCCCACCTTCCTGACTGTGCAAAGGCTGGGCCTGATGGATACCGTGTGGGCGCTGGTGCTGCCCGGCGCGATCAGCGCATGGAACATGCTGATCATGAAAAACTATTTCCAGACCTCTATCCCGGGCGAATTGTACGAGGCTGCGCGTATTGACGGCGCGGACTGGATGACCATCCTGCTGCAATTGGTGCTGCCGTTGTCCATGCCCATCGTGGCTGTGATGATTCTGTATTACGGCGTTTCGCATTGGAACTCCTATTTCAGCGCCCTGATCTATCTGCGCGATCGCATGCGCTATCCGTTGCAGCTGATCATGCGCAGCTATTTCTCCGGCAATGACTTTGCCGAGCAGGGCGGCGGCGGGGAGGATACCGCTACGGCGCTGCTGCTGACGGAAACCATCAAGTACGCGCTGATTGTGATCGCGTCCTTCCCCATGCTGTGCCTGTATCCGTTTATGCAGCGCTTCTTCGTGAAGGGCGTTATGCTGGGCGCGGTCAAGGGCTAAAGCAGGAGTTTGTTGTGCGCATGGCGAAATAGCTGGGGCGATAAGGAGGCGGAAGGATGGATATTCTGCTCAGACGCAGCGGCTATATGGCCTGCGAACCCCGGCACAGTTTCGGCCCGATGGCGCATGAGTGCTTTCTGTTTCATATCATCCTTTCCGGCTGTGGCTTTTTTGAGCAGGAAGGAAAGCGCTATGTTCTGCATACTGGGCAGGGATTCCTGATCTGGCAGGGCAAAACAGCTTATTATGAAGCGGACGCGCATGATCCCTGGACGTATGCCTGGCTGGGCTTTCGCGGGGCGGATGCGCTGCGGATGATTGCCGCCATGGGGCTGAGCGAGAGCCATCCCATATGGGAAATGAGCGGGGATGAGCAGCTTCAGCGCTCCTATCAGCGCATTCTGCACGATATCCCCAAGTGCGCGGATATCGTATCCATGCGCTCCATTATTGCGGGCGATATGCTGAATTTTCTCTCCTGGGCGGGGAAAACGAGCATCAAGGCTTCCACCCTGTCCATGCGCTATTGCGATCAGGCCGCGGCGTACATGCGCTCTCACCTGAATCAAAAGGTCACGGTGGAGCAGTTAGCGGCGTTCATTGGCCTTAGCCGGTCGCAGCTCTTTCGAGCGTTTAAAGAGGTCTACGGCAAATCTCCCCGCGAAATGCTGGCCATTATTCGCACGGAGCAGGCGCAGTATATGCTGCTGAATACTTCGTTGCCGTTGGAGCAGGTGGCGCTTTCCTGCGGTTATGCAAACGAATCGCACTTTTGCGTGTCCTTTAAGCGCGAATGCGGCTTTTCGCCCATGGAGTTTAGAAAGACGCAGAGCGACGTTCTGCTGGATGAGTAAACGTAAAACAGAGATAAAAGGGTCGCCCTTCCTGCTGTCTGACGGCGCGTGGAAGGGCGACCCTTTTTGTTTTTTGCAGGCGGAGAGCCTTATTCCCATCGGAAAAAGCGGATGGCCATTTTGCATCACCCGCGGCATGATCTCCAGCGGCAGCGTTGTGCAGGATGAAGGAGCGGCCCTGCGGCGATAAAATGAGGTATTTAAAAATCAATTGGAAAAATAATCCTGCAATGCCTGGGCGGCGGCCTGCTCGTCCGGGCCGTCGATCACAGCTTCCAGGGTTTCCTGCTGGATATAGCCCAGCGACAGGATGCCAAGCAGAGATTTTGCGTTGATGGTGCGGTGCGCGTCGCACAGCAGCACCGAGGCTTCATAGCGGGAAAGCATTTGCGCAAAGCGTGCGGCGGTTTCCTGCGTAAAGGGGCAATTATGCTTGAGGGACAGCTTCAGGGTCAACATTCTGATCATCTCCATTAAGTACGGGCGCGCCGGAGGCTTGCGCATACTGCATTATTTTTCGTAGTCTGTGGTTTACGCCGGATTTACCCAGCGGCGGATCCAGCATTTCGCCCAGCTGTTCCAGCGAGGCGTCGGGGTTTTTCAGCCGCAGCTCCGCCGTTTCGCGCAGGGCGGGAGGCAGGGCGGCAAGCAGGGAACGCGCTTCTAAATATTGCAGCGCGGAGATCTGCCGCTGGGCGGCGGATAGCTGGCGCAGCATGTTGCTGTGGTCGCAGTTGGTGGCGCGCAGCACGCTTTCATGCAGGCTGCGCTGCGCCAATATGTTTTCATAGTGCATCATGGCGCGGGTAGCGCCCATAAGCCCCAGCAGGGTGGATATCTGCCCGCTGCGCTTGAGATACACAATGTGCGCGCCGCGGCGCTGCATGATGGCGCAATCCAATTCGCACCGGGTAAGCAGCTGAGACAGCGCCTGCGCGCGGGGCTCGCTGTTGCATACAAATTCCAGGTGATAGCCGTGCTCGGGCGCGGTGACGGAGCCCTCGCCTAAAAAAGCACCGCGCAAAAAAGCATGCTGGCAGCACTTGCGCGTCAGCGCGCGGCGGGGCAGGCCGCGATATACCTCGCCCTGCTCGCTTTCATGCAGCATGTGCAGGGACAGCATCAGCTTGCGGGTATCGCCCTGGGACAGGCGGATCACGCACACGCGGCGGCCGCCAAAGCGTTCTACTTTGTTAAAGTGCGGGGTGGCGTTGATTTCCAGCCGCTTTTTCAGCAGGATGAAGACACGCTTGGCCACTGTGACGTTCTCGGATGAAAACGCAATGGAAACCTGCCCGCGCCCATGCAGGGTCATCGAGGCGCAGGATTGGGTCAGCGCGTTTAATTCGCTGAGCATGCAGCAGCTTTTTTCAATGCGCAGGGATACAAGCTCCTGCTTGACTTCTGTGGAAAAGCTCATGCTTCAAAATGGCCGATCAGGCGAACCTCCGGCTCCAGCGTTACGCCGAACTGTGCCTGCACGCGGCGCTGCACCTCCTGCATCAGGCGATAGATTTCGCTCGATGTGGCGTGTCCGCGGTTGATGACAAAGCCCGCGTGCATTTCGCTTACCTGCGCGTCACCCACGCGATAGCCCTTGAGGCCGGCCTGCTCAATCAGCGCGCCGGCGTAATATCCAACCGGACGCTTGAAAAACGACCCGCAGCTGGGATATTGCAGCGGCTGTTTTTCGCGGCGGCGCGCGGCCAAATCGGCCATCGTGGCCTTGATTTCATCGGGGCTGCCGGGGGCTAATTCAAACGTGGCCTCCAAGACGACCCAGCCGTTTTGCATCACAGCGCTGGAACGATAGCCAAGCGATAGCTCATCCTTGCTTACCGTGCGCACGCCTTCGGGCGTAAGCACGCGGGCGGAGACGATCACCTGTGCGATTTCCCCGCCGTAAGCGCCGGCGTTCATGCATACCGCGCCGCCGATGGAGCCGGGGATACCCGCGGCAAATTCCAGCCCGGTCAGACTGGCCTGTGCAGCGGCGCGCGCGGCGGCGGCCAGCGATGCGCCTGCTTGCGCCGTCAGCGTATTTGCAAATACAGAGACTTCGCTCAGCGCGCGCCCCAGGTGGATCACCAGCCCGTCAAAGCCGCTGTCCGCGATCAAAAGGTTGGAGCCGTTGCCCAATATCAGCAGGGGAAGGCCTTTCTCCTGCGCCCATTGATGAACGTGCGCAAGCTGCTGCGCGTTTCTCGGCTCCGCAAACAGGGCGGCTGGGCCGCCAGTTCTCATGGTGGTGTAGGGAGCCAGCGTGACGTTTTTACGCACGCATCCGGCGGGCAGCAGGGCGGATAATTGCTGATAACTGCTTTCGGACATAGAACCTCCGGTAAAATACAGACCTATTATAACAAATAATGATGTTCAAAGCAAGCGCAAAAGCGCTATACACAGATATTTTACAATTTCTTTCAGCTTTTATGCGCGCGGCGCGGAAATCAAAAATGTGCCGCCGCTGAGAGTAAAGGGCAGGCAGTCGGCGGGAATCAGCAGGGTTTGCCCGGCGGGCAGGGCGCAGAAGAGCCGACCCTCGGGGCAGGAGAGCTGCCCATCCGACAGCGCCGTCAGCACAGAAAATGCCTCAGGATGGGCGGAGAAGGGCACCTCCTGGCAATCATTCAGACGCTCCACCCGAAAATAGGGGGTATCCAGCAGCAGCTCGCGGCGGCAGTGCGCATCGGGTAGCGGCTGAGGCTGCACAGCTTCCAATTGCAGCTCTGGCCGCACCACATCCAGCGCCTGACGGATGTGCAGCGGGCGCTTGTTGCCCTGCGCGTCGGCGCGGTTCCAATCATAAAAGCGATAGGTAACGTCGCTGGACTGCTGAATCTCATACAGCAGGATGCCGCCGCCAATGGCATGCACCATGCCGGCGGGAATGTAAAACACATCGCCAGCCTGTACGGGCACAAAGCGCAGAAGCGGCTCCAGCGGCGCCTCGATTTCAAAGGCCTGGCGCAGCATATCGCGCGTAACGCCCGGACGCAGGCCGTATACCAGCTGCGCGCCCGGCTCGGCGGCCAGGATGATCCAGGCTTCGGTTTTGCCTAACTTGTTTTCATGCGCCTGGGCGTAAGCATCGTCCGGATGCACCTGCACGCTCAGCGCTTGTTTGGCGTCCAGGAGCTTTAGCAGCAGCGGAAACTCGCCGGTTATCTGCGTGCCTGTCAGCTGCGCGCCATAGCGGACGATCAACTCAGAAAGCGGCGTGCCCTGCGCGTCGGCGGAGTTTAGTCCCGGGATGACGCTCATTTCCAGGCTTTCGCCAGTGCGCGTGTCAGGCGCTGGTTTGCCATAGCGGGTTTTCAATTGATCGCCGCCCCAGGGGGTAGCCGCGCCGTAGCGGAAGGCAGGATAAAGCAGAATGGGCGCTAAAGACATGAAAGCAGCTCCTTTCCGATACGCAAAACACGCCGCTCCCGACGATCGAAAGCGGCGCGTAAGAAAACCACGGACTCGATACGCGCTTACAGCACGGACTTGGTGGCGATAACGTCCACACCAGTGCCTACCACGTTGGCGATCAGTACATCGCCGGCCTTGATGGGGGCTTTGAGCTGCAGCTCGTCAATGGCGCGCATGCATTCGTCGATCTTGGCCTTGGGGATAGGGGTACGGGTCTTGAGGCTTACGGGAGCCACGCTGCCCGCCACGGGAGCCACGGCGGTGATCATGCGCAGGGGCTGGGTGCACTCCTGATGGGCGTACAGATCACCGCGCTTGCAGGTGTTGCCCTTGACGGATACAACCGCGCCGTCTTCCAGCGTTACTTCCATGCGGCAACCCATGGGGCAATTGATACAGGTGATGATTTCATTCTTTTGCAAGGAAGGATTCCTCCTTAGAAAAATGATAGATTAGTCAACCCTATTTTACGCTTTTCCCGCCAATTTTACAATAGCCAAAGCAAAGATTTTAATGTTTTTATACAAGCCTTCGATATCGGCGTATTCGTTGGCCTGGTGCGCCAGATCCTCATCCTGCGGGAAGGATGCGCCGAAGGCTACGCCCTCCTGCAGCGAGCGGGCATAGGTGCCGCCGCCGGTGTAGAGGCACTTGCGTTCATAGCCCGTTACCTCGTGATAAGCGTCCAGGAGATTCTGCACCAGCTCGCTGCCTGCGGGCACATGGTGCGGCTCCTTTACCTCCATGGCCTCCACCCGCATGCCGGGCAGGGAGGCGGATACGTTTTTGATAATCATATCGGGATTGGTCATCACGGGATAGCGGATATCCAGCGTGGCGTATACGCCGCCCTCGCCGGCGCGGATAATGCCCAGGTTGCAGGTTAGGTAGCCGCTGATGCCGTCCGACACGCTGATTTCGAGCCCTTCGCCCTTGTAATCCAGGCCGATCTTATCGGCCAGCAGGCGAAGATCACCCTGCACGCCCAGCTCGCGCAGCAGCAGCAGCATTTCGCCGTTGGCGTTGCGGGCGGTTTCGGGATAGGCGGCATGGCCGCTGATACCGGTCACGGTGATGGATACGCCCTTGTCCGTCAGCTGCACCTCGGCGGGGATATCCAGCTTCTTGGCGGCAGCTTCGGCCTGTGCAACGGTTGCGGCGTCACCCACCACCAGCGCGGAGGCGCGGCCGGGGATTACATTGGGGCGCTCGCCGTTGTTAAAGGCGATGACCTGTAGGTCCTCGTTGGAGAGCACGCCGTGCAGCTCCAGCCGGCAGATGCCCTTTTCGATGTTGATGATGGGGTAGGATGCGTCAGGGCTGAAGCCCATGCGCGGCATGGTGGCCACCTTGTTGTAGTGCGCAATATCCTCCCAGCCGCTTTCCTCATCGCAGCCCAGAATCAGGCGTACCTTGCGGCGCAGGGGGATGCCCGCGTCCTTGACAGCCTTCATGGCGTACAGCGCGGCCACGGCGGGGCCCTTGTCGTCGCTGGTGCCGCGGCCGTACATGCGGCCGTTTTCAATCACCGCGCCGTAGGGGGGATACTTCCAGCCGTCGCCCTCGGGCACCACGTCCAGATGCGCCAGGATGGCCAGCGCGTCTTCATCGCTGCCCTCGCCCAGATCGGCATGGGCGATATAGCCGTCAAAGTTCTGCGTCTTAAAGCCCATCTGTTCGCAATCGGCCAGAGCCATATCCAGCATGCTGCGCACTTCCTTGCCAAAGGGCGCGCCGGGCGCAGCTTCACCTTTGACGCTGGGCACGCGGATCCATTTTTGCAGGGTATCGATCATTTCATCGTGCATGGATTCGATAATGGCGTTTAGTTTAGCATCCATTTTTTTATAGTCTCCTTTTGTTTTATTCGGGATCGTTCATGGCTTCGGCCAGGCGCTTGAGACCTTCCAGCAGCCGCGCGTGCGGGCAGGCAAAGTTGAGCCGCAGGAAGCCCTGGCCCAGCGTTTCATCAAAGAAGGTGCCGTCGTTGAGCACCAGATGATGCTTCTTGACCCGGCGCTGCAATTCCTCGCAGGTGGGGGCATAGGCGCGCAGATCCAGCCAGCACAGGCATGTGGCCTCAATGGGGGAAAGCACGGCCCTGGGCAACAGCTGCGGCACGGCGCGGGCCAGGATGGTGCGGCTTTCTTCCAGATAATCCTTCAGGCCGCGAAGCCAGTCGTCACACTCTGTATACGCCGCCTGCGTGGCGGGCAGGGCGAAGCTGTTGCCGCTGGTGACGCCCGCGCACTCGCCCTCTTCTTTCAGGGCGGCAAGCAGCTGGGCGTTGTGGGACATGGCCATGGCCTGCTGAAGACCGGGCACATTGAAGGTTTTGCTGGCGGCGGCAAGGGCAAGCACGCACTGCTCGTTGCCTTCCAGCGTCAGCGCCGATACGAAATGATTGGGCTGGTAGACGAAATCAGCGTGGATTTCATCCGACACCAGCACGGCCTGATAGGCAAGGCACAGGTTCAGCAGACGCTGCAGTTCCTCCCGGCTCCAGGCGCGGGAAACGGGATTGTGCGGGTTGCACAGGAACACGCAGCGCGACCCGGCCTTGAGCTGCGCTTCGATGGCGGCGTAATCCATGGAGTAGCGCCCCTGCGCGTCGGACACAAGCGGGGCGGCGGCAGGCTTGCGGTGATTGCACACGATGGACTGGCGGAAGGGGCCGTACACGGGCGGCATCAGCACAATCGCATCGCCAGGCTTGGTGAACGCGCGGGCGGCCAGCTTCAGCCCTGTGACCACGCAGGGCAGCATATAGGTTTGCTCCGGGGCGATGGTTACGCCATGGTGTCGCTGCCAGTAGCCGCAAAAGGCGGCTGCGTCGCGCGGATCGTCGCAGTTATAGCCATAGCAGGCATGTTCCGCGCGCTGGCGCAGGGCTTGTACAATAGGCTCGGGGCAGGCAAAATCCCAGTCCGCCACCCACATGGGCAGATCGTCCGGACCGATAAAGCCCGCGTCCCATTTTACGCAGCGGGTGTGCTTGCGCTCAATGCCAGCGTCAAAAAATGCTTTGTCGTACTTCATCAAGTTGCGCCTCCATTCATGCAGCGGATCACCCAGTAGCCGCCGCTTTTTTCAATGACCTCCGCAGAGACAAACAGGGTGCTCAGGTATTTGAGCGCCGAGGGCGCGCCCTGCTGCTTGCGGATGACCAGGTATAGCTGTCCGTTGGGATTCAGATGCGCCGCGCTGTCGGCGAACATGCGGTAAATCGTCTCCTTGCCCGCGCGGATGGGGGGATTGGTGATGATGTAATCGAACATGCCATCAATGCCCGCAAAGCCGTCGCTTTGGATAAACGTGCCCGTCACCTGGTTGGCTTTGGCGTTCTGCTCGGCCAGCGACAGCGCGCGCAGGTTGACGTCGGTAAAGACGATTTGACAATCGGGATACAGCGCGCCCAGCGCCACGCCCACCGGCCCCCAGCCGCAGCCAAGATCCAGCACGCGGCCCTGCAGGCGATCAGGCAGGGCGGAAAGCAGGATGCGTGTGCCGCTGTCCAATTCACCGCGTGAGAATACGCCCGCGTCGGAGATCAGCGTAAACGCGCGCCCGCGATAGTCAAAGCGCGCTTCGGCCGGGCGGCTTTGGCTGTTTGGCGATTCGGTGTAATAATGATCGTTCATTCAGCGTCCTCTTTTGATACCGCCGCAAGCAGCTCAGTCAGCTCCTGGGCGGTTAATTCGCGGTATTCGCCGGGCTGCAGCGATGCGTCCAGCGTAAGCGGCCCCAGCGACAGACGGCGCAGCGCTGTGACCGTGCGTCCGCGGGCGGCGAACATGCGCCGCACCTGGTGAAACTTGCCCTCCCGCACCCGTACCTGAGCAACGGCCTCCTGCGGGGATGAGCGCAGAATCTCAAGCTCCGCAGGCAGGGCGGTAAAATCGGATAGTTCAAGCCCGGCGGCGAAGGCGGCGGCGTCCTGCGCGTTTAGCGGGCCGTCCACCGTGGCCTCATAGCACTTCCACACATGGCGCTTGGGGGACAGCAGGCGATGAGCCAGCTCGCCGTCCGTGGTCAGCAGCAGCAGTCCCGAGGTGTCCTTATCCAGCCTGCCCACCGGCATGCAGCCGCAGGCGCGATAGGCGGGCGGCAGCAGATCAAGCACGGTGGGCTGCTTGGGATCACGCGCGGCGGTCAGCACGCCGCAGGGCTTGTTGAGCAGCACATGGCGGGTCGTGCGCGCATCCAACGGCTGCTGATCCAGCGTCAGCCTGTCGCCTGGCTGCACATGCGCGTCCGCGCTGCGCACAACCTGGCCGTTGACCGTCACGCGCCCGGCGCGCAGCATGGTTTTTACCTGGCTGCGAGAGCCTACGGCCAGCGTGGTCAGCAGGCGGTCCAGCCGCATCGCGGCGTCAGCGCACATCGGCATAGGCGTTCACCACAACGGCTGCGTTGCGCAGCTTTCGATAAGGCAGGAAGGGCAGATACAGCAGCAGGAACAGCCCGGCGGCGATGTAGATTACCCCGCCCGAAACCATGCCTGCCTGGAAAAATACATACAATAGCTGCAAATCCTCCATGGCGTGACCCGTCAGCATGGCGCGCAGGTGCAGATAGGGCGCCAGCGGCGGCAACAGGATAGGCGGCAGGCAGAGCAGCGTATGAATCAGCGCGTTTTTGCGCAAGGCGCTGCGCACATGGGGCAAACGGCGCGCGCGGCGGGCATTGTGAAGGGCGTGGATGGGAGAGATGTTTCCTACCAGCTGAAAATCGTAGGCAGCGCCACGCCACCAGCCATAGAGAAATAGCAAAAGCGACATAAAAATGAGCCCGAAAAACACGAGGGTGCCAACAGCCATTTGCATTTCTTCGCTGGCTGCCCCCAAAAACGCGCCGATCGCCAGGAAGTCATGGTTGAAACGCGAGCCGGGCAGTACGAAAATGTACTGGTACAGCCGGTAAATCAAGAACGCAAAGGGCATACCCCATACGCCGCCCAGCAGCAGCCGCAGCGCGCCCGCGCCCACGCGGGCAGGGTAGGAGGCAGGGCGCAGTCCGCTGGCGTCAGTCAAACGCACCATGCGCGTAAGCGTCAGCGCAGCGCGAAAGCGCAGGGGATAAATCATTAAAAGGTACAGAGCCAGGCAGAGGATCAGCGCTGCGGTCATCGAGTATCCCAGGCGCAATGCGATATACAGGGGCGAAAGCGCTACAGCGCGCAGCGCAATCTGTTCAAGCACCCACAGGCATAGCTGCATGGGATGCCGTTTATAGGCCTGCGCGGCAAGACGGCGCATTTTGGCGGAATAGACACGGCGCTCCATAGACCCCTCCCGGCAATCAAGAATACCATCATTATATATGAAATAGTGTTAAAAATCAACGCGAAAGCCCCGAATCCGCCGTATTTTTGCCGCACATCCAATCCAAGTTGCCCGCCCTGCAAAGGGAGTGTCCAAAATAAAGATTTTGTGATAGAATAGGAAATATGAAAAAGATAACAGAAGAGGCATGGAAAAAATGCCCGAAATGTGGGAAAACGAAGAACCAGATCAAAGCAGGTTATAATGCATCGGGAAGTCAGCGATGTAAATGTAAGGAGTGCGGCGTCTACTACACCATAGAACCGAAGCGGCACGAGTACCCGGAAGAAACCAGACAGCTCGCAATAAAAATGTATTATGGCGGGATCAGCGGACGCGGAGTAGGAAAGATCCTGAAGATGAACAAATCCAATGTAATGAATTGGATAAAAAAAGAGAGCCAAAAATGATTTGAAAGACCAAACAGTCAGCGTCTGTTCAGGAACCGTAGAGTTGGATGAATTATATTGGTTTCTGGAATATAAGCCGCGGACGGAAACACGGGAAAATGTTTATATCATGACCATGGTAAGCCGAGAGCCTCGTCAAATAGTAGGTTACAGGGTAAGCCCGAATAAAGCAGCCGGAACGATTCAACAAATGGTTGATGCAGCACCCGCGGCAAACCAGTATTGTACTGATGGATATTTCGGATATTTGGATGTGATTTTCCCTGGAAAACATATTTTTAATATTCACAGCAAAAAGGATACTTTTACTGTGGAGGGAGTCAATGCTGATTTACGGCATTATATTCCCACGCTGGCGCGTCGCAGCAGATGTTTCCCTCGGAAGCTGGAAAATCTTCAGGCGGTTCTTTCTGTCCTTGTTCAGGCCTATAATCGCTTCGGCAGGCAGAAAATGCTATACCGCTCCCGCTATCATTCCTCTTCTGTTCCTTTCTCCCTCTTTGATTTCTTTTAAATCCTCTTTTGGACACTCCCCCCTGCAAAAAACTGGTTGACAACCGACGGCGGATATTATATAATAACTATTGCATTGTGAATGCATGCGGCCGTGGCGGAATCGGCATACGCGCACGTTTGAGGGGCGTGTAGGGAAACCTGTACGAGTTCAAGTCTCGTCGGCCGCACCATCAGACAAGCCTGTCCAAATGGATAGGCTTTTTTTGCGGGTTTGCATGCTTGGCGGGAAGCGCTGAAAAGCTTCCTGTGTTTTTATCGTGTTTTTTAGGGCGGCGGCATAGGCATATGCGGGCAGAAAGTGATACAATATTCCCGTACCCGCTGATAATCAACTGTACATAAGGAGATAGAAACAATGCCCTGCACGACGATTTTGGCCGGCAAGCTGGCTACCAACGACGGTTCTACGCTGATTTCGCGCAACGATGACGGCGGTTTTGAGGCCAAGCGGCTGATTGTGGTTCAGCCCAAGGATCAGAAACGAACCTATAAAACCGTGATTTCGCATTTGAAGGTGGAGCTGCCCGACGATCCCATGCGCTATACCGTGGCGCCCAATGTGACCCAAACGCACGGCGTGTGGCCGGCTTGCGGCATTAACGCCGCCAATGTGGCCATGACGGCTACCGAGACCATTACCTCCAATCCCCGGGTGCTGGGGGCCGATCCCTATGTGGCGTATCAGCCCAGAAAGGGCAGCAAAAAGGAGGTGCCCGGCGGCCTGGGCGAGGAGGATCTGGTGACGGTGATCCTGCCCTATATCCATACCGCCCGCGAAGGCGTGCTGCGCATGGGCGCATTGCTGGAGCAGTACGGCACCTATGAGCCTAACGGCATGGCCTTTGCCGATGAAAACGAGGTGTGGTGGCTGGAGACCATCGGCGGGCACCACTGGATTGCCAAGCGCGTGCCGGACGACCGTGTGGTCATCATGCCCAACCAGTTCGGCCTGGATCATTTTGACTTTGAGGACGCTTACGGCGCGGGCAAGGAGAACCTTTGCTCGGCCGATCTAAAGGACTTTGTGGAGAGAAACCACCTCTACACTGGTCTTGGCGAGGGCTTCAATCCCCGCCTGGCTTTTGGCTCCAGAAGCGACAGCGACCATATCTACAACACGCCCAGAGCCTGGTTTATGGCCCGGTATCTGCTGGAGCGCACCTATCGCTGGGATGGCCCCAACGCGGATTTCACCCCCGAAAGCAACGACCTGCCCTGGTCCTTTGTGCCCGAGCGCAGGATCACGGTCGAGGATATCCGCTACCTGCTGGGCTCACACTATCAGGGCACGCCCTATGATCCCTATGACAAAACGGCGGCCTTCCATGGCAAGTATCGCACCATCGGCGTGCCCAACAGCGATGTGTGCGGCATCATGCAGATCCGTGGCTATATGCCAGACGCGCTCAAGGGTGTGCAGTGGTTTTCCATGGGCGGCAGCGGCTTTACGGCCTGCTTCCCGCTGTATACGGCGGTGGACAACCTGCCGGCCTATTTCAGCGCCACAAAGGATACCGTTTCCACCGACAGCATGTATTGGCACAGCCGCCTGATTGCCGCCCTGACCGACGCGCACTATTTCAAGGCGATCCTGCTGGACGAGCGCTATCAGAACGCCGTCTGGAACAAGGGCAGAAAGCTTTTGCGCGAATATGACGGAAAGTTCGCCGCGCAAAACGATCCGGCCCTGCTGGCTGAGGCCAACAAGCAGATTGCCGAAATGGTCAAGGCCGAATCCGATAAAGCGCTGGGACAGGTGCTGCACAACGCCTCTGAGAATATGAAGATCCGCTATCATCGCGGCGATAATTAATTGAAATTTCAAAAAACAGCCATGGCGCCCGCCCTTGCGCGGGCGCTATTTCTATGCGCTCGAAAAAGCACAATTTACGTAGAAAAGCAAAATTCTGTCTACGCGGTATTGACAAAATGCACAAAGTTGTGTATAATCATATCAAAGATGGGCTAAAAACGCCCAAAAATGAAAGGCGGTATTTTGAACATGAAGAAACTGTTGGCTTTTGTTCTTGCGCTTTCGCTGCTGTGCATGGGCGGCGTTGCCTTGGCTGATGGCGAAACGCTGGTGATTTACAGCGCCCGCAACGAACGCCTGAACAATATCGTAATCCCTGCCTTTGAAGCCAAGACCGGCATCAAGGTAGAAATGATCACCGGCTCCTCCGGCGAAGTGCTGCAGCGCGTAAAGAGCGAAGTGGAAACCGGCAACGTCACCGTGGATATCCACTGGGCTGCGGACGAAACCATGCTGGCCGCCAACCGCGATCTGTTCGAGGTGTACGTATCCACCGAAAACGACGCGCTGGTTCCGCTGTTCCAAAACGATGGCACCAACTGCTTTAATAATGCTTATGCCGAACCCAACGTCATGATCGTCAACACCAAGCTGCTGGCCGAAATGGGCATTGAAGTGAACGGCTATGCCGATCTGATCCAGCCCGAACTGAAGGGCAAGATCATCAGCGCCGACCCCGCCAATTCCTCCTCCGCCTTCCAGTGCCTGATCGGCATGCTCTACGGCATGGGCAATGGCGATCCGATGAGCAAGGAAGCCTGGGACTTCATCGATAAGTTCCTGGTCAACCTGGATGGCAAGGTTGCCTCCTCCTCCTCTCAGGTGTACAACGGCGTGGCCAACGGCGAATATGCCGTGGGTCTGAGCTATGAGGATCCCTGCGTGGAGCTGCAGGCCAAGGGCGAGCAGCCGGTCAAGGTTGTCTACGCTGTTGAGGGCACCATTTTCCCTGGTGAATCTGTGCAGATCATCAAGGGCGCTCCCCATATGGAAAACGCCAAGAAGTTTGTGGACTTCGTGTTGAGCGAAGAAAGCCAGAACGCCGTTGCTTCCACCATTTGCCTGCGTCCTCTGCGCGCTGGCGTGCCCACCAATGAAAAGATGATCCCCAGCGATGAAATCAAGCAGTTCGACACTTACTCCATTAAGTATGTTGCCGAGCATAAGGCGGAAATCGTAAAGACCTACGTAGACCATGTGGAAATGACCATGGAATAAAAAACGCTTTCAGGGAATAGCATTCCTACGAAAGCCAAAGATCAAATCCGCCGGGAAGCCCCGCGCCTGCCGCGAGGCTTCCCGATTTTTGAAACGAGGGATAGCACGATGAGCGTTGCCATTCAGGTAGATAACGTAACCAAGGCATATGGGAAAAATATTGTCATTCAGGGCCTGTCCGCCGAGATTAAGCCCGGCGAGTTTTTTACGCTGCTGGGCCCCTCCGGCTGCGGCAAAACCACGCTGCTGCGCATGATTATCGGCTTTAACTCCATCGAAGCGGGCGAAATCCGCGTGGACGGCAAGGTGGTAAACCGCATCCCCACCAATAAGCGCAACATGGGCATGGTGTTCCAGAATTACGCGGTGTTCCCGCATATGAGCGTGCGCGACAACGTGGCCTACGGCCTGAAAAACCGCCATGTGCCCAAGGAAGAGCGCTATCGCCGGGTAGATGAAATATTGAAGCTTGTAAAAATCGATAGCTATGCCGACCGCATGCCCGCCCAGCTTTCCGGCGGTCAGCAGCAGCGCGTGGCGCTGGCGCGCGCCATCGTCATCGAGCCTGAGGTGCTGCTGATGGACGAGCCGCTGTCCAACCTGGACGCCAAGCTGCGTGTGGAAATGCGTAATGTTATCAAGCGCATCCAGCGACAGGTGGGCATTACCACCGTATATGTCACCCACGATCAGGAGGAAGCGCTGGCCATTTCGGATCGTATCGCTGTGATGCACGGCGGAGTGATTCAGCAAATCGGCACGCCCAAGCATATCTATCAGCGCCCGGCCAACGAGTTTGTATCCAACTTTATCGGGCTTAGTAACTTCCTGAACGCCGACGTGAAGGACGGCGTGGTGGATTTTGGCTGCGGCTATCGCGTGCCGGTTAAAACGCTGCGTGCGGATGTGGCTGGCCCTGTGGATGTGGCCGTGCGTCCCGAGGAGTTTACCATTCGCCCTGCGGGCGAGCCGGGCATTCCCGCCACGGTGCGCTCCAGCGTGTTCCTGGGCATGTCGCAGCACTATTTTGTAACCCTCAAGGATGGGCAGGAAATCGAAGTAGTGGTGCCCAGTGATCTGAGCGAGATCATCCCCGACGGCACGGAAATCGCCCTGAATATCGTGCCCGAAAAGGTAAACGTGTTCAATAAGGAAACGCGCAGCACGCTGATCCGCGAAGGGGTGTGAGCCGATGAAACAGAAGCATTCCCCGATCTGGACCTTCCTGGCGCTGCTGGTGCTGGCAATCTTCCTGATCTTTGTGGTGTACCCGCTGGTGCTGATCATGTACAAGAGCGTGGTCAACCCTGCCGATAACAGCTTCACGCTGGCTAACTTTACCCGCTTCTTTACCCGCAAGTACTACACCAATACGTTGCTGAATTCCTTCAAGGTGACTGTCGTATCCACGCTGATCAGCGCGACACTGGGGCTTGTGATTGCCTACATCACGCGCCAATACCGCATCGCGGGCAGCAAAGCGTTGAACATCTGTCAGGCTGACTTCAAGTATCTCCACGCC
>ERZ827520.868-NODE-868-length-42030-cov-27.966313_pt1 | contig 42030 bp, 28 predicted proteins | sample MGYA00519581_ERZ827520 | MGnify/ENA primary metagenome ERZ827520 (study PRJEB31778, sample SAMEA3449339) | human gut metagenome | biome: human gut; feature: human-associated habitat; material: faeces | place: United Kingdom | collected 2010/2012 ...
GTTCTTCCGGTCTCTCTTGTCCGTTTCCCCAGCGCGCTTGACTATAATACCAAACACTCCTTCTTTTGTCAACGCTTTTTTGCAAAAAAGTTTGACAAATTTTTTGAACCGCTCTGCAATACGCTCAGAATCGTCCGATTTACTGGCTTTTTTAGAGTTTTATTTTTCGGTATATATCCCCGCAGCGTGCTGCCGACACGCTAATCTTTCCTCTTGATTATCTTTACTCTCATGCCATCCCCTATCTTTTCTGTCATAAACGTCGCTCCTTGTGAGTCGAGTTCCTTAACTTCGTGTTCGTTATACGGATGGAACACCATGCCTTTCCATTTCCCGTCTGTAAACATATAATCTCCGTCCTCATTTATTATGTGCGGTTCATTTTCATATTCCTCATCTGTTCCATCCAGTGTTATATAGACTATTCCTCCTTGTTTGGTTATGCGCAGCAACTCCTTAACCGCCGCTTCGCCTTCTGCTTTTTTCATGTGGTCTATAACATCTCTGCAAACAACTGCATCAAAATAACCATCTTCATATTCCGTTGCCGTTACGCTTGCTGTCGTAAACTCCGCTGCCACCTTCGCATCCGCAGCCAGTTTTCTTGCTATATCTATCGCATCACCCGAAATATCAAATCCGCTTACATTAAACCCATTCATAGCCAGTTTTAGTGCATATACTCCGCACCCGCATCCGGCATCGCATACTTTTTTCGCTTTCGACAAACTCATCTCCCCGATAATAGCATCAGGCTTAAAATCAAAATCTCCTATATATTTTTCGATTCGCTGCTTATCCGCGCCCCTCCATGATTCATTCCAGAATAAAGATTCTGTCCCATTGCTCATTCTCTCCCCTCCTTTTCTTCAGATACAAAAACGGGAGAGTATTAACTCTCCCGTTAATGGCAGGGGCAGAAAGACTCGAACTCTCAAGAACGGTTTTGGAGACCGCTATGTTACCATTACATCATGCCCCTATTGGCGACCTGCATATTATAACATCATCGCCTCCCCCTGTCAACAAATAATATATACTATTCTCATCAGCACTTCACCGTGCCTACTTTTCACTGCTGCCCATTTTGCCGTCCATCCGTTCGGACTTCATGTTGCACAGTTCTTCGTAGCTCAGTTCATGCACTTGCGTCCTCGGCACAGGAAGCAGCACTGCCTGCGCCAGCGCTTTCGTGAGGTCATAAATAATATACTCGCCGTCAATAATACTCTTCGGCAGTTCCGTCCCCGGTGCTTTCAGGCATAGCGGTTTTGCATTCAAATTTGTTATTGGCAAGAACCACTCCCCGCGATACCCGCTGTCTATCACTCCGCAGCGTTGGGATATTCCTCTTGTGCCCGTCGAGCCACGCTCATGCAGCTGAAAATAATATTCTTCCGAGCATGCCGATGCTATGCCCGTCGGTATCATGCACGTTTCGCGCGACTCAAGCACTATATACGGTTCGTCTATCAGTCCATATATGTCGTACCCCGCATCCTCATCACGTTTTGACGGTATGCGTCCGCCCGGTTTAACCTTTGCAAAGTATATTTTTTCCATTTCTTCTCCCTATAAAAACCGCGCCGGCAGTATTTACCGGCGCAGTCCCTTATTCACTTAATCAAGGAAATCCTTCAGTTTCTTGCTGCGGGAAGGGTGCCTCAGCTTTCTCAGCGCCTTCGCCTCTATCTGGCGTATGCGCTCACGCGTAACGTTAAATTCCTTGCCCACTTCTTCAAGCGTTCTTGCCTTGCCGTCGTCCAAGCCAAAGCGCAACCTAAGCACCTTCTTCTCCCTCGGGGTAAGGGAATCCAGTACTTCCATAAGCTGTTCTTTAAGCAGCGTAAAAGCCGCAACGTCCGCGGGCGCAGGGGTAACGTCGTCCGCTATAAAATCGCCAAGGTGGCTGTCCTCTTCCTCACCGATAGGGGTTTCAAGGGAAACCGGCTCCTGCGCAACCTTTATTATCTCGCGAACCTTTTCTTCGGATATGCCCATTTCCGCGGCTATTTCGTCCGGCCTCGGTTCGCGGCCGTATTCCTGCAAAAGCTGGCGGTTCACGCGGATAAGCTTGTTTATGGTTTCCACCATATGTACGGGTATCCTTATCGTGCGCGCCTGATCGGCTATGGCTCTGGTTATGGCTTGGCGTATCCACCATGTTGCGTAGGTTGAAAATTTGTAGCCCTTTCTGTAGTCAAATTTTTCAACTGCCTTTATAAGGCCCAAATTACCTTCCTGAATAAGGTCAAGGAACAGCATACCGCGCCCTACGTAGCGCTTCGCAACGCTGACAACAAGCCTCAGGTTAGCCTCGGCAAGCTTTTTCTTCGCTTCTTGGTCGCCATCTGCCATGCGCTTGGCCAGTTCTATTTCTTCCGTTGCGCTCAGCAGCGGAACCTTGCCTATCTCCTTCAGATACATTCTTACCGGATCGTCAATGGATATGCCTTCGCCAAGAGAAGCATCGTTTTCAATCTCAGCTATTTCCTCGTTTATGTTTTCAGGCACTTCCAATTCTTCATCGACCACGTCAATGTTCATGGATTCGAACTTATCATACAGCTTCTCTATCTGGTCGCTGTCCATGTCCGTTTCGTTCAGCGCGTCCATAACCTCCTTATAGGTCAGTACGCCCTTCGCTTTACCATGCTCGATCAGTTCATCGATTTTGTTCTTCTTTGGTTCCTTTGCTTCCAAAACCAGCCACCCCTTTGCAAAATTTGTGTTCAAACTATCTTAAAAGCTTCAGCTTTTTTGCTATTTCGTTCGCCTTGTTAAGGCTCTGTTTTCTCTCTTCGCCCTCAAGCCCGCTCGCCTTGGCGAATTCGTCCTCCAACTCTGCGCTCAACTTCGCTTTAAGCATTCGCTTCACGCAGTCGTCGGCAATCTGCCTGACGTCTCCCTTTATCTTCTCCGCCTGCGCTTCCGCCGCGCTTACTGCTTCCGCCTGCATCGGCTCCAGCTCACTTATCATCACGGCTGTGCTCGTATTTTCGCCGCCCGCATACTTTATCAGCAACTCCTCTGCCGCAGATCTTATCGCTTCGTTTTGCAGTTCAACTCCGCTTTCCATCATTGCCGCTGCGGTATATGTCGCCGTATCCGCGTCCATCAGCATCAGGCTCAATATGGTCAGCTCTGCGCTGTCCCATTCGTCCTCCGCCTCTTTTCGCGCTTTGCCCATAGTATTCCTGCTTTTGGCAGGCATATTCTCAATTCCCGCTGCGAACAGGCCGCATTGCGCTTTCACCACCGCTTCGCTAAGCCCCGTCCGTTTGGATATAAAGGCTATGTGCCGCTCGCGTTCCACCGGCTGGAGCGATCCAACGAACGCACATGCCTTCTTAGCAAATTCTTCCCGCCCGTCCGGTGTTTTCAGGTCGTATTTTCCCGCCAGATTTGTCAGGCGGAATGTGTTCGCGTCCAGCGCGCTGTCCCGCAGTTCAAGGAACCCGTTTTTGCCGAACTTTCTGACATAATCGTCCGGGTCCATGTTGCCCGGAATAACTATCACCTTCGGGTCTATCCCCTCGGCAGACAGTATGTCGAGTCCTCTCAGCGTTGCGGCTTGTCCGGCGCTGTCACCATCGTAGCACAAATACATTTTGTCAGCATAGCGCTTTATCAGCCGCGCCTGCTGCTGCGTCATTGCTGTGCCGAGCGATGCCACTGCATTCTCTATCCCCGCAGCGAACAGACTTATCACGTCCATGTACCCTTCAACCATTATCAGCTCGCCCACGCGCTTACCCCGCTGCATATTCAATGCATATAGGTTATAACGTTTGTTGTATATGGGCGTATCGCCTGTGTTTATATACTTTGGCTCGTCGTCCTTCTTCATCGTCCGCGCACCGAATGCCATCACCCTGCCTGTGGCCGATATTATAGGATAAATAAGCCTTCCGCGGTATGCGTCGTATGCCCCGCCGTCTTTTTTTGATGCTATCGCAAGGCCGGCGTCAATCATTTCCTTCCGGCTGTATCCCTTTTGTTCAAGATAGTCCATCAGGTTGTGCCAGCCCTCCGGTGCATAGCCAAGGCCGAAGCGCACTGCCATCTTTCCGCCTATGCCGCGCCGCTTCAGGTATTCCTGCGCCGCTTTGCCTTCCGCGCTCAGCAGCTTTTTGTTATAAAAAATTGCCGCTTCCTTGCATGCGTTGTACAGCCTCTCCTTATATGCCCGTTCCGCACGCAACCGTGCATCGTTCACCTCGTCCGGCAGTTCCATGCCCGCGCGCTGCGCCAGCAGCTTTACTGCCTCAACATAGCTTACACGCTCCGCCTCCATAACAAAATGTATAACCCCGCCGCCCGCATGACAGCCAAAGCAGTAATACATCTGCTTCTCAGGCGTTACGCTGAAGCTTGGCGTTTTTTCATTATGAAACGGGCAACAGCCCCAGAATCTTCCGCCTTTGGGCGTAAGGGAAACATAGTCGCCAACAACGCGCACAATATCCGTTTTTGAAAGAAGCTCATTCAGCCATTCCTCAGGAAATGCTGCCATAATATCGCACCTTTCTTGTTTATTCGCCCATTTTCTTTGCGAAATAATATTTCGCTGCAAAAGGCATTTTTCCTGCTCTTGTTTTTATTTTCACATCCATTCCTTCGGAACGAACTTTTTCTCGTAATCGGATATGGCATAGCGGTCGCTCATGCAGGCTATCCAGTCCGCCGCAACGCGCTCCTTGCCGTCCTCCTCAACGTTTTTCTTAAAGTCCTCCGGCAGTTCGTCTATATGCTCCTTATAGTATTTAAACAGCTCCGCAATAACGTGCATACCCTTCGTTTCCTCATGCTTTGCGTTTTTATTCAAATACACTCTTTCAAACATAAAGTCGCGCAGCCTTTTGAATTCATCCCAGACTTCGCTGCTCATGCGTATTTCCGCGCTGTCGAAGCTGTTTGCGATGGTGTCCAGTATAAGTGTATTTATCCTTTCTCCGTGCGATGCGCCCAGCAGCTCCACGCAGCTTTTGGGCAAATCGCTTTCGTTCAATATACCCGCGCGTACCGCATCGTCAATGTCGTGGTTTATATATGCTATTCTATCGCTCAGGCTTACTATCCGCCCTTCCGGCGTTGCCGCGCGGCAATCGCTCGGGTGGTTCAGTATTCCATCGCGCACCTCAAACGTAAGATTAAGCCCCTTCCCGTTTTCAAGCTTTTCGACTACCCTAAGGCTTTGTTCATTATGCCTGAATCCTCCGGTTACCAGCGAATTGAGCACTTTCTCCCCCGCATGGCCGAACGGAGTGTGCCCAAGGTCATGCCCCATGGCTATGGCCTCTGTCAGGTCCTCGTTCAGCCTAAGTCCGCGCGCTATCGTGCGCGCTATCTGGCTTACCTCCAGCGTGTGCGTCAGCCGCGTGCGGTAATGGTCGCCAACAGGCGAAAGGAACACCTGTGTTTTATGCTTCAGCCTGCGGAATGATTTGCAATGTATTATCCTGTCCCTGTCGCGCACAAACTCCGTTCTTATAGGGCATTTGTCCATCGGATACTGCCTGCCGCGCGTATTTACGGACAGCGTTGCGTATGGGCTCAGCAACTGCTTTTCCAGTTCTTCAGCCCTTATCCTAAGCGCACCGGATAGTATTTCTTCCTTCATGCCGCACCTCCTGCATAACCTCTTTTAGCTGTTTTTCAACACAAAATATGAAATCCCTGCCTTTAAGCTGCAATTTTACAATTCTGAGCTGCACTTTTTGCTTTTATGCAAATAAAAGCGGCGGTGTCCGCCATAAAGCGAACGCCGCCGCGCCATATTTTGGGCTTAAACCTAATCAAGTGTAAAGTTATATTTCTCTGCAAGCATCTTGAAAAGCTGCTGCATAACGCCGTTGGCAATGCCGCGTATGTCCAGCGATTCAACGTATTTTATCGCCGCCTTGCGTTCTTCTTCGGGAACCTTATATGCGCAAAGCGCCATGTTCAGGAACCTTTCAAGCTTCATTTCCAGCTTGAAATATTTGTCGCACGGGCGCGCCATATATGCGCGCATTATGCCCGCCGTACCTATTTCCAGCTCGTAAAAGTCGCTCTCCTCATAGTCCGGCAGATATTTGGCGAACATCTTGGCCAACTCCGTGGATGTATGCTGATATATATATTCCGAAGTTTCCGCGAACGAATATGATTCAACATAAAGCTCCCTCATGTTGTTGCTCAGCTCCGTCATGGTAAGCTGTATCGCGGTTTCAACGGCATAAAGCAGCACCGGATCCGCATCCTTACCTACCACGTTCCGCGCCATTTCAAACTGATGTCCGAACACGAAGTTCGTCAGTTCTATCAGCACGCCGTTCTTCGTGCTGAATATATTATAAAACGTGCCGTTCGTAACGTCCGCCTTTTCCAGTATTTCGGCGGTAGTTGTCTTTTCGTAGCCCCTCTCAATAAACAGCTTTACGCATACAGATAGTATTCTTCTCTTGGCATCCTCTCTATCATATCTTCTCGGCATATTATTCTTCCATTCCTTTCATTCATAGAGTACGCTCCAATTGTAAGCCGGTATCCAGTAAATTTCAAGGACTTTTTTATGAGAAAAATCACATTTTCTCATTTTATCTTTACTTTTACTTTTTGTGGGCGGATAAAAAGCAAAGCCGGCTGCTCTGCCGGCCATGCTTTTTGTGAGGTTGTACTGTGCTTATGTAAAGGCATATTCGCCCGCTTATCAGGAGGCCGCCCTTCGCCGGTACAATACGAAGGGCGGTTGTAACTAACTATGCGGCCAGCCGCCAAGGAGATAGGCTTGCTGTCTATTCAAACCGCATCATTATGTATACCGTACTCACTCTTTCACACTCAATTCAAGTTTTTCGGCATCTTTCGTAATATCTGCCCACCGCGCCGCAAACAAAAAATCTGTGCAGCCGGAACCGCACAGATACAATACATCAAAAGAGCATAATGCATCAAAAAAGCAGCTTCCCGGTGACGGCAGGAACCATTGGGCTTAAAGCGTATCTGACTTAACCTTTTACGGTATCACAGTGACCGACTCGCGGGGCATCTCACCCCATTCCGCCGCCGGAAATGCTCCGGCAAAGCCCATCTGATATTTATTCACTTTATGCCGGTTTCCCAGCGGTTTTAATTATACGCTATGCGCGCATAAAAGTCAATCCCTGCGGCCTTTTTCGCTCAGCTCAGCACCGTCCCGTCTATAAGTGTTATGGTATAGCCGTTGAAATTGATTGTGCCTCTGTTTGTAAGGCTCGATATCGTGCAGTTGCCGTTAAGCGTCCATGTGCAGCCGCTCTCTATCGTTACTGCGGCGTTGTCGCTCACGGCCATTATATATGTCTTGTTTAAGCCCCCTGAGAAAATGTATACTGCATGCATATATGCGTTTTGATTTATTCCCATTTTATCCTGCCTTTTGCCGTCATCATGCGAAAATGGCCCGTTCCTCAAAAGCACAGTTAAATATTTATGCGTATTTTATGCATATTATTTCAATTTATATATTTACATTTGCCGTAATCGGGACTATAATCGCATTATCAGCCACGTTATGCGGTGTATTTTTATTTATGAAGGGGGTCGTTGGATATGAATAAGAACGATGCTTTGAATATTATCGATGCCAAGGCGGGCATGCTCTGCGCCGCTTCAGATGAAATATGGGGCTTGGCGGAGCTTTCGCTGCAGGAATACGGTTCGGAGAAGCTATATGAACAGCTTCTTATAAAAGAAGGCTTCAGCGTGCGGCACGGCCTTTGCTCAATAGAAACCGCCGTCACCGGCACATATGGCAGCGGCCATCCCGTAATAGGCATACTTGCCGAATACGATGCGCTCTCCGGCCTTAGTCAGCAGGGCGGCGCAACGGTGGAAAAGCCCGTCCCCGGCAACCCGAACGGGCACGGCTGCGGGCACAATCTGCTGGGCGCAGGTGCGCTCGGCGCGGCAATAGCCATAAAAGAGTATCTTAAAGCCACAGGCAAGAGCGGCACAGTAATATTCTATGGCTGCCCGGGTGAAGAGGGCGGCGCAGCGAAGGCGTTTTTCGCCCGCGAAAACGAATGGGCCAAGCTTGATGCCGCGCTCACATGGCACCCCGACGACGTAAATCAGGTAGTCACCGGCAGCAGCATGGCATGCATACAAAAGGAATACATCTTTTCCGGTGTAGCGTCCCATGCGGCGGGCGCACCGGAGCAGGGGCGCAGTGCGCTGGATGCGGCGGAGCTGATGAACATAGGCGTGCAGTTCCTGCGTGAGCATATGGGCAAGAACGCAAGCGTACATTATGCCTTTACCGATGCGGGCGGAGTATCGCCAAACGTTGTGCAGTCCAAGGCCAAGGTGCTTTATATGATACGCGAAGCCACCGTGCAGGATGCTGTCAAGCTTGAAGCGCGCGTTGACAAGATAGCCCAGGGCGCAGCGCTTATGACCGAAACTCAGCTTTCCACCCGCTTCATAGACGGCACGGCCAATCCCCTGCCGCTGAAAACAATGGAGCGGCTATTGTATAAAAACTTTGTTCAGGTAGCCCTGCCCGAATATACCGAAGAGGAATGGGCCTATGCTGCCGCGCTGAAGAATACATATGAATCCGCAGGATTGCCAGGTTATGCCGCCAGGTTCGATGAGAATATAGCCCAAACCGTTGACAAGGCTACTGATGGCGGCAAACGTGCGCTGAACGATTTTCTTATGCCGCTGTATCATTCCTCCGTCACGCTGCCGGGCTCTACCGACGTGGGCGACGTAAGCTGGCAAACCCCAACCGGGCAGATAAACTGCGTCACAGCGCCCAGCATGGTCCCCGGCCACTCATGGCAGATGGTTTCCGCCGGAACAACAGGCATTGCGCATAAAGGTATGCTCACCGCCGCAAAGGTGCTTGCCGCCGCCGCAATAGACATTATAGACGACCCGGCGCTGCTGCCTCCCATCCGCGCCGAATTTGAACGCGCTTCAAGCGCAGGCTATGTTTGCCCCATTCCGAAGGACGCAAAGCCGGAAATAGTATAAAGGCGGGTCTCCCCGCCTTTTCTTCATATTCCGGCATTATGTCTTTTGAAAAGAATACTTTTGCTTACATGGTTTTCGTTCTTTTTATTGCCATTTGTTCCAATGTACCCGGCCTTCATCGTAGCGGCTCTCACGCGGCGCGGTTATATCATCTTTAGGATACCCCAATGCGATTATTGAATGCGGAACTATGCTCTCCGGCAGGTTGAAAAGTTCCTTTTGCTTTTCAACGCGGTCCATCTGCGGCCATGTTCCAAGCCACACCGCACCTATACCCAGCGCCTGCGCGCATATGCTTATATTTTCCGCCGCTATGGCCCCGTCTATTATCCAATAATTCTTCGCCCGCTCAAACGCGCGCTCCATATCGCCGCATACCAGTATGCCCGCCGCGGCTTCCTTCAGCGGCTGCGCCGGTCTGCCGTTCGCTTCCGCCATTTTGTCCAGCGTTTCGCGCTCCGTCACCACTATAAATGCCCAATCCTTGGAATTTACGCAGCTTGGCCCGCTCATCGCCGCTTCAAGTATCGTGCGCAGTTTATCGTCTTCTATCGGCCTGTCATCAAAATGCCGCGTGCTCCTGCGGGTAAAAATTGCGGTTAGTGTGTCCATTAGCATCTCTCCTCTTGTTTTTCCTAATTTTATCATATTACCATCAGTTGATAAGGGGGGGTATTAAGCTCCCTCTTTTAACTTTTTACTTACCGGGCAAACTGGCTGTTGTACAACGCCGCATAGAATCCGCCGCGCGCCACCAATTCGTCATGCTTGCCTTTTTCTATTATGTCGCCGTCCTTCATAACCAGTATCATGTCCGCGTTCTTTATGGTGGACAGTCTGTGCGCCACTATGAAGCTCGTGCGGCCCTGCATAAGCTGAGCAAACGCATGCTGAATATGCTGCTCCGTGCGGGTATCTATGCTGCTTGTAGCCTCGTCCAATATGAGCATTGGCGGTAGGCAGAGCATTACGCGCGTGATGCACAATAGCTGTTTTTGCCCTTGCGACAGGCTGCCGCCATCCTCGCCTATAACGGTATCATATCCATTGGGCAGCCGCGTTATAAAGCCGTGTGAATGCGCCGCCTTTGCTGCGGCAATAATTTCTTCCTCCGTCGCGTCCGGCTTGCCCATAACTATATTGTCGCGTATGGTACCTTCCTTCAGCCACGTTTCCTGCAATACCATGCCGTAGTTGCGCCGCAGGCTGTGCCGCGTAATATTGCGTATATCCGTCCCGTCAACGCTTATGCTGCCCGCGTTCACGTCATAGAAGCGCATAAGCAGATTTATAAGCGTTGTTTTGCCGCAGCCCGTGGGCCCCACTATCGCCACGCGCTCGCCGCTCTTCACGTCCAGATCAAGGCACTTTATAAGCGGCCTGTCCGCGGCATATGAGAATGCCACCGCATTCGCCTGCACTATGCCTTCCGCGTGGTCAAGCACGCGCGCGTCCGACGCATCAGGTTCTTCCGTGGGTTCTTCTATCAGCGCGAATATACGCTCCGCGCACACCAATGCGTTCTGGAATTCCGTAATAACGCCGGATATTTCGTTAAACGGCTTCGTATACTGGTTAGCGTAGCTTAAAAAAGCCGAAAGCCCGCCAACCGTTATGCTGCCCGCAACCGCCGCAAAGGCACCGGTAAGGCCCACCGCCGCGTAAACAAGGCTGTTTATGAACCTTGTGGCGGGATTGGTTATGGAAGAATAGAATATAGCCTGCAAGGAGCTTTCGCTGAGGCGTTTATTTATTTCGTCAAAGCGTTCCTCGTTCGCCTGCTCATGCGCAAAAGCCTGCACAACCTTCTGGTTGCCTATCATTTCCTCAACGAACGCCGTCTGTTCCGCCCTGTCCTCGCCCTGGCGCGCAAACATGGAATGCGTGCGTCTGGCAATGAAGCGCGCAACAAAAAGCGAAAGCGGCGTGAGTATCACTACGGCAAGCGTTATCGGCGCATTCACGCTGAGCATGAATATGAGTGTGCCTATTATGGTAAGTATTCCGGTAAAAAGCTGGCTGAAGCCCAGCAGCAGTCCGTCCGCAAACTGGTCCACGTCCGCAATTATGCGGCTCACCGTCTCGCCGTAAGGATGCGCGTCTATATAGCTGAGTGGCAGCTTCATCAGCCTGTCGAACGCTTCCGTGCGCATGTCCTTAACAACGTTATAGGTCATGGAGTTGTTTATTATGTTCATTAGCCATTGCGCAAGCGCGGCTATGGTCGCAACAACGGCTATTTTGGTCAGCTCCAGCATAATTTGGGCGTAATCCACGCTGCCCGGGGCAATTATGTTGTCTATCGCCCGCCCCGCCAGTATAGGCACATACAGCGAAAGCCCAACGTATACCGCGCTCAGCAGTATGCTGAGCACCGCGTTCAGCCGGTAACGCGCTATGCGCCCAAGCACCTTTTTAAGCGTTGAGTTGTTTGCTTTCAGCTTAGGCATCGCGCTTCACCTCCTGCTCATACTGGGAATAGTATATTTCCCTGTAAACGGGGCATGTCTGCATCAGCTCATCATGCGTGCCAAGCCCTACCATTTTGCCTTCGTCAAGCACGGCTATCTTATCCGCATGCAGTATCGAGCTTGCCCGCTGGGACACTATGAACACCGTCGGCTTATAGCTAAGCGCAGCAAGCGAGCGCCGCAGCGCAAGATCCGTTGCGTAGTCAAGCGCGCTTGCGCTGTCGTCCAATATCAGTATTTCAGGCTTCTTTATAAGCGCCCGCGCTATGGTTAGCCGCTGCCGCTGCCCGCCGGAAAGGTTCTTCCCGTTCTGCGCCACGGGTGAATCAAGCCCTTCGGGTTTGGCCTTAACTATTTCAAGCGCCTGCGCATCGCTCAACGCCCGCTCCATTTCTTCCTCGGTGGCATCGGCGTTGCCCCAGCGCAGGTTTTCGCGTATTGTTCCCTTGAACAGCACGGCCTTCTGCGGCACCATGCCCACCATCTCCCTCAGCGCGCCGAGCGGATAATCCTTCACATCGTTTCCCTTTATGTAAACATGGCCGCCGGTCGCGTCATAAAAGCGGGGTATAAGGCTGACAAGGCTTGATTTGCCGCTGCCCGTGCCGCCTATTATGCCCATAGTTTCGCCCTTTTTCACGCTGAAGCTTATGCCGCTCAGCGCAGGTTCGCCGCCCGTGGCATAGCCGAATTCAACGTTTTCAAAACGTACTTCCTCGTCCGTATCGATCTCTTTGGGCATTGTATCCGCGCCATGCATGTCGCTTTCCACGTCAAGCACCGCGCTTACTCTGCCCGCGCAGGCAAGCGCCTTCGTTATGGTTATAATAAGCGAAGCAAGCTTAACAAGCTCCACCAGTATTTGGGACATGTAGTTATACAGCGCCACTACCTGTCCCTGAGTCAAAATGCCGCTGTCCACTCTCAGCGCGCCAACGTATATAAGCACCGCTATGCCAAGGTTTATCATAATATACGTGGCCGGATTCATAGCCGCGCTGACGCGGCCCACTATAAGCTGCAGCTTTGTGAGCGCTGCATTGCGCTCGCCAAACTCCCGCCGTTCCTCATCCTCCTTGCAAAATGCCCTTATGACGCGAACGCCGGAAAGATTCTCCCTTGTTATGCCAAGCACCTTATCCAGCCGCGCCTGCACCTTTTTATACATCGGGATGCTCCAAAGCATTATGCCGAACACCACTATGGACAAAAGCGGTATAGTGACCACGAACACAAGCGCCGCCTTAACGTCTATCGTGAAGGCCATTATCATTGCGCCGAACACAACGAACGGCGAGCGCAAAAGAAGCCTAAGCGCAAGGTTCATGCCGGATTGCACCTGATTTATGTCCCCCGTTATGCGGGCGATAAGCGTGCCGGTGCCCTGTGTATCGAGTTTTGAATAGCTGAGCGATTGTATATGCTTAAAAAGCGTGCTCCTCAGCTTTGCCGCAAAGCCTACTGATGCCTTAGCCGCAAAATACTGCGCCGTTATGGAGCACACCAGCCCTACCGCCGCCAGCGCCGCAAGTATTCCGCAGCGCGAAAGTATAAAGCCGCCGTCCCCGTTGGCTATGCCTGTATCTATTATCTGCGCCATAACAAGCGGCACAAGAAGCTCAAGCGAAGCTTCCAGCAGCTTGAACAGCGGCGCCAGTATGCCTTCCCTGCGGTAGTCCCGCATGTATTTCCAAAGCTTCTTCACTCTGTCCTCCGTTACTCATCTATTTGAAAGTAAGATTATACCACAATCAGGAATACAAGGCCACCTGCTACAGATTTTTAGACCTCCATTCCCCTGAAAAGCAATGCGATTTGAACAGCAGCACAATATATCTGAAGCCTTTCGCCTCGTCCGTCCGTTGCCTTACGCCGCATCGGGTCAACTTCTCGGATATCTGCATTGCCATCTTTCGCAGAAAGCCTGACATTCTCAGGGCTTTGTGGCATATTATATTCAAACGTGGCATTTCTGTGAGCAGCGTTCTGGCGTTTGCTTGTGGCCGCGTCTTTTTTGTCTTAATCCGGATGGGCTGCAAATATTATAGATGTCAGCATATGGCTGTATAATATTTCAGGAGGAACAAAATGAGTTATGTAAGTGAAGCGCAGCAGCTACAGGCCGATACCGAGATGAAATTAACCGCCCTTTACAACAGATATTCCGATTTAACGGCACTGAATAGCGCCCTGCTATATTAGCGCGGCGAGTTTTATTATCAGTTCAACCGACCCTACCGAATACCCTGCCGAAGCAAAGCGGCAGTCAGGATAACCGCCCATAAGGAACAGCAGCGGATAGTCGCCCGGTTCCTTGAAAGCCGCGCGGGCGAACGGCTCCTGCGCCGCATCGGCATCAATAAATGTATCTACCTTGCCGTATTTGTCCGCAAAACGGACATATGCCGGGCTTGATGCGCCGGCGCTCGGCAGCACTATAGCAACGCGGCAAACGGTGCTCAGCCTGTCATATGCATCATAAAGTTCATTCAAAAAATGTTCAGTCGGCTCGCCGCCCGGCTGCAAAAACGCTATCAGCGCCGCATGTCCCGCACATAAAGACGCAAGCGGGAGCGCCTGTCCATGCTTATCATATACAATCGCATCGCACAGCGCCGTATGCCCAAGCAGTTCGCTAAGTTCTGCCTTAGGCCGCACAAGCGTAAAGCCCAGCCGTTCACCCTCGGCCAATTCAAATCTGTTGGCCACATATTGCTGATCCCCGCTCGGCAGCCTGTTCGTTACCATAAGCGCATATTTGCCCGCCGGAATATCCATGCAAAGCGGTAACTCGCCCATGTTCAGCGGCAAATATTCGCCGTCTTTAAGCCGCGTCAGCGCCCAGCTTTCGCCCTGTTTCAGCCCATCGCCGGCCAGTTCAAGTCTGCCCATCGGAACGGCGTTAAGCGGCGTCCATCTTCCGTTTTGCATGTATTCCGCAGCGCCCGTAACGGGCGAAAGCCTTGCGGGCATACCGCTCAGCCTTAGTTTTGCAACGGCGGCGGAGTTTGCGTCCAGCATACTAAGCCCTTCTTCATCCCATTTGCATATAGGTTCCATCCCTATGTGCGGACACAGCACATAATTTATAAACAAGCTATCATCCATACCATGCTTATTCGGCAGCACGCGCTTCATATGATACATAAGCGTTGCTGCATCGGTATCGCGCATATCCTTTTCGCTTATGGTTTGGAGCATCTTCAGTGCATACGGCATATCCGCTTCACCCTGTAAAAGCAAAAATGCACCTATTTCATCCGCGTTGCCGCGCGCAGCGCGTATATACGGCAGCCATACTTCGCTGCATTTATGAGATGCCGTAAACTCATCATAATATGCGTTTATACGCCTTTCGCGTGTGCTTGCCGCGTTAGCCACGGCGGCTTTCATTTCGGTCTGCTTTGCCTTATCCGCCGCAGTACGGTTGGATGGCGCGCTTTGCGGCGCACGGAATATGCCCGAAGTATATCCCTGCACAAATTCGCCCGATTCGCACATTACTTCCGTGCAAGTTAATGTGTCTATGTCGCGCTCAAAATACGCACCGTTATGCTCGATAGATATATGTATGCTGCCCTTACCGCAGCGCAGCTGCGCGCGGCCTTCGCCGTCTGTCGTCAGCACGGCAATGTCGCGATACGCGGCCATGTTTAATAGCTGTATATGCACCCTGGCGCCGCAAACCGGCGCATTACCGCAAACTACGCTTATATTCAGTTCTACCGTGTCCGCATAGCGCGCGGTTTGGTTAAAAAGGTATGCCTCGCCGCGCTTTTCTATCAATTCTTCTCCTGCAAGACCTTCCGCAGTATAGCTGCTGAACGCGCGCGAATGCACAAGCATCGCCCTGCGCGACGCCGCCATGAACCACCCACGGTCAAGCTCATATTCCGGTTCGCACGCGCCCATGTAATGCCAGCCGTCGCCCGTGTACACTTCAACCCATGCATGGTTATCGTCGCAATGGCTCCACCATGGGGAGTATACCTGCCGCGCCGGTATGCCTACGCTGCGTAACGCGCATACAGCGAACGCCGATTCTTCGCCGCAGCGGCCTATGCCCGAAAGATATGCGGTAATAGGCCCCTCCGTGCGATCGTCCGAAGAATGGTATGTTACTTGTTCGCAGCACCATAGGTTCACGCTCAGCGCCGCATCCGCTATGCTTTTGCCCTGTATGCGCGCTTTAAGCTTTTCCGCAAAAAAGCGCCTGTGTCTTTGCGCGCGCTCGTTATTAACGCGGGGACAAAGCACATATTGCGCGAATATATCCTCCGGTATATCAGCCCCGTATTGATTTGCCGCACGGGTCGCAAGCGCGGCGGCGCAGGCTTCTTCCATCCATTCAAACGGCGTGAAGCGAACATCGTCAAGCGGCAGCGTGCCGTAAAGATATTCAAGCGCAGTACGCATATCATCCTTCTGCGCGGCTATTATATCCGCCGTATTTTTGGCTATATATTCCCTTCGCTCAGCATATACGCGCGAAGAATACTGCCTGAATTTATCCGAAAACATGCCGTTTACTCCTTCAGCGTAAGTTTTAGTACCGTATCCGTGCCGTCAACAAGCGTTGGGTCCGGCCCAAGGTCGGCAAAGGCCATGTCCGGATAATCGCTATGCACCCAGCTGTGCGAAAGCGGAATCTCCCGCCCGTCCGAAAGCTGGCGTATTGAATCTATGTCCTGCGCATTTATGCCGAAAAGAGGCAGCGGCCCAAGTGTATTTTCATACACATGAAGATAAAGTTCGTTCCCTTTTTGCGTTATGCGGCCCCATTCGGGTTTAGGTATAGCGCTTTTGGTGCAGCCGTATATGCTTTGTCCATTCGCGCGCATAAAACGGCCTATCTCATCCAGCGTTTCCGCGGCGCGCGGCGGTATTACTCCGTTTGCATCCGGCCCTATGTTCAGCAGGAAATTTCCGCCCTTGCTTACGCATTCAACCAGCTTTTTTATAAGCATATCCGCGCTTTTATAATAATTATCCGTGCCGCAGTAGCCCCAGTTCTGGTTCATAGTGGCGCATACTTCCCAGTATACCGGATCACCCGCGGGGTCGAATATGCCGCGCGGAGGAATTATCTTTTCCGGACTTACAAAGTCGCCGTGATACGGCGTTGGCTGCCCCTGAGCAAGCGAGCCGAAGCCTTCGCCGCTGCACTCAAGGCGGTTATTCAATATTATGCTCGGCTGAAGCGTGCGCACCATGTTCACAAGCTCGCTCGCACGCCACTTTTCCCCACGCATATCGTCATACGAAAAATCGAACCACATTATGTCTATCTTGCCGTAGTTGGTGCAAAGCTCGCGCACCTGAGCATGCATATAGTCAAGGTAGCGGTTAAAATCGCGGCCTTCATTCGTGCATTCCGGCCTGTTGCGCATGGGATGCTGCCTGTCCCCATAATGCGGAAAGTCCTTATGATGCCAATCTATCAGCGAATAATACAGCCCAACGTGCAGCCCCTCCGCGCGGGCGGCGTCGGTAAAGTCCTTCACTATGTCCCGCCCAAGCTTTGTATCGGTGGACTTAAAACCGGTCGTTGCGGTATCAAAAAGGCAAAAGCCGTCGTGATGCTTCGCCGTGAGTATTATATATTTCATACCGGCGCGTTTCGCCGCGCGCACCCATGTGGAAGGGTCGTAAAGCCTTGGGTCAAATTCATAAAAGTAGCGCATATAATCGGCTTCTTCCATTTGCTCCGTACTGCGCACCCATTCGCCGCGCGCCGGTATGGCATAAAGCCCCCAATGGATAAACATGCCAAAGCGCGCCTCAAGAAACCATTTCATGCGGCGTTCGTATTCATTGCGATCAAAGCTGTACATTTGCGTCTCCTTTCAGCATTCGCGCTATTTCTTCAACCTTATTTGGATCTATCAGCTTGTAGCAGCCCTCTTTCGGTATTTCGCTGGCTGTGAAGCATATTCCGTTGCTGTTCGCGGCGGACATATCATGTGCTATCATATGTGCGCTCATATGGAGCTGCGTACAGCCTGTGCGCTCCAGAACAAGGCTCAAATTATTCGCGCGTATGCCGGAGCCCGGCAGAATCTCTATTCTTCCCGCTGCATAGCGAACCATTGCAGCTATCACTCCCGCCCCCTCCATGACCGTTGGCCGCTGCCCGCTTGTTAGCACGCGCGTAACGCCGGATTCTATCAATATGTCCAGCGCCGCACGCCAGTCCGGCGTAACATCTATTGCTCGGCTGAACACGCTTTGCTTGCCATAGCTTTTTGCCATTGCCGCAAATTCGCTTGTGCGCTCAGCATCCACAGTACCGTTTTCATGCAGAAAGCCGAAAGCTATGCCGTCCGTGCCATGCTCAAGCATAAGCCGCGCATCCTCCTTCATAACGGCATACTCCGTATCCGTATAGCAAAAGCCGCCTTCACGGGGGCGCACCATGCCCATTATTTCAAGCGCGGGCGCGGCTTTCTTAACAGCGATAAGGCTGCCAAGCGTTGGAGTTAAGCCTCCGTGAAAAAGATCGCTGTTCAGCTCCACCCTGTTTGCCCCCGCGCGGTACGCAAGTATTGCGTCCTCCGCACTGCCGCAGCATATTTCAAATAGCGTCTGCAAGGTTTGTGTCCCCTTTTATGTGATGATATAGATATGATACTTTGCCGCCATGCGTTTTGTCAATTTGCGCTTACGTAGGCCAAAATAAAGCTTTGAATTGAATATAAAGCTTGCGGGCAGACCATCCATCGGTCTGCCCGCTCAGAAAGGAGGTACAGGCGGAGGTAAAAATAATGCAAAACCCTCCGCCACCACTAATGAAAAGACTTATTCGGCCTTAACCATGCCATCGCTCAGGTGCAGCACTTCATCCGCCTCGGCGGCTATGCCAAGGTCATGCGTAACTACTATTACGCAATATCCCTGCTCTCTGGCAAGCGTTTTAAGAATGTCTATTATGTTTTTCCCGTTTTCGGTATCAAGGTTGCCGGTGGGTTCGTCCGCAAGCAGCACCTTAGCGTCGCTTGCAAGGGCGCGCGCTATGGCCACGCGCTGCTGCTCTCCGCCGGAAAGCATATCCGGAAGGCGCTTGTAATACGTTTCGTCCAGCCCAACCGCGGCAAGCTTTTCTTTGGCGGTCTCCTTGGCCTTATGCGCGGATATTCCGCGAAGCGTCATGGGGTACATAACGTTTTCAAGCACGGTCAGCAGCGGGAAAAGATTGAAGCTTTGGCATATCAGCGCCACGTCGTCCATGCGGTATTTATCGCGGTTCAGCTCCGCCGTGGTCTTGCCGCCGAATTCAACCGCGCCGTCACTTGGCAGGTCAAGCCCGGCAAGCATTGACAGGAACGTGGTTTTGCCGCAGCCGCTTTTGCCTACTATTGCATAAAACTTGCCGCTTTCAAAGTTATATGTCACGCCGCGCACGGCATGAACTGTTTGATATTTGCTCTTATAGGAATAATGCACTTCGTTCGCACTAAGTATTGCCATTTGTCATTTCCTCCTTAAATTATTGTTATTCTTTGTCCCGCAGTATGCTCATAACGTCCACGCGAACGCTCATCAGCGCGGCCGATGCTGCGCCCACAAGATAGCACGCCGCAACCAGTATAACAGCATCCGCGCTGAACCAATCCGCCCGCTTATACGGTATTATGAGCATTGCCACTATGCCAATTCCAATGCCTATTGCGCACAGTATTATCTGCTCCACTATTGCCTTCATTGTGACTGCGGCACGGCTTTCACCAAGCAAGCGCATAACGGCGTACTCTTGCTTCCTGCCGCGCGCCATAAGGAAGCAAAGCAGGAAGCCCATCAGCACCACCAGCGCATACAGGAACACATGCAATCCTTTAAGCAGCGCAATGTTCTTCTGTATCGGCGACACCGTGCCTATCATTATCCTGTCGTCCACGGCGGCGCGCACGCCGGTTGTGTTCACATTAAGCTGAAGGTCAACAAGCAGCTGCTTGAATTCATCTATTCTGTCGCACTGGCCTATTGTAAATGAAAGGTTACGCACGGTGAAATTGAATGTTTTGTCTCCTTCAAGCGCCTTACGCATGGCCGCAAGCGGGCAATACGCATAATAATTTGAGCCATATATACTGCCGTACTGTATACCCGATGTAAGCGTATGCGTGCCTATTACCTTAAATGCTGCCACGACACGGGCCTTGTCGCCCGATTTATATGTCCCTTCCGGCCAAAGGCGGCGCAGTATCATCTGCACCTCGTCCCCAATTGCAGCGCCGCTGTCCTCAGGTACTATGCAGACCATTTCTTCCCCGCGCAGTGCGTCCGCATCGTACCCATCCAGCCATGTTATCGACTCGCTTAAACGCGAAAGCAGCGAATCGGCATAAAGGTCGTTCACGCCATACATGTTTATGGTGCTGTAGCTTCCCCATTCAAGCTTTTTCAGCAGCGGGCCAGTTATCTGCTCGCATTGTTTTTCGTATGAGTAATCAACAAATGTGGGATCAGCATTGCATTGCTCCCTTATAGCCACATCCACAGGCATAACCGGGCAATACGAATACGCATAATATTCTTTAAGAAAGCCCGAATCGACTATCGCATCATAAATATCCGGCGGGATCTGAGGATCATCATATCCGCTGGCATTAACAAGCCAGCCGGACACCTTTATGGATTTATACGCGGCCTCCAATTCTTCCTCCGAATCCGCAATAAGTCCGGGGTAGAGCAGCATGAATACCGACGTAACGGCGATAAGCAGCGCTATCAACGAATTGCCCAGCCATCTTCTGCGCATCATGCTCAGGTATAGGTTTAGACCCTTCATATACTATCCTCCTTACGGATAATAATATTCACTTTGCCTTAGGCTAACGCCTTTTCATTTTTGCGGATGCATATGCGCCCGCGATCACTCAACTTAACAAAAAACAGCCAAATGGTATCACGATGGTTTATATAGCGAAAATTCATGTTTATAATATCACACCAGACCGAATTTGTAAAATATATAATTTGATTTTGAGCGTTTTATTTTAGAGAACCTATAAATGCCGCTCAACACAGCCGTAAGCGGCAAACTGGAGATGCTGGTAATACACGACCAAGTGTGATTTCAATCCACGCTCCCCACGAGGGGGAGCGACGTGTTAAAGCTTCGGATAATTGCCGGGATATTTATATTTCAATCCACGCTCCCCACGAGGGGGAGCGACCCAACGTCTTTAACTGTCAACCTTTCCCGAAACGGATTTCAATCCACGCTCCCCACGAGGGGGAGCGACATGGAGCGGGGCGGGTGGAAAACAGACACCACAATATTTCAATCCACGCTCCCCACGAGGGGGAGCGACCGAATGCTACCAGGCCCGCAAACAGGCGGAGCGGATTTCAATCCACGCTCCCCACGAGGGGGAGCGACCCGGCGATGCCTTGCGATAAGCAAGTATTAACTATTTCAATCCACGCTCCCCACGAGGGGGAGCGACGCCCATATATGATATAAAGAGCATGTCAAAAATGGATTTCAATCCACGCTCCCCACGAGGGGGAGCGACTGTTCGGCGTGACTATCTGGAAGTAGGGGACTTCCATTTCAATCCACGCTCCCCACGAGGGGGAGCGACGATGCGGCAGTAGCCAAGCACGCCGCCGAGGCACTATTTCAATCCACGCTCCCCACGAGGGGGAGCGACATCCCGCGCAAAAGCGCGGGCGCGGCTGGAAGGTATTTCAATCCACGCTCCCCACGAGGGGGAGCGACGCGTGCTATGCACGGTTGCGTATGGCACAAGCGCATTTCAATCCACGCTCCCCACGAGGGGGAGCGACCCTTGTCCTTTTTAATCGCCGCAGTTGGGTCACGGCATTTCAATCCACGCTCCCCACGAGGGGGAGCGACTAATAAGCAAGTAATTCTTATCAAGCACACAAGATTTCAATCCACGCTCCCCACTAGGGGGAGCGACTGGTGGCGTTCAAGCCCTTCGAGCGACCCGCTCAGATTTCAATCCACGCTCCCCACGAGGGGGAGCGACTCTTTCATCACCAAACAGCATTTGTGTGAAAATCATTTCAATCCACGCTCCCCACGAGGGGGAGCGACTTAAAGTAATTTGCCCGTGCAGTATCTTCTTGCAATTTCAATCCACGCTCCCCACGAGGGGGAGCGACGCGGGGAGGGAATTTGTCGGGCAAAAACCGGGTAAAATTTCAATCCACGCTCCCCACGAGGGGGAGCGACGTATCCGCTTGCCGAGCTTGAGCTATACAGGAGAGGAATTTCAATCCACGCTCCCCACGAGGGGGAGCGACCGCAACTTGCGCAAGGCGCGGGGCATGACGCAGCAAATTTCAATCCACGCTCCCCACGAGGGGGAGCGACAAGACAGGAGGAAACGACATGACAAAAAAGCTTGCATTTCAATCCACGCTCCCCACGAGGGGGAGCGACGATTCAGCGTCACCCCCGCTTACGCGGGGAGCATCAATTTCAATCCACGCTCCCCACGAAGGGGAGCGACAAAATACCCACGGGTCGTACCCTTGGTCTAAGCATATTTCAATCCACGCTCCCCACGAGGGGGAGCGACAATAGCCCCGATCCCCCTAATATCCGCCGAACGTAATTTCAATCCACGCTCCCCACGAGGGGGAGCGACACGCCAGCTTCCTAAACGCGGCACGACTGTCTTGGCATTTCAATCCACGCTCCCCACGAGGGGGAGCGACAGATTGCTCTGCGGGCTGGGGTTATGCGCCCAGATATTTCAATCCACGCTCCCCACGAGGGGGAGCGACTAACTCATAGTTGGTATAATCCGTCCAAAAATGTATTTCAATCCACGCTCCCCACGAGGGGGAGCGACATCGCCGGCGTTGGATTAACCTCGACCTGCGACGGATTTCAATCCACGCTCCCCACGAGGGGGAGCGACTGGCATTGAAATAATAATAAGCCACAACCAAACAGATTTCAATCCACGCTCCCCACGAGTGGGGAGCGACCGTTCCCGCTCCGCCTCTATGTCGTCGGGGCGGAGAATTTCAATCCACGCTCCCCACGAGGGGGAGCGACCATTACTTCGCCCTTTCTGCCTGCCTCGCACGCTTATTTCAATCCACGCTCCCCACGAGGGGGAGCGACGCTTGGTAATACTTACTTCGGCACTACTCCTGAGATTTCAATCCACGCTCCCCACGAGGGGGAGCGACATTGAGCGTTTATGTAAATGACAAGCTTTATAAATTTCAATCCACGCTCCCCACGAGGGGGAGCGACCTGTCAAGAAGCTTGGTCTTAATCTTGATTGGTTATTTCAATCCACGCTCCCCACGAGGGGGAGCGACTGAGGCGGAAAAAGAGCTTCAGCAAATGGCAATAATTTCAATCCACGCTCCCCACGAGGGGGAGCGACGCATTTATGTGATATAATAAAAATAAAAAGAAAGGAATTTCAATCCACGCTCCCCACGAGGGGGAGCGACCTTTTACTGGTGTTCAAAAAACTGTTGATGCAACCATTTCAATCCACGCTCCCCACGAGGGGGAGCGACCTGCGCTTTGTCCGCCGCGTCGTCCTCGCCCTCGCCATTTCAATCCACGCTCCCCACGAGGGGGAGCGACTTTGCAGCACAGGCACGCCATCCTCCGCCGTGCCGAATTTCAATCCACGCTCCCCACGAGGGGGAGCGACGGTCTGAAATTGTATGTTTTCGCCTTTGGTCTGCATTTCAATCCACGCTCCCCACGAGGGGGAGCGACAAGGATGACACGGGCAATCAGATAGTCGCCGCGTGATTTCAATCCACGCTCCCCACGAGGGGGAGCGACAAGCACACTATCTTTTTTTCGCACATTGTAATTACAATTTCAATCCACGCTCCCCACGAGGGGGAGCGACGAAAAGCGGCTGAAAAGTTTTTTGACAGATTGGATATTTCAATCCACGCTCCCCACGAGGGGGAGCGACGATTTAGATACAAAAGGTTTTAAGGCAAAACTGAGTATTTCAATCCACGCTCCCCACGAGGGGGAGCGACGCAGGATTGCAAGCTATTTGCCGCCCGAAGCTGGCATTTCAATCCACGCTCCCCACGAGGGGGAGCAACTCTTCAAGTCCCGCCTCTGTCTCTTGCAGAGATTTTTATTTCAATCCACGCTCCCCACGAGGGGGAGCGACCGCGTTGTTCTCGCCAAAAAAGTCCTGCTGATATTATTTCAATCCACGCTCCCCACGAGGGGGAGCGACGCGATTATGCGCACGGCGCTGTTTGAAATGCGCGATATTTCAATCCACGCTCCCCACGAGGGGGAGCGACCATCGAGGGCGGCGACGATTATGTAATACGCGGCATTTCAATCCACGCTCCCCACGAGGGGGAGCGACCTTAATGTGCTGTACGGTGCGGGCATAACCCGCGCATTTCAATCCACGCTCCCCACGAGGGGGAGCGACGATTATACGCGGAGGGCAAGCTTGCCGAATATATATTTCAATCCACGCTCCCCACGAGGGGGAGCGACCACCGCCTTTGCTTGCGGTTTGGGGAAAAGCTTTTATTTCAATCCACGCTCCCCACGAGGGGGAGCGACTGGGCAAAAAGATAGACGATTTTGTCGCATACCTATTTCAATCCACGCTCCCCACGAGGGGGAGCGACACTGGCTGTATGGGGTGAGGGCATGAAAATATGTATTTCAATCCACGCTCCCCACGAGGGGGAGCGACGCTGACCTCGCCCATGATGCGCGGCGAAAATGTATTTCAATCCACGCTCCCCACGAGGGGGAGCGACGGCAGTTTCGTCACGAAGAAACTATGCGCAGAATGATTTCAATCCACGCTCCCCACGAGGGGGAGCGACCCTTTGCCCAGAGCGCATACAAGGTGCAAATCCTATTTCAATCCACGCTCCCCACGAGGGGGAGCGACACTATATAAGCATATCTTCCCCGCGCTTGCGGGACATTTCAATCCACGCTCCCCACGAGGGGGAGCGACGCCCCCCAGCGAAGCGTTTTGTAAAGCCCACGGCGATTTCAATCCACGCTCCCCACGAGGGGGAGCGACGTTCTCAATCTCTGCTTTGAGCAAAGCCTTATTGATTTCAATCCACGCTCCCCACGAGGGGGAGCGACCCATATATGGTATAAAGAGCATGTCAAATATGGATTTCAATCCACGCTCCCCACGAGGGGGAGCGACAAGGCTATAAGGCCGTTGTTTGCAGGGGCGCGGAGATTTCAATCCACGCTCCCCACGAGGGGGAGCGACCGGGCAGGGTATACATGGACGATGCCGCGCTTGTGGCATTTCAATCCACGCTCCCCACGAGGGGGAGCGACATTAAGGCAATGTTTGGGCAGGGCTGCACAGTGCATATTTCAATCCACGCTCCCCACGAGGGCGAGCGACACAGCAAAATCAAAGACGGCAAAAGCAGCAAACTATTTCAATCCACGCTCCCCACGAGGGGGAGCGACGTATCATATATCAAAATCTTTTTTCACGGAGGAAATTTCAATCCACGCTCCCCACGAGGGGGAGCGACGGCTGAATGGTAATTCTGGTGTTCCTGTTGTGTTATTTCAATCCACGCTCCCCACGAGGGGGAGCGACGGGCGTCTACCTGTTATTATTTATATTCTAAAAGATTTCAATCCACGCTCCCCACGAGGGGGAGCGACTTCCCAAAAAGTACGCAACAACACAATTACAAACTATTTCAATCCACGCTCCCCACGAGGGGGAGCGACTTTTTTGCCCAATTAACATAGTCTTGCACCACAAGATTTCAATCCACGCTCCCCACGAGGGGGAGCGACGAGGTTAAAATGGAAATAAAAAGCTTCGAGGATATATTTCAATCCACGCTCCCCACGAGGGGGAGCGACAGTTTGAGCTTTCTGCCGCTCTTGCTACTGGTCAATTTCAATCCACGCTCCCCACGAGGGGGAGCGACCTTACAAAGCACATTATATGCAAACTTAACAGCGATTTCAATCCACGCTCCCCACGAGGGGGAGCGACCCCTTGGCTAATGCCCAACGCACAATATCTTTCTATTTCAATCCACGCTCCCCACGAGGGGGAGCGACAGTTTGAGCTTTCTGCCGCTCTTGCTACTGGTCAATTTCAATCCACGCTCCCCACGAGGGGGAGCGACCAGAAGTTTTGGTTTAAGAACGAAAAGCGTGTAATATTTCAATCCACGCTCCCCACGAGGGGGAGCGACTATTATGTCACAAGCCGTGACAAAAAGCAAGAATAATTTCAATCCACGCTCCCCGCAAGGGGGAGCGACGCGGCAGAACAGCCCGCGCCCGAACCCACACCAGAAATTTCAATCCACGCTCCCCGCAAGGGGGAGCGACCACCATGACACATCGCTTATTTCGCCATACAAAAATTTCAATCCACGCTCCCCGCAAGGGGGAGCGACAGGATTTTGACAGCATATAAAGAGATAGGCAGGGCATTTCAATCCACGCTCCCCGCAAGGGGGAGCGACCGACAGGCTGCTCGGAGCGCCGGTATACATGAGCATTTCAATCCACGCTCCCCGCAAGGGGGAGCGACGTAAATGGGAGGATTAAGCGCCAATGGACAGATATATTTCAATCCACGCTCCCCGCAAGGGGGAGCGACAGAGGTCTGTGACGGTATCCTTTGCCACAAATGAATTTCAATCCACGCTCCCCGCAAGGGGGAGCGACCAGTTCATAGTCGGTGTAATTTGCCCAAAAATGCATTTCAATCCACGCTCCCCGCAAGGGGGAGCGACCCTCCACACTTACCCGCACGCTACAAGGCACAACCGATTTCAATCCACGCTCCCCGCAAGGGGGAGCGACCCGCAGAAAATAACCGCATTGACGGACGCAGCAGATTTCAATCCACGCTCCCCGCAAGGGGGAGCGACGTCAATGACTTTTTTGATTTTCTGTTCCGTCAATGATTTCAATCCACGCTCCCCGCAAGGGGGAGCGACGATATCGACAAAGATACTCTTTTTGCAGCTACCATTTCAATCCACGCTCCCCGCAAGGGGGAGCGACGACAACGGGGAGCGTTGCGACTGCGAAATGGAAGATTTCAATCCACGCTCCCCGCAAGGGGGAGCGACGCTGACCTCGCCCATGATGCGCGGCGAAAACGTATTTCAATCCACGCTCCCCGCAAGGGGGAGCGACCTTGAATTTTGAAGTTTTGCTAAAGCAATATAGAATTTCAATCCACGCTCCCCGCAAGGGGGAGCGACTAGCGTATCTTAAAATCACTTACAGTTTTACGCATTTCAATCCACGCTCCCCGCAAGGGGGAGCGACGTTCCCCTGTAAACGCTTCTGGCCGTAGATACTACATTTCAATCCACGCTCCCCGCAAGGGGGAGCGACGCCATATGTAATTCTACTGTTTGGAATGCGTTAAGATTTCAATCCACGCTCCCCGCAAGGGGGAGCGACGGGCTGATGGCACTAAAACCGTTGTTAAATGTAAAATTTCAATCCACGCTCCCCGCAAGGGGGAGCGACCCAATGGTCAAAAATATTTTTTATGTTTTCAGATATTTCAATCCACGCTCCCCGCAAGGGGGAGCGACGATGCCTTATTTTAAGGAAAGTCTGTACATAGATATTTCAATCCACGCTCCCCGCAAGGGGGAGCGACTTCCAGCAAGCTTAGCGCTTCTTATGTTGCCAGTTATTTCAATCCACGCTCCCCGCAAGGGGGAGCGACAAGATGGTTTTCGGCGGCGGCTTCCTTTTGTCAGAATTTCAATCCACGCTCCCCGCAAGGGGGAGCGACCTTCCGCAGAGGGAGCCCTTTTGCATAGGGGGAAGATTTCAATCCACGCTCCCCGCAAGGGGGAGCGACTGACTTCCTGCTGCTCAAATTTTACGTTGATTTCCTCATTTCAATCCACGCTCCCCGCAAGGGGGAGCGACATGCTTGACCCTGACTGGCCAGGCTGGGAAGATGTATTTCAATCCACGCTCCCCGCAAGGGGGAGCGACCATGCCCCATCTTGCCCTTTGCGGCGCTGTACCTATTTCAATCCACGCTCCCCGCAAGGGGGAGCGACCGTCAAATATCGTCGCAGAGATTGTGTTAGAAAGATTTCAATCCACGCTCCCCGCAAGGGGGAGCGACGCTATAAATCTGGATAAATTTGTTTTGTTGAATATTTCAATCCACGCTCCCCGCAAGGGGGAGCGACATGCAAACGGATTCATATTCATATTGCCATACGGTATTTCAATCCACGCTCCCCGCAAGGGGGAGCGACCTTGATGAGTGTGATGTGTGTATGTCGGATAAATTGATTTCAATCCACGCTCCCCGCAAGGGGGAGCGACGCGAAATTGGCGCGCCAATCTACGAAAATATCCAATTTCAATCCACGCTCCCCGCAAGGGGGAGCGACGCCAATCAAGATTAAGACCAAGCTTTTTAACGGACGATTTCAATCCACGCTCCCCGCAAGGGGGAGCGACAGCATTATAAATTGCACTATAGGCGCGCAGAGTATTTCAATCCACGCTCCCCGCAAGGGGGAGCGACTGCCAGCAGCCGCAGCCGTTACACTGTAGGCTTTTATTTCAATCCACGCTCCCCGCAAGGGGGAGCGACACTGTACTCGTTACACCAGAATAGCCTGTCAATATTTCAATCCACGCTCCCCGCAAGGGGGAGCGACTGAATCATACTCGTCATTTATATTCATTATTTGAATTTCAATCCACGCTCCCCGCAAGGGGGAGCGACGCCAACGCCAATGACTTAAGCATATTGGATTGACATTTCAATCCACGCTCCCCGCAAGGGGGAGCGACAAATTCTGGACACTGGCGCACGCAGTAAGATATTTGATTTCAATCCACGCTCCCCGCAAGGGGGAGCGACTTGATGCTTTCGCTGCTCGAAACGCGGCAAGAAATTTCAATCCACGCTCCCCGCAAGGGGGAGCGACAATAAAATCACTTGATAAGTTACCGCAAAGGAGGATTTCAATCCACGCTCCCCGCAAGGGGGAGCGACGGCGGCAATGCCGCCCCAAAGGAGAGAAAAAATGATTTCAATCCACGCTCCCCGCAAGGGGGAGCGACGTATAATATCGGCAGATAAAGCTAAGGAGTTAAGAATTTCAATCCACGCTCCCCGCAAGGGGGAGCGACTGTATGCTTGCCATGTGGCTATCCTTTACCATGTCCATTTCAATCCACGCTCCCCGCAAGGGGGAGCGACCAAAAAATCGCTGGCACGCGAGCTTTTAAGTGGGATATTTCAATCCACGCTCCCCGCAAGGGGGAGCGACCCGCCAAGGAGCGATACCGCCGGATAGTAATTACATTTCAATCCACGCTCCCCGCAAGGGGGAGCGACGCGCCGCACTCGCGTGTTTTACGCTGTCAGTATTATTTCAATCCACGCTCCCCGCAAGGGGGAGCGACCCGAATGCTACAAGGCCCGCAAGCAGGCAGAGCGGATTTCAATCCACGCTCCCCACGAGGGGGAGCGACTATTTGTCAACCGACGATCCTGTGCTAATGCCTGATTTCAATCCACGCTCCCCACGAGGGGGAGCGACGAAGGTATTGAAAACGTTAATGGTGTTATGAGAATTTCAATCCACGCTCCCCACGAGGGGGAGCGACCATGAGGCGTCCGACATATGTCAGTGGGCTAAGCAAATTTCAATCCACGCTCCCCACGAGGGGGAGCGACGTGACGATTTGGAAAAGTTTGCTAAAGTTGCCGATTTCAATCCACGCTCCCCACGAGGGGGAGCGACATAAGCCCGTCGTGCTTTATATTGTAAGTTGGATTTCAATCCACGCTCCCCACGAGGGGGAGCGACTTATAATCAATGCGATTGTAAAACATCATATGCTATTTCAATCCACGCTCCCCACGAGGGGGAGCGACATTTTATGCAATCGCAAGCCATAGCAAAATTAAGTATTTCAATCCACGCTCCCCACGAGGGGGAGCGACTAATTGTGCCTGCCGTTTTCCCATTAATCATGGCATTTCAATCCACGCTCCCCACGAGGGGGAGCGACTAATATGGGTGCAGCTCCAAAGCCGTTTGTAAATATTTCAATCCACGCTCCCCACGAGGGGGAGCGACAGAGGATATACAGCGTTTGCGCACAGAGGGCATATTTCAATCCACGCTCCCCACGAGGGGGAGCGACATGCTTGACCCTGACTGGCCAGGCTGGCAAGACGTATTTCAATCCACGCTCCCCACGAGGGGGAGCGACTTCCTGTTCTACAATGCACAAAATTCATTCAAAGATTTCAATCCACGCTCCCCACGAGGGGGAGCGACTCAAGTGTAAAGTTTTTTGACCGTAAGGTTAATATTTCAATCCACGCTCCCCACGAGGGGGAGCGACAATGACTTTAGTTTCATTGGCTTGTCCATACCCTTATTTCAATCCACGCTCCCCACGAGGGGGAGCGACCCTTTCTTTATCTTTATAGATTGGCAGAGGTAGCAATTTCAATCCACGCTCCCCACGAGGGGGAGCGACATATATGCTTAAAATCGACCAATAAACAGAAACATTTCAATCCACGCTCCCCACGAGGGGGAGCGACCAACCTTGGTCTTTGAATCATTCTCTTTATAAGATTTCAATCCACGCTCCCCACGAGGGGGAGCGACGGAATCGTCCAGTAGAAAAGCAGGAGGATTAATATTTCAATCCACGCTCCCCACGAGGGGGAGCGACAAGGAACGCAATACTAAGGCAGGTGTAAAAATATATTTCAATCCACGCTCCCCACGAGGGGGAGCGACGGTATCGCCGGCGTTGGATTAACCTCGACCTCCGACGGATTTCAATCCACGCTCCCCACGAGGGGGAGCGACCAAAAATGCCCATTTCTCTCTCCTTTTCCATTTTTGATTTCAATCCACGCTCCCCACGAGGGGGAGCGACCCGATGGGGCCGACAACATCACAGATCTGGCGCATATTTCAATCCACGCTCCCCACGAGGGGGAGCGACAATGCCGCGCCACAAGCCAGCGGTCGCGCTCACAATTTCAATCCACGCTCCCCACGAGGGGGAGCGACCAAATTAAATGCCGAATCCCATACTGCAAGCAACATTTCAATCCACGCTCCCCACGAGGGGGAGCGACCTACAGCGGATATATGCCGCGCGAATCGCTTGCTAAATTTCAATCCACGCTCCCCACGAGGGGGAGCGACTAATATTATGGCCTAAAATGATATCGTCGCCCAAATTTCAATCCACGCTCCCCACGAGGGGGAGCGACCTCCTGATCGGTATAATTCGTCCAAAAATGTGAATAATTTCAATCCACGCTCCCCACGAGGGGGAGCGACGAGGATTACAATAAGGCCACCGAAGATATGGATAAAATTTCAATCCACGCTCCCCACGAGGGGGAGCGACTAATAAGGTCAACGGCGTAACACCGTTTTCGATCATTTCAATCCACGCTCCCCACGAGGGGGAGCGACCTTCCATCAGTATTTCACGGCCTCTCCGCGCGTGATATTTCAATCCACGCTCCCCACGAGGGGGAGCGACTTGCGTAGCTTGTAATGCGGGTGGGTATTTTGTCGATATTTCAATCCACGCTCCCCACGAGGGGGAGCGACCAAGCGGGTGGCATGCGTCCCGGACGCAAAAACATTTCAATCCACGCTCCCCACGAGGGGGAGCGACGCCGTCGCCACCGTGGCGGAGGCGGCAAAGAAATATTTCAATCCACGCTCCCCACGAGGGGGAGCGACGACCGAGTGGGAGGCAGTGGATATGCCGGGCGGGGAAATTTCAATCCACGCTCCCCACGAGGGGGAGCGACGCGGAATCATTTAACGAAAGGAGCGCAGCATGGACAAAATTTCAATCCACGCTCCCCACGAGGGGGAGCGACACTATCGGGGCGGCTTAGACCGCCCCTTGATTGTATTTCAATCCACGCTCCCCACGAGGGGGAGCGACGCGAACCCCTCGCTTGGCGTGTCGATAAAAATAGAATTTCAATCCACGCTCCCCACGAGGGGGAGCGACGGCTACGATATGCAGGGCAATATCGGCCAGCTTGATTTCAATCCACGCTCCCCACGAGGGGGAGCGACAAGGGGCAAAAGCCCCAGAGGGAGTAAAAAAAATATTTCAATCCACGCTCCCCACGAGGGGGAGCGACCCGCAGCTGCTCCTCCGCCGTGGGCGGGATTGTGGGATTTCAATCCACGCTCCCCACGAGGGGGAGCGACCCTGCTAATCATATCTGCGTGCGGATGCGTAGACGGAATTTCAATCCACGCTCCCCACGAGGGGGAGCGACCCAACCTGTACGATGCCGACCTGCGCGGTGCCAATTTCAATCCACGCTCCCCACGAGGGGGAGCGACGCTGCTTTCTCCGACGCTGCTTTCTCCGACAAAAGATTTCAATCCACGCTCCCCACGAGGGGGAGCGACATTTGTTCGCGCGCTGGATAGTCAAAGGGACGCAGATTTCAATCCACGCTCCCCACGAGGGGGAGCGACCGTATACACCGACGTGTCCCATTTTGCCCTTGGCATTTCAATCCACGCTCCCCACGAGGGGGAGCGACACCTTGTAGCCCGCGCTATATCGGACTACAAGGCATTTCAATCCACGCTCCCCACGAGGGGGAGCGACTCACGCGCCCGCCGAGACGCGGGGAGGGAGAAGATATTTCAATCCACGCTCCCCACGAGGGGGAGCGACAAAACGCCCGTGCAGAACTTTTACAGCACATAATTATTTCAATCCACGCTCCCCACGAGGGGGAGCGACTGGGGTAGCGTACCACGCCCGTCAGCTGCTCGCATTTCAATCCACGCTCCCCACGAGGGGGAGCGACGAAGCTGATTAACGACTTGTCCGACCAGATTTGCATTTCAATCCACGCTCCCCACGAGGGGGAGCGACGAGGACTTTGAAAAGGTGATAGACAAAAAGTGCGAAATTTCAATCCACGCTCCCCACGAGGGGGAGCGACAGCGGAAAAGTGCATTTGTATGCAGCATTTCCGCGAATTTGCTGAATATTATCCATTGCGGCACGGTGACGCGCGCTGAATCGCGCCGCAGGATTGCATTATTCAGGCTTTTTTCGGTGCGAAGAAGCGGTGTTTTTATGTACGCTTATGCTTCGCACTAAAGAATAAAGGTGTCCGTGGGTAAATATGAGCTTTTCGCGCCAAAGTGCTCTATCTTATTCTCGAAATTCTTTCCGAGGTAATAGAACCTTAGACTATCTTTCTCTTTATTCATTATAGCACACAATCGCGCTTTTAGCATACGGCATTGTGCGGAATCGAGCATACATTCAAACACCGAATTCTGCACGCGCTGACCGTAGTCTACGCATTGCTTGGCTATCTGGCGCAGCCTCCGCTTGCCGTCGGCATCTTCTGTATTAACATCATATGTTATCAGCACAAGCATTTTCACTCCCCCATAGCTTTATTTCCACAGAAACGGCGGATAGTCGTCCAAGTCGCCGCGAAGATAACGTCCGAGCAGCTGCGCCTGAATATACGGTATCAGGCCCCATTTAAGCTTTTCACCAAGGTACGGATGCTTTAGTTCTTCCCTTTTCTTATCCTGCCAAGCCTTTATGAAGCTCCTTCTGCCCTCATCGGTAAGCAACACCGCGCCGCTGTCCTGCATCACAAAATCCGTCTTTTTCACCATGCGGTTGTTTATCAGCTTCAGCACAAATCTGTCCGCCATGCACGGCCGCAGTTCTTCCATCAAGTCAAGCGCAAGTGATTCCCGCCCCGGCCTGTCCCTGTGCAAAAAGCCAACGTATGGGTCAAGTCCGCTGCTTTCAAGCGCCGATGCACAATCGTGCGCAAGCAGGCTGTATGCAAAGGACAGCATTGCGTTCACCCGATCAAGCGGAGGCCGTCTGCTCCTTGAATTGAAATAAAACACATCCTTCGCGTTGAGTATCATTTCGCCAAACGCGCCGAAGTATGTATTCGCACCGTTGCCCTCTATTCCGCGCAGACTTTCCATATTTTCCGCCGAAATCGCCTGCGGCAGGAGCGCCTTTATGCTCTGCGATGCCTCCGCCAGCTTCGTATCGTCAACGCGCATGCCGTGGTCTCTGCGCGTGCGCTCTATGCTCCACCTTGAGTTATACAGCTTTGCAAATATCATCGTCCGCGCAATTTTGCAGCTTGCGTGCATATCGTCCGCCGTTCTGTATTGAGTGCGCCGCAGCAGTACATTTCCGCTTATTTCGCCGGATACCCGCGCAAGGAACCGCCCGTTCGGCGTGCAGAGTGCGAACCCCACACCGCGCTTGGCGCATGCACCCATAAGCGCTGGTGATGCGCCGGCATATGAAAACGATACTATGCCCTGCAATGTGTGCAGCGGATATCTGGCAACCTCCTGCTTGTCCCGCATTGCAACCACGTTTTCACCTTCAAGCGACAGGTATATGTCCTCCGAAAGCACATAAAACGTATTAAGGAACCTTTTCATGTGATCTCCTCCATCGCCGCCTTAATATATGCGCCGACCGAGCGCTTTTTCATGAGCGAAGGCAAGCACATTTCATTCAGCGAACATGCCGCGCAGGACTTTGTCGGCTTTACCTTCGGCGTATAGCCGCGGCTGTACATATCATGCATTTCTGCTATCGCCTCAAGGACCTCCTTGCGCAGTTCGTCCGTGAAGGTTATTTCCATGCGCCGCCTCGGCATGCCGTAAAACAATGCACCGCGCTCTATTTTACAGCACAGCATATGCTCAAGGCACATAGCCTGCGCGCAAAGCTGCAATGTGTCCCCCGTGTCCGTCCTGAATTCGCCGCGCTTGTATTCCACGGGATACGGCTGCCACAGCCCTTCTTTACCGCGCATTGGTACTCCGATGCTGCCTTTATGGAATTCCAATGCGTCGCATTGACCGGATATGCCAAGCTCTGCCGAGTGCACATATACACCGCGCCGTATAATAACATCGCCGCGGCTTTCGTTAAATTCCGCGTCATGCACATGTTCGTGCATCAGTTCGCCGTCCACCGTGCGGTAGTTCTCCGCCCACAGCTTTTCTATGTGTATCAGCGCCCATTGCCTTCGGCAGAACCTGAAATGCTGTAGCCCCGATATCTGGAGATAATCCTCCTCACGATAGTCGGTTATATTCTTATGCATTCAACGCCCGAGGGGAGCGCTGCTTCATCAACCGAAACATTGTAATCCGAATACGCGCGCGGCGTATCCACTCCTTCTCTGCGCTCAGCCTTTACCAAATCGAAAAGCTTATATGCCGGCGCGTTGCCAAGCTCCGAATCATGCTTGAACACAATAAGTTCCCTTGTGGCCATTTTCCCGCGCGCGGCTGCATGGTCAACTTCAAACATATTCATTATCGCCTGCCACAGCAGTTCAAGATCCTCCTCCGAAAATCCGGTGGTCTTGCGCGCAAGGTTGGCAGAAACGTAGCCTTCCGCCCTATATAGCGCATAAGGAACAATGTATTTGCGGCCCATCTCCGTGCCCTTCTTTTCGGCGTCCGCCTCCGTTGTTATGGCAACGCGGGTTATGGTCACTTCCTGCGGCATTATCGGGTCCACGCTCTTTGCAAAGCTTAGCTGTACGGGGCCGCGCACCTGGCCGCAGTTTAGCTTGTCCTTCACAAACGTCGTCATCACGGCGCCGAACGTACGGATATCATAGAAGTTTTTGCACATGAAGTCCCGTATTTCAATGTCCAGATTCTCTTTCTTTTTCTTCGCGTCCGCAACCTTTGCCGGTTCTATTCCAAGATAGTCGTATGCTTCGCGGTCGCTCCTGTTCAGCGGCACGTTATCCTTTATATATATGCGGTAGCCGCTTTCGCCTTCCTTTACCGTTTCCACATAGTTGCGTATTTTGCGCTTCAGGCAAACGTCCGTAACCAGCCCGTAGCCGGTTTCCGGATCTATGCGCGGCATGTTTCCGGAATCGGGATCGCCGTTGGGATTGCCGTTCTCCACGTCAAACAGTATCACGAAATCGTAGCGGTTCTTAATAGCTTCCATTGTTACCTGTCCTCCTTTTTAGTATAAAACCATTGTTTTTGATGATAATAGCCAAGATCGAACGAGCATTGTTCCTGCGATGTATGCTTTATCGGGTACGTTTCGTCAAATACATCTTTTAGTTTACCAACTTCCATGTCGAACCACCTTGCTCTATCTTTATTAAGTCTGTAGAGTTTGCGAAGATGGCTTTGATACAGCCCATTCAGCAGTTTGAATGTCCGTGCCGGAGTAGACATGGCGGAAATATAATATTTATCCACAATCGTGGCATTTATTTCCGGGTTGACCTCCTTCTGCACCTTTTCATAATAGGCAAACAGCCTTCCGAGCGTATATGGTATGTTTGTGCTTTGTTCATTAAGGCTCACCGTCAATACCTCCTTTGGACAGCCCTTATTTGTGTTTTTCAGATAATATGCCTTGATTATCGCCGCGCGGCCGCGGGTTATGTTCCGTTCGGCCCTTATGCGCAGCATTGCCCCGTTCAAAAGCGCCGCCGGATATGCCGTGCCTGCGAATATCGCCCGCGCCGTGGACTTTGCAAGCACGGAGCTTGGTTTTTTATCCTGGGATTTCGGGTTCACGGTTTCATTCAGCATGGCCCATATGGGCAGGGTGTCGAATTTATCGAACTTGCTTTTAACTATCTCCATGCGCTCGTAATGCTCGTTCACGTTGCGTATAAAGCTGCCGAACTCATTGCGCAGGAAAAAGCTTACGGACAACCGCGCTGCGTTCGGCGCAAGCCCGAGCACATAATACGGTCGTTTCGGGTCTATTTTCAGTTCATTGCAATACTTGCCTTCCGTTATTCGCTTTACCGCCGCGTAAAGGTCGGCGTCGCTCAGTCCGGTGTTGTTATCGTCCCCGAACATCCACATATTGGTCAGCCCGTTATACTGTTCCTCCGCTCCTTCAGCCCAGCATACAACGGTAGTATCGCCTATGCGGTGCACGTTTTCCTTATCGGACAGCAGATAATTCAGCGCGGATGTGTACGCAAACGCCGCGTACTTGCCGACAGGTGCATTGTAGTTCTGCTCCTTCCCGTATGAACAGAATGCGGACGCATTGAACGATACCAGCGCCGCGCCGCTCGACTGCGCATCCGCAACGCCCTTTATTGCCGGATGAGTTGGTACAATAACGTCATCTTTCCCCGTAACAAGGCATTGCATCCGTTCTCCGTCGCTGCTGTCATAATATTTCTGCCATGCGGCCTTTATCTCCGCGTCCTCGGCAGCAAGGCGGCCTTTTACAAAAAACGTTACATTGCCGCCTTTGTACAATTCATTCAGATTTTCGGCTATCAGCGGATGCTCGGCAGCCGACGCGGGCTCCCACCCATCAAAGAAGTTAAGTATCGCCCTTGCCGCCGCGGTGTCTATACCGTCAAGCAGCTCACGGTGAAAGCCTTTGCATGCTTCAAAGCATTCCTTAGCGCGTTCAGGTTTACCCTTGCCGTCTATACCCAGCATATATGCGGAATTATCCCAAAGAAAATTCGACGCAATGCCGGAGGAACGTTTCACAGCTGCGGGCAATATTTTCTCCATAGGCACGGATTGCGTCTTTTTGCCGGAAATAATCTCCTTGAACTGAGGGATAAAGCCAAGCAGCGTGCCGTCCTCGTCAATCTCCAGCAGATAGCTTATCTTCACCGTGCTCCAGCCTTCGCGCGCTATTTTGCCCTGCTCCGCCAAATCTTCATATAATTTAGTCAGCGCCTGAAGTATCATGACTTCACCCCCTCGCTGCCTATCGGCGGAACGGTTATGACCCCGTCCTTCATATTTGCCCTGAAGAACATCGGCCTGATTCCGTCATCGTTTGAATAATCCATGTCCAGCAGCATCCAGCCAAGGTCTCTTTCGCCTTTCAGCTCATCGGGGCAAGACGGCATCTCCTCGCAAAGGCCAAACCGTGCAGGAAATTCACGCGTACCCAAATACGGCTGATGATAGCACTGGCCTTTCTCCGCGCGCCGCTTTATCATCTGCTGAAACTTTGCAGGATTATCGCTTGCGCTGGCCTGCTCGGTCATGTCGAAATGCGCCTCTATCACATAGTGCACATCCTTCAGCACCATTGACGCGCGCTGCTGAATGCTTTCGGGCGTTGCAATGTACGCTTCGCCGCTGCCTTTTTCCATTATTGTTTTAAGCTTGCGGCCGCTCACAACGTCCTTTACCTCGTTACGCCTTATATTTGTAAAGCGTATAGGCGCACGCACATAGATTTTGTCTATGTGCCATCTCAGCCCCGGGTGCCACAGTATTGCTTCAACTATTCCCCGCGCCGCCGACGGAGTCATCACGTCGTAACTCACGCGCTCCGTTTTAAGCTCGGGTCTACTGAAGCATGCATAGTCGCCCCATACTTCTATCCTTACAGACAAGATATCACTCCTTTCGCTGTTTTATATTATAAAATTTATATTGCTGCTCTCCTCTATCTTCAGCCCCATCTTTTCATCATAAATGCCCGTGTTTATCAGCACGGCGTTTTCATCGTCTATCATTTCTATGCAGCCCGAATAATAGAGCGTTTCAAACTGGTTTTCGTATATTGTCACTCCGTAGCGGCCCGCCTCCCTGAATAGCTTACGGGACTTTTCGCCGCTTCTCAGCCGCGCAATGCTCTCCACGCCTTTGCCAAGCGGTATGTATACCGTCCGCGTGTTCTGGTCAATTATGCGGAACTTCTCGGCAATCGTTTTGAACGGCATCATGCCGTAAACCTTGTCCTTTTCAAACGCCTCCACCACGCGCGCCTTGTCCGTCCCGTCGCCGAGATAAGCCCTGTATGTGTTGAAATACTTGCGCACAACCTCCGGCGAACCTATGTCCTCCTCCCCACGCATGGCGCTGTTAGCCGCAGATATGTTCATTTTCAGCATTCTCGGCGCGCGGTGTTCGCCCGTGAATACGGCAACTATGCTCTCCTCGCGGTTACGCTTGCCTTCGCGGTTGCATCGCCCCGCCGCCTGAAGTATGGAGTCAAGCCCGGCCATTTCCCTATATACCGTCGGGAAGTCTATGTCCACACCCGCCTCTATAAGCGACGTTGAAACAACCCTGCATACCTCGCCGTCCGTTAGCCTTTGCCTGATAATGTCTATGGTTTTTTGCCTGTGTTCGGGGTACATCAGCGTGGACAGGTGAAACCTGCCTTCATTGGGCAGCTTATTAAACACGGCCTGCGCCGCCTTGCGCGAATTGACTATGCATAGCACCTGCTCATGCCCGCCAAGCCGCGCCGCCAGCGCCACATCATCCAGCTCACCTGCCTGTTCAAATGTGACCCGTTTGAACTGCTCATATGTCCGCCTAACTTCCGGACATATCTCTTTTATGGCAATGTTTGGCGCGTATTTTACAATATAATCGTCCACCACCGGCTGTGTTGCCGTGCATAACACGGCGGTGGAGTTGAAATGCGCACACAGCGTGCTTATTGCCGCAACGCAAGGCAGCAGATTTTCGCTTGGCATCATCTGCGCTTCGTCAAATATAATTACGCTGTTTGTTATGTTGTGCAGCTTTCGGCATTTTGAGGAGCGGTTGGCATAAAACGATTCAAAGAACTGCACCGCCGTGGTCACCACCACCGGCGCATCCCAGTTTTCCGCCGCAAGCGCGCTTTTGTAGTCCGCCGAATCGAAGCTTTTATCTTCCTTATCGAATACTATACCGCTGTGATGCTCCAGCACGTTTTTATCATGCAGTATTCCCCTGAATACCTTGGCGTTTTGGTCGATTATGGAGGTGTATGGAATTACGTATATTATGCGCTGCATGTTATGTTTCACTGCATGCTTCAGCGCAAACGCGAGCGATGCCGTGGTTTTGCCGCTGCCGGTTGGTGCGCTCAGCGTATATATTCCCCTTGGATCTTCGCCCGCAGCAAGACATGCAGAAAGTATTTCCCAGCGTTTTTTGTTCAGCTCACTCTGCGGGTTAGCCCACGGAGCAATATGCTTTTCAAAATATGCCAGCAGCGTCGCCATATCATCGTATTCTTCGCGTGCAGCCCTCCCGCCGGACATGAAGTTTTCCGTATCCAAATAGTCCGCATCAACAAGGCATGAGTACAGCATTCTTATCCAAACGGATTCATAAAACCTGTCCCCGTAAAAATTCGGCCTTTGTGGGGCTGTTATCAGCCTATCCATGCCGCGCGGCTCTTCTATACCGCCGTTTTGTGCCTTTTTCATTCGGCCGCAGAATGTGCCGTCATCAGCCGTGTCCATTTTGGCATTGCCAACGTTCGGCAGTCCTCCGTGATGCCCCGCAATGCATATCGCTTCGTGCACGGCGTTAGCCCTGAAGCATTCAAATGCGCCCGCCGTTGAATGGTCAACTGCCGGCCCGCCGCGCAGCCTTCGCTGAAAGCCCTGAGTGTTTTTGCCGTCATCATGCCGCATCGCTTCAAGCTTGGCGTGTTCTTCCGCGCCAAACTGCGCCGCAAACTTTGCGCACAGTTCCGCCGTGCCGCGCTCATGTTCATCAACCGTTTGTTTTCTTCCGTCTTCCGCAATATGCGCCAGAAATACCGTTTCATCCATATGCTGTTATCTCCCGGCCTATGCGGCCATGCTCCGCTTGTTCAACTGTGCCTTAGAGTTCAAATACTGTGCCTGTGTTATATTGTTATTATATCAACATTATTTATTGTTAGCAATGCCAATCTTTATTATATTCCCGCCATTTTGATAAATTCTGATATTTATTTTGCCAATGTTATACGGACGTAATTGGACAAATATAATAAAGATCCCCCCCGCATAGCTGGGGGGGATCTTTATTTGGTGCCGGAAGTGGGACTCGTTCGGCGATACTGGGGCAGTATCGCCGCCAGCCCGGGGAACTCAAAAAGTATTCACTGGATACTTTTTGCCCTTCGGGACGTTCCCTTCGAGTCCCGCTTATCTCTTATCAACATCAAAAAAAGAGTCCGTGGCTGAACACGAACTCCGTATCTGGTGCAACAAGACAATCCAAATCCGAACCGTTTTTGTTGCTGATAGCTTCCTGCAATTCCGCGAAGGTGATGGTTTTTGTGCCTTCCTTGTAGTTGAAGGTGATCACCATTTTATCATCGTACAGGAAAATCGCATTGATGAAGGTGTCGATGAGCATCTTGCGATGGCTCTGTTGCCGCACGTCCAGCTTACGGAAGCGGTGGAGCCAGAAGGTCATAAACTCCGCGCTGACCTTGGGCTTCGCCAGCTTTTCGCAGGCAAGCCTGTTCTCAAGCTCGTCGCGGCGGTTTTCCAGCTCCTCCAGCCGCGCCTTTGTGGAGCGCGTCAGGATGCCCTGCTGGATGGCGTTGAGCAAATTGCTGATGGCGGTATCCGCTTCACGGAGCTGTTGCTCATACAGCGGCACGTTCACATTATCCCTGTCCTGCAAGTCTATCAGCATGGATACGATGGCTTCTATCGCTTTGTCGTCCATGACCATTTTCATGGTTTCACCGATCACCAAATCCTCGATCCATTCTTTCCTGACGGGCCTCTTGTGGCACTCGGTACGCTTCTTTTTGACGGAAACGCACTTGTAGTAGTGATGCACCTTTCCCGTGCGGCTTGTGCCGCTCTCGCCGCAGAGATAGGCCCCGCAGTAGCCGCAGAATAGCTTGGTGGTCAGCAAATAATCGTCCTCGGCCTTGTGACGCGCCGGGGCCTTTTTGTTCTTCGCCAGCTTCTCCTGCACCCGGTCAAAGAGGTCTTGCGGTACGATGGCGGGTATGCCGTCAGGGATTACCACATCACGATAACTGAACTCGCCCATATAGCGGCGGTTGTTCAGCATGTGCTGTATGGAATTGAAGGTCAGCTCGCCTCCTCGCTGGTTGGTAACACCTTTTGCGTTGAGCGCATCCCGCACTTCCTTCATAGTCGCGCCGCCGTCATACCGCTTGAAAGCCTCCAAAACAAATGGCGCGGTCAGCGGGTCGATCTGAAAGTGCTGTTCTGCGTCGATCACATAGCCAATGGGCATCATGCCGCCGTTGAATTTGCACTTGAGGGCGTTGTCCGTCATGCCCCGGATGACCTTTTCGGAAAGGTCGGCGGAGTAGTATTCCGCATAGCCTTCGAGGACGGATTCGAGAATGATGCCCTCCGCGCCCTCTGAAATAATCTCGGTGGCGGATACCACCTTCACGCCGTTCTTTTTAAGCGTGGCCTTGTACCGGGCGCTGTCATAGCGGTTTCGCGCGAACCTGTCCAGCTTCCAGACGATCACTATGTCAAACAGACGCTTGCCGCTGTCCTTTATCATGTTCTGGAATTCTGGGCGGTTGTCGGTCTTTGCAGAATACGCACGATCGATGTAATGCCGCAATACCGTGATTCCGTTTTTCTCGGCAAAAGCGGCACACTCGCGGAGCTGCCCTTCGATGGATTCTTCCCGCTGGCTGTCGGAAGAGTAGCGGGCGTAGATCACGGCTTTCATTTCGTATCCACCTCCGAGAGCATCTGCACAAGCGTTGCCTTCAATCGTTCGTTCATAGCCG
>ERZ827520.869-NODE-869-length-42016-cov-55.484712_pt1 | contig 42016 bp, 68 predicted proteins | sample MGYA00519581_ERZ827520 | MGnify/ENA primary metagenome ERZ827520 (study PRJEB31778, sample SAMEA3449339) | human gut metagenome | biome: human gut; feature: human-associated habitat; material: faeces | place: United Kingdom | collected 2010/2012 ...
TTCCCGCAAACTCCCTGACCGCCGAACGCTCCCACATATCCTTTAAGCCCTCAACGCCGTCTATGCCGTTTATATAATCGTTTATACCTTTCCCGAGCAACTCGTCAAGTCGTTCAACAATCGTGTTAAGGTGCTTGATTTGTTCTTCAAGTGTTTCATTCTTTCCCTTTATTTTGCGGTAACCCGCCTCATAAAGTGCTTCTGCGATTGTTGTTATTTGCGTTTCAAAATACGGATACGGCTCGTTCGTGTATGGCTTTCTACAATCTGCTTTCCGAAACCCGTTCCCAATTTCTCTTCTCATTTCTTCAATCTGTTCTTGTTTTGTCATTTTCTTAACTCCTTAAAAGTTCGTCGATTTTATCTTCGTCGGGTACATATCCGCCGTTGTAGCCACATTCGTTGCACACATATTCGTCACTTCTGTCGTCATAGTCCAAGTCCGCTCCGCAATAAGGGCAAACACCCTCAAATTCCGCTTCTTCTTTAATTTCTTCCTCGCAGTACTCTTTCATCTCTTTGAGTTTAGCAATGGTGCGCCCTGCGTAGGTTTCAAAGCCTAACTCTTCTATCTCGGCAATCGCCCCGTCAAGTGCTTCAAGGCGTTCCACCTTTTCGCAGTCGCCATTATACTCACCGAACGCGTCTGTCAACATTGTACTTCTTATCATTTTCTTTTTCTCCTTTTCTTCTTCAATTTGTTTGCTTTAACGACCGCTGCCCAATTTGTGGGCGACCTGTCAATTTGATAAATGTTGCCGTCGCTGTCCACCCATTGCTCGTCCGCTATCATAGGCGAAACTTTTGCGTGGCACTCGGCAATCGTTGCCATAAGTTCACTTGTTGTTTTCATTTATTACCTCCAATGTTTTTTACTAATTCATAGACACGGGAGCGACCGTAGGTTATTCCGAGTTCTTCTCGGTTTTCCCATATCTCTCGCGCCGTATATCCGTTTTTAAGGCACTTTTCAATCTCGGCGACTTGCTCATCATAGTTGTCGCTTTTCTTGCGTCCAAGTGCCACTCCCACCGCTTTTCGGGCTTGCAATGCTTGTTTTGTCCTATCCGCTATGATGTCGCGCTCGAATTGTGCAAATGCCGACATTACATTAAAGAGCAGTGCGCCCATTGCGTCAAGTCCATTTCCGCCGACAGAAAGATTTTCTTTAATAAATACTACCTTGACTTTCATTTTATGAGCAAGCAAGTCAGTGGTTTCGATAAGGTCTTGCACCGACCTTGCCATTCTACTCATACTCTCAAAGTAAACCGTGTCGCCCGCTTTAAGTTCTTTAAGCATTTTCTCGAACTCTTGACGACCGCAAGCCTTTTTAGTCCCGCTTATCTTTTCTTCAAACACTTTATCTATCTTATAGTCTTTAAGCACAAACTCTTGACGTATAAATTCTTGTTTATCTTTTGTACTAACTCTCATATAAGCAAAGTTCATTTTTCTTACTCCTTTATGTAAAAACCGCCTTTGGTATGGTTTAATATTATCATATCCAAATGCGGTTGTCAAGTATTTTTATTTTATTGTTTTAATTTTTTTTGTTCCGCCGTCATACTTGCGCCGAGTAGCCTTTCAAGTTGCTTTTGGAGTTCAAGCGGACTTTGGTTAAGTTTATTTTCAACCGAGATTGTTGCTGAAAAGTTGTTTTCCACAAGTCCTTGCCCCGCGTCCTTGATTTTCATTCGCGCCATTGTTGCCTTGTCGTTGACATTTCCGACTTCGCCCGCGTGAAAGCCGAGTGAGTTGAAATAGTCGTCGATTGATTGCACCAACAGCCGTCGCTCGTCATCGTCATCTTCTGCCCACGAATTGTAAACTTTTACCGTTATGCCGATTAGGGCGCAAAAATCTTGCTTGTTGGCAGGGAAGTCAAAGTATTCGTTGTAAAATGCGATAAGGTCGGAATAGGCGTTGAAATAGCCCCTTATATCGTCATTATTTAGACTAATAATATGGTCGGTGTCTTTAAGCCCGAGTTGGTGGATAACCGCCGTAATTTTCGTTGCAAGGCGATAGCCGTATTTTGCCGTAAGCGGTTTAGAGCGGGCTTCGTTTGCGGTTTTTTCAGCGATTAGCCTTGAAAACATTTCGCTTGTGCCTTTTTTGATTTTGTCTATCTTATAGTCGATTTCGTCCATTTGGACGGGTTCGCCATTTTCGTCAATATCTTGTATAATATCTAACATATATTATTCCTTTGGCTCTTTGCCGCACCGCCATTCTTCTGGCTCTGTGCCGTACCACCATTCTATGAGGTCGCCTTGCAGGGAATGAACTCCAACTTCCCTAAACCCGTCATCAAGTGCGTTGTTGCATTTGTCCATATAATCGGTCAGTTTTTCAAGTTTCGTCCTATTCTCATAAATGGTATGGCTATCGTTTTCAAACGCATACTCTATGATAGAAAAAACGGTGTCCTTAAAGTTAGGTGTCTTTTCTTCATATAGTACAATTATCTTCTTCCATATTGTGTCGGGATAGGTGATAAACTCGTTCTCGGCGGGTTTTACCGCTCTTGTATATATCCGCATAGCCATTATGTTTTCATTAAATAAACTAATCATTTTCTTCTCCTATTTCTCGGCAAAGCCTTTGTATTTCGTCGGAATTGATGTAAGTACGCTTTGAGGGTTTTGCTATTTTGGCAAGTTCGCCTATGTTTAGCCCAAACCAATTATATATCATTGCACATACAAGGTCTTGTAATTTCTCATTCTGCTTGCTTGTCATATTCTTCCACCGCCTTTTTAAGTGCTTTAAGTGTTCTCATATCGGCTTTTGCTGACCTAACCGCCGCTAATGACGAAAAAACAACAAGCACTAATATTATCCCTATAATTACATAACTTGCGATTTCCACACCCGTTGTGGCGTGTCTTGTGGCAAGCGCAATGTCAAGTACAAGCCCCACAATCGCAAAAAGCGCGAATAATGTGCCTAAATCTAACGCCGCTTTTGTTTGCTTTTCCTGCTCTTTAATAAAATCTTCGGGTTTCATATACTTCCGTCCTTTGCAAAATCGACAAATTCAAGTTGCCTTTCTTCTCTCGGCTCATAAGACTTACCCCGCAGCGACGGGTAAAGTTCCATACATTTGCGCCTTGTGCGCCCTACCGTTTCCATTGACGGAATTTCTTTCGCCTTTACTCTTTCCGCAAGTTCACCGAACGGGATATTGATTGAATACCCGTACTTGTTCAGGACAAACCCATAAAGGACAAAATCGCAGTCCCTTGCGCGTGGTTTTTGTTCCAAAATCTCTTTAACGAGTTCCGCCACTTGTCGTACTTTCATTTATCTACTCCTTTAAGTATGTTTATAATGATTTTTCCCGTGCTTGCCTTGTCGCAAAAGCCAAACTTAACACCGTATCGCTCTTGCATTGTTCGCAAACACTTTGCAAGGGTTTCCCCTTTGACTTTCGTTCGGGGAGAGTGCCATTCAGCCAAATTTCCGTGCGGCGGCATTTCCTCTACAAGAATAATGAGTTGTATTCCGCATTCTTTCGCCCGCTTGCACTCGTCCCTAAACCTTTCGTGTTGGTTTCCGCAGACGTTTCCGCAGAGTTCCAAAAAATCTTTCTTCGTGTCAATGGCTATCGTTTGGTTATCAAGTCGGGCATAGTCGCCGACAAAAAGTTTCGTCCTTACTACTTTATAACCTTGTGCCTTAAAATATGCAAGTTTTGCTTCGTGCTTGCCCTCTTGCTGTCTTGTGTCCGATATAATAACAAACTTATCCATTATTCACTTAAAAAGGTAAAAAGTCGTCCATTCCGCTAAAAGATTGCGGTGCGGTCGTGGTTGTTTCAGTGTCGCCGTCGTTGCCCCAATTCGCTCTTATAAGCGAAAACCCGTCGGACGGAACTGTAATGTTAAGAGTTCTCTTGCCTTTGTATTCGGGGTTAAGCCCGATTGCCGACACCTTGTTGATTTGGATTTCGTCGCCTTTGGTTTTCTTTTCCCAATTATGCGGGGTAATCGCCAACTGCTCGCCCCAAATCGTGATTGTTGCTTCTTCATAAGCGTTTGTTACTTTGTCTTTGTATTGTATATTGAGTTTATTGCACTTGCAACTCTCAATGTACCTTACTTTACGGATTTCATACTTACTTTTGTTTTCGCCTTTCTCTACAAGATAAATCATATATGTTTCTCATTATTTGTTTTCGTTGTATTTTTCAAAATATTCAACCACTTCATCATAGTCTTTTTGCTTGATGTCTTTTGTGGAAGCATAACCCTTGCTCACAAGAAGTTGCTTTGCTTTCTCCGCCGTAATCTCATTGTTCGCCGCAATCGCAAAAATTCTCTTGATTTGTTTCGGGGTTATCGGGTCATTGTCAGACAAAATTTCCTTTGCCCTTTCTTCGTTGCTTTCATCTTCAATGTCTTGCGTAAATGCGTCGGAAAGTCCCGCTATTGTGAGTGCCAAATCAACCACAGCCCGTTTTTTTGCCTTCTTCAACGCGCTGTTGGCACTATCAAACGCTCCCGCTACACCGAAAGAACGCTCATTTGTGTTAGCGCACCCGACACCCGTTCTTACAACTTTGCCGTCATAGTATGCGGTTGCCTTAATCTCATAGTAGAAAAACCCTTTATTATAGTCTTTGTAACTATCGGTGATTTCAGTATCATAAGCAAGGTTATATCCCATAAGGACTTTTTCCGCTCCGCTTTTCCATAATGACGGTGTTTTCGCTTTCGGCACTTTACCAAAGTCAACACCCCTTTTAAGCGTTGTCGAAAATTCTCCTATTCTCAATTCATAGTTGTTTCTTCTGGTAGAAAGTTCCGCTTTTGGTGCTTCATAAACAATAATGTCATTTTCCATTATATTTCTCCTTTAATTTTTTATTGTGTTTAAGTAAAATATCAAACCACTCATAATCGAGTGTTATCGGTTTGAAAACATATCCGTCTTTTTTTAAGTGCAATACATATTCGCACTCGGTGTTTATGCCATACTCGGCAAGTAAGTTCTTGTACCCGACCAACTGCACCGACAACGACTTCTTGTCAATTACGCTTGTTGCTTTGTAATCAATCAAAAAAATCTTTCCGTCAATCTCGCAAACAAGGTCGCATTTCCCGCAATACCCTAATTTCGCCGAAAACAGTGCCTTTTCCGTGTAAATCACTTTTGGTCGATAAGTTTTATACCACTCGACAAAACTTGCGATATAGGGCAAATATGGGCTTTCTTTCATTTCGTCATCAACTTCGCCTGTAAGCGCATAGGTTTCGCAAAGTTCGTGAACTTCCGTACCGCGTTGCTTTGCCCTGTCAAGCAAACTTTTGGACAATGCGTCTAATCTCTTAAAAGAAATCGGCTCGCAAATTTCGGTTACGCTCGGATATTCTCTTCCGTCTATTGTATATTTGTGGGTTTCTTCGTCAAAGTTAGTCGTCATCGTCATCTTCAAAAATTGAAACTTCGTCGTCCGCTCTATCGACTTCACTATCTTTGCTGCCAAACAACCAATCAAGTAACATTTTTCTTCTCCTTTATAAGTTTTTTAATTACCTTGTCAAGTGATTTTATCGGACACTTTTCATAAGTGTTTTCAAAACTCACAAAATCATAATGACCGTCCAAAAGGCACGCATATTTCGTTACTACTGAACAGCACACATCACAAGGCTTTAATTCGTGTACATACTTATGACAATTACATTCTTTACAACTCTGCGGCTTGTCTTTCTCAAAAGCATAAAACCGTTTCATTGCAGTTGCCCTTTTTTCATTTTATCGTAATAGTCCCTAATGGCAATATCCACTTGTTTCGTAAAGGATATTCCATAATACCCCTTAATATCACTCATTTTCCTATGAGTGCTTTCGCTGATTTTGATACTTCTTTTCGTTTCTTGTTTTTCTTTCGAGTTTTCCATTTCTAACCTCCAACTATTTATCATTATACCATTTATTTATCCGCTTGTCAACCACTTGCGACTACTTTGACAATGTTTTTTTATACTTTTTTTCTTGACTTTATAGGTGGTCTATGGTAGTATTTCCTTATAGATAAAACCAAATTAGGAGATTTGTTATGATTTGCCCGAATTGCAAAAGTGATGATGTAAAAATTCAAGTTGTTGCCGAACAGAAAAAGCGTGGCGTTCTCGGTGTTTGCCTTTGGCTTATTCTCGGTTTCTTTACTTGCGGTGTCGCACTTCTCTTTCCTTTACTTATAAAGAAAGGTAGTAAAACCAAACAATATGCTATTTGCCAAAATTGCGGTCATCGCTGGGAAGTTTAATTTTTCTTAACTTTTTTGCAAAAACCGCTTGACAAACGCATAAAGCAAGCATATAATAGACTTGTAATCGGTATTCGGTGAGTGATAGCATTGAGTATCGGCAACTGAATATCGGTTATCCTAAACCGCTTAAACAACCCCGCCTATCACAATAAGGGAAGTTTAAGTGGTTTTTTTATGGATAAAAGGAGATTGCCTATGGCAGAAAGAAGAATGTTTGCAAAAACAATAATAGATAGCGACGCGTTTCTTGATATGCCCTTGTCGGCACAAGCGTTATATTTTCACTTATCAATGCGTGCGGACGATGACGGTTTTATCAATAACCCGAAAAAACTGCAACGAATGGTTGGGTGCGCCGATGACGATATGAGATTGCTTGTCGCAAAGGCTTTTATTATTCCGTTCGAGAGCGGAGTTGTGGTAATTAAGCATTGGCGAATAAATAATTACATACGGAACGACCGCTATAAACCGACGAATTACACCGAAGAAATGGCGCAATTACAGGTCAAGGAAAACGGTGCTTATACCGAGAAGTTACCGCTTGGTATACCAAATGGATACCAAATGGATACCCTGTATAGGTTAGGTAAGGATAGGTTAGATAAGAATAGTATAGAAGAAAAAGACATAAATGTAGAAAAAGAAAGCCCGACGGACAAGCCGTCGTCGCCCGCTCCAAAACACAAGTATGGGCAATATAAGAATGTTTTATTGACTGAAAAGGAATATAACACGCTTATCGGAATGACCGACGGAAAGGAAGCAATAGAGTTTTTTGGAGAATACCGAGCCTACAAAGGTTACAAAGCAAAGAGCGACTATTTGGCGATAAGAAAATGGGTTTTCAACGCACTTAAAGAACAACGAACGAAGAACGGCAAGGCGAACTTCACCGAGCGTGAGTACACCAAAGAGCAGTTGGATATAATAGGACGCGTGCCGAACATTGAAGATTACGACTTATAAGGAGTGAAACAATGAAATTTCCAACATTTGAAGAAATTGATAAAGGTTATTGTGTTTATACCGACTATGTATATCTCGGCAAGGACGATTGTGGCGAGCCTAAATATGGTGAGAAAAAAGACCTCGAAGTTATAATTGCACATAATAATTATAAGGAAATTATAAATGGTGTTTATATTACTCGCAATAGGAAACACGAAAACACAGGTTTTAGGTTCGTAATTGCAGGCAATAAATATGGCTATCATTATAATTATTCTGAAAAGGGGTGGGCTGATTGTGTGGCTAAAATCAAATCGGTTTTATCCTTTTATCGTAGGTGTATTAACACCATTTTGGCAGAGAATAAATGAATAACAAGGAGTGAAAGAATGAACGAACAAGTAGCATTATGGGATATTGACGAAACACTTACAGATTATAAGGCAATCAAATCTACCGATTGGAAATGGAATATGGCGACCGATTATCCTGCAAAAAACGGGCTTACTGCATTCTCGTGCTTTGCGTGCGGTGGCGGTAGCACAATTGGATATAAATTATGCGGGGTTGATGTTCTCGGTTGTTGCGAAATAGACCAGAAGATGAACGACGTATATGTTGCAAATCATCACCCGAAATATAACTACCTTATGGATATTCGCAAATTCAACGAACTTGAAGATTTGCCCGAAGAACTTTTCAACCTTGATATACTTGACGGCTCACCGCCTTGTACAACGTTCTCAATGGCTGGCGAAAGAGAAGATAGTTGGGGAAAGAAAAAGAAATTCAGAGAGGGACAAGCCGAACAAACTCTTGATGATTTATCTTTCGTATTCATTGATACGGTCGCAAAACGTCGTCCGAAAACAGTAATTATGGAAAATGTTGAGGGACTATTATTGGGCAATGCGTATAAATATGTTGAGAAAATATATGCAAGGTTCAGAGAAATAGGATATACGGTGAGGCATTGGCTGTTAAAGGGCGAAGATATGGGCGTTCCTCAAACAAGGCATAGAGTGTTTTTCGTCGCAACAAGACTTAATTTTGACTTGTCAAATATTGACCTTACATTCAATTATGAGCCGATAAAATATGGCGACTTTAAGACCAACCACGAAAAGATTGCGAAAGGCAAAATGAGTGAAGCGATAAAACAAATTCGCCCAAACGAAGCCGTAAACGAATGTATGTTGCGTATCTATGGAGCAAATAGTGGCATAACCCATAGGGTTGTTAGAGAAAACGATATATATCCAACACAAACAGCAGGACACGGAGATATATGGACGGAGAAAGGCAATCATCCCTCTGACGAAGATGTGCTTCACGCACAATCATTCCCAGAAGACTATAATTTGGGTAATGAGAAATCAGAATATATATGCGGTATGAGCGTTCCGCCGATTATGATAAAAAGACTTATGACAAGGCTTATTGACAGCGGATTGTATAATTATAAACTCAATAGATAAGCAATGCACCGTTTGGGCGGGAACGGCGTAAATAAACAACAACATAATAAAATAACACCCGAAGTTGAGAAACCGCCCTTTCTCGGCTGAAAAAGGAGTAAAAAATGGAAGAAAAAACTATGACAATCAATGAACTTATCGACAGAATTAACGAAGCACAAGCGTTAGCGTATCAACAGCACATACAAGCGAACGCAATCATCATCAATGAAAACTTTGTGAGCGTCCCCGCAACATTGGTAGGCAATACGGAATATCCTCCGATGATTTGTGGGCTTGAAACGCACTACACCAGAGCCGAACTTCCCGACAATACTATGTTTGCAGTGTGCGAAGTAAGGGAAACGGAACGGGAAAAAGCGATACGGCTCGCAAAAGAAGAAGTTGTACGAAAGGTTAAAAAGTACATTGACGAACTTTTTGACAAGGTGGACGACTTGACACAAGAATAAAGAGAAAAGGGATAGGCAAAGTGCTTATCCCCTTTCTTTTGTCCTTTATCTCCTGTTGCTATCAAGCATATACCTAACTTTCGCCGACTTTTCCATATAGTAATCGGTCATATCGGTAATACGCATTTCAATGTATTCGGGCATAGGCTCTGATTTGCTTTCGTACATTGACCGCATTGCTTTCGCCTTGTTTCTCATAAAGTCGTACCAAATACTTGCGTGTTCAAGTTCGGCTTCGGAAAGTTTAGTTGCGATAGATAGTTTATCGGTGTCCCCTACAAGTTTTGACTTTGCCGCGCACCTCGCATATTTTTCAGCGTCGGCAAGTTCTTCTTCCACATAATCATAAATTTTTTCGAGTTCTTCCATAATTATATATCCGTGTGTATTTGAGTAATGAATTTAGCAATCAAATCGGCGTACTTTTCATCGCCTTTTTGAATGGACAAAAGCAAGACAATGATTGCAAGAGTTTTTAAGTCGGCAGGTAAAATTTTCGCCGATGTGTCGCTAACCGCTTTGGTTATCCTATCAATAATTGCTACTTTTACTTCATAGAGTTTTTCTTCCATTCTTGTATCCCTTGCTAAAAACCGCGATAATTACGCGAGTTTCACTACCGACACATTAAAGTAAGTGTAAGTCGCCGCAACGCCCGTGTTGGCAAATGTCAGGTCGATTGATTGAGTGCCTGTACCCGAGCAAGGGCAAGCGTCCCTAACTTCCACTATGGTCGCCGTTGAAAAACTTTCAATGTCCGTTGTTGCCGTAGGGGTTTGGGTTACTATACCAGTGGGGACAGCCACGCCATTGCGATAAAGTTGCAGGCTGACTTCGCCCGCCGTTGTCGTGAAAGAGCCAGAGGCACTGAACGCTACCAAATACAAGCCTTTTTTCAAGAGCCTAATCGCATTACTTCCACTGACGTGAGAAATCGAGCAGCCCGTAATGCGTGCATTGTTGTTGATAGGCATAAGTGCGCCGCTGGCAAGAGCCGTGCTTGTGTTGTTGTATGCACTTAAAGTGCTTTTACAATATTGATTATTAGCCATAATAAAAATCTCCTGTTGTAAGTTAAAGGGGAGCATAGTCGCTCCCCCGTTGTCAAGGAACGCTATCAAGCGTAAAGTAATTTAGTTGGTTAAAGCATTAAACCAAATTGTTGCCGCAAACGCAGCCACAACCGCAATTATTATAGCAAGTATAAGGATTTACGGACGGGTGAGTATAATACTGCCCCAACTGACTTAAAATGTAAGTGCTTTGGCTACGATTGCTGATTTCCGCTTTTGCGTCGGACAAAGCCGTGCGTAATCCGTCGATATAATTTTCTTGAATTAAATCGCGTGTTGCTTGGTTCTGTTCAATGATTGTCGTACGCAAGTTGCAGCAACAGTCTTGCAACTGCTGTCCGAGATTTTGGAAACCGAGTTGTGTGCTGTAACGATTGTTAAGAATTTCCTTATCAATGCCACAAATACCGCTTTCAACGCTTTGGAAACCGCTACGAATATCGTTTTTAATATCCTGACTTCCGAGAGCCGAGTAAAGTTCAGCGGTCGTAAGGCTTGCATTGGTTGCAGAGCCATTACCAAAGAAACCATTGCCACTTATTGCAAGCAAGAAGATAAAGAGAAGAATAATCCAGCCTACAAAGCCGTCTCCCCAACCACCTTTATCGTCCCTGTCCATAAGGGCGGCAATATCGCCGAGAGAATAATCTGCCATTTTGTTGTTCCTCCTATATATATTTACACTCAAATAAGCATTGCGCACTACTTATGAGAGAGTAGTCCTAAAAACCATTAAATTTGAAACCGTCGTCGCCACCCTTGTCTTTAATCGCTTGTTCGATTTCATTCCACGATTGATTGCTTATTTTATGAGTAAGCCCAAACTTTTGCGCCATTTTATAGTAACGCTTTACTTCATTAAAGTTTTCCATAGTAATAGTGCCATTTTGCGCTTGTTCACGAATGTATTGTGCAGGGTTTTTGCCTGACGAAATAGCCGTCCTTACATTCCTTGCCATTTCGGGGTTTTTCTTTTCAAGTTGCTCTAAAAGCATATTTACCGCTTGTTTTGGATTTGCAACGCCATTTGCAATCTTTACCGCTTTTGTGATTTGGTTAAAATTAAATGCCATTTATATCCACCTCGTCTTGATTTTTCTTATCCGATTGTTTTTGCGAGCGAGCGATTATCTTTTCTTCCAGCGAAGAAATGCGAGAAAGCACATTTTCCGCCCAAATCGGCACATTCTCGGTAGTTATCTCGTCCGACGGCTTTTCGTCGTTTTTAGCCCCGTTTAACGGCGCGAAAGAAAACGGCTGACAACTCACAACGCCATTAGACATTTTCTTACTATAAAACACACCCATATTATCAACAAAAACATTTACGGGAGTTCCGTCAACAGGCACAGGATAGTTTTCCATATCTTGTATCGTTTTCACAACAACATAAGTGCCGATTTGCGTAATGCCATTTGCGGGTGGTTGCGGTTGGTTTGCAATAGGTGATTGTATTTGATTGTTAAGTCCGCGAAGTTGGTCGATTTGGTTTTGAAGAGCGTTTATCTCTTGATTGTAATTTCTTGCATAAAAGTTAGGATTATATCCCATACCCATTGCCATTGTCAATTTCCTCCTCATCTTTACTTAAATCAAAATCTTTAAGTGCTTGTTGCACTTGTTTTATACCATTTATAAGTTTATTTATCGGCGGGATAGCGGTCGCTCGGCTTATATCTTTTCTTATAATTGATAATACGACTTGACAAGGATAATAGTTGAGATACCGAGTGGACGATAATCACAACGCCGACATCTCTTGCCTTGCAATTCCATATTGCGCCGAGCGCAACCATACTCAATAATCCATAATATGCGGATATATTTGTATCAATTACATCAACCGCAAAACTTATAAAAATATTGATAATTAAAATTAGACACCACGGAGCGGAAAGATATGGTTTGTGTGTTACGGCGCATAAAAAAAGCCAATAAGTGATAAATGCCGTTATCGTGTTCAAAAACCGTTTAAGCGCGATATGGCTATCAACATATTGACCGAATTTTATAATGCTCGGATTGTTTATTTTTAGCACAAATTGTTCGGGAAAGGAAAATTTTAAGACATACCACGCGCAAAGATACACGCACACAAGGTATATCATCGCACGGATAACGTTCTTGTTCATTTCCTATCCCCCTACAATTCGTAATATGCAATCAATAAGCATAAAATTAAGAGTATGAATAATCCACTCATAATCTTATAGAGTTTCATTTTCATACCCTTTGTGTTTTGTTATCTTTTAGCGCAAAAATCGTCAAAACTGCCGACAAATGCACCGTTTGCAACAGCCGCACGGAACTCGTTAAGAAGTTCGAGTTTTGCCTGTTCTTGCTGTCTTTGTTCGGCTTCTGCTTTCTTTTGCTCGATAAACTCATCAAGCGATACAAGGCAGTTGCCGTCCGCCACTTCTCTGCGATATTCCGCTTCATACATATCGTGGTCGGCTTTCGCTTTTGCGATTGCTTGTGCTTCTTCGTTTGCTTTTTGTGCTTCCGCTTCCGCATACGCCTGCTCTACAATGTCAACGGACTTGCCGAAACCGAGAGCCTTTGCGGTTTTACGAAGAGCCACCATAATGGGGCTTTCCCAACCCGCACTCACACAACCCAAACAAAGAATTGCCATAAGTAAGCCAAACACGAGTACACCGATTATGATACTTGCCCACAAAGGGATTTGCACATTCCCATACACAATCCCACACGAAGCACCTGCGCCTGACATTGCACTTGCGATAAACGAAGCAACAATACCACATATCGTTTTAGGATTGTTTTTAAGGTAAATTGCAAAAGCACTTTGCTTTTTTGCTTTCTTTTCCTTGACAACTTTTTCCTTTGCCATAGTTTTACCTCTTTTTTTGTTTATATTTGTCGCACAAAATGCTATAAAAATAGCCCCAACTTTTGGAAGAGTTTTGACCGCAATAGGTTTAGTGGCTTCCATAAGTTTAACCGCCTTGCTTGTTTGCACCGCTACCTTTGTTACTTTAAGTGATGAAACTAAAACGACAATCGCTTTAAGTGCATAAACGGCAAGTGCAACCGATAACGCACCTGTAAATATATCGGCTATGCTTATGATAAGTGTCGATACATTTGATTTCAAGTCGCTCCGATACGTTACAAGTATTTTAAGTATCATCACAAAAGACAACAAACTTGCAATAAGCGAGCAAATTTGCCAATCTATTGAAGTTAGGCACATTGAAACAATGCCGAAAAGCAAGTCAATAACCGACAAAATAAGCAATGTTCGATTATCAAGAGCCTTTCGGACAATCTTTTGTTTCAGCACCTCATCGTCTGACATAATTAAAATACGGGAATATAGGGGGCTTCTGCGGGTTCTTGTACGGGTGCTTCCGTAACAACGGGCTGCTCAACGACTTCGGGGGCAACTTCTTCTACGGGGGCGGGAGCGGGTACAACTTCTTCTTCCACGGGTTCGTCCGCAACTTCTTCCACGAAAAGCATAAGATAATCAAGCGTTTTCTTTTTTGCCGAAATATCAAATGCCGCTTCTTCCTTTAAGAGAATATCCGCAAATGCGCTGATAAGCACATCGCTCCAACCGCGCTGTTCGCCGATAGCCTTTGCTTCGTTGAAAGCGTGTAAGTCGTTATCCGCAATTTCGCCTTGCAGTCTTGCAATTTCACCAAGTAATTTTTCCGAGTTTACTTTTAACATAGTTTACACTCCGTTTTTAATATTATAAAAGGCTCAAAAGTTCAAGAGCCGCTTTGTCGGGGAATATTGTTACGCCGAAAGAGTTTTGCACAAGCAACAAAATCACATATACAATCACGCCAATAATCGCCATAATTGCAAGCGATGAACAAATCACAAGTGCGGGTTTGCCGAAGTTCGCTATTTGCATAAAGACTTCGTTTACAGCGTTAAATATCGAAAGAATTATTGTAACAAGGCAATAGGGCAATGTTAAGATACACAACATAAGCACCATAAGCGGTATGCCGTACGACCTATCCGCATAGGTTTTAGGCTGTTCTCTCTCATAAACATATTCCGTGCCGTCCTTGCGACGGAAACGGCGCATATCATCAGCCTTTTCGCCCTCTTTAATAACTCTCTTCTTTTGTACTTTACGCAAGTTGGAAAAGTCAAATTCCAAAATAGGACGGAAACTCTTATAAAATGCTTCCGCTTTGTTTTGTTTTGCCTCTAACTTCTTGCGTTCTTCTTCAAGTACCTTGTTTTCAAAGTTGAGTTTTAACTCGTCTTGCTTTGTCTTTTTAATATCCGCCAAAAAGTCGCGGTTTTCACGCGTTTCTTCAACGGACTTTTCAAGAGTAAGTGCGTGGACGATTTCCTTACCCGTTTCATTTACATCGCGCTTGCCCGAAACAAAATCTTCTTGCATACGAGCAGTCGCAATGTTGGTGAACGTGGCAACTTCTTTCGGCACGTCAGGAACGGCGAGATTTGCGTTCTGCGCCACTTTCTCCGTTTCTTCGACAACTTCATCGTCCGAAAGGTTTTCGTCGATTTCAGTAGTGTTTTCGTCAGCCATTTGGTCTTTCATTTCGCTTTCAAATTCGTCAGCCCTATCTTGCCAATCCATTTTTACCCTCAATTAAAAAGCGCACAAACACATAGGTGTCTGCGCACTCACTAAATAAAGAATAGCACACAAAAGTGGTTATGTCAACACCTTTATGCCAAAAAAGTAATGATTTTTTTAATTTATTTTTCGGTATCGCCGTCAAGTGCGGTTTCGTCGGTGCTTTCTTCTTCCGCCACATATTCTTCAATTCCCGTGAGTTGCTCATTAAATTGATAATAATTAGTGCGAAGTCCAAGATATTCTTCAAGCGTTAATGCGACCACGCCCGACAAATCTTCAAGTGGATATGCCGTAAAATTGTGCCTATCCGTGGGTTTTACAAACACCCTTGTCTTATTATCATTATAAGTGAGCATATTTTGCTCTGCAAATTTAGTAAAATCTATGTTCATAATTACCCCTTAATAATATTGCTCAACTTTGGTAAGAGTAACATTCTTTCCAATATAAAATGCTTTTGAGTTTGGCTTGTTTCCCTTTATAACAGTGATAAAATCTATATTATTAGACGAACTGTCTATGCTTGCACGTACACTACTGTTGTTTCCTGCTGTTAGGGTAACCAACGATTCTAATTCAGTCGTTTGCGGACTTTCGTCTGCCAAAGTATAAGTTATACGTGTTTTGTATGCATTAGAAATAATTTCGTGCTGTATCGTTCTCGAACCATAATACATACCCGAACCGTCCGAAAAAGAACCTGTTGTAACGTTAATTGCGTTCACCCCGCGACTTCCCGTCCAAACAGTTTTCCACGAAACAGCACTTTCCGTGTTAATTACAACAGAAACCGCACTTGTAACAGTAATCGTTTGCGAAACTGCACTTGTTTCACCATTTGCGTATTCAGTGCCGTTAATAGTAAAACTAACAAGTTTATACCCGCTTGCAGGAGTTGCCGTGATTGTCAGAGTATCGCCATAATAGACAATTCCGCCACTTGTGATATTGCCTGTACTTGCGTGTTGGTTAGGCGACGATGTGCGATTTACAGTAACAGTCGAGTTAGCACCTGCTTGTATCGTAAGCGAAAAAGGCTTTCCCCATACCGCTGTTGTGCCGTATTTTAACACCGTCAAATCAGTGCCGTTGTATTTTATTGCCGTGGGCATTACATTGTTAAAATAAAGTGTCATAATCTTAAATCGTTATCGTTAATGTTGTACCCGAAAGAGAGAAAGCGGATTTATCAAGTTTGCCGCTTATATTGGGTATATCGCTTGTTGTAGCGACCTTTGCTCCTTTCCACAATAAATTACCAGAACTTCCACCAATTGCAAGACCAGAAGCATAGTTAGTACCAAGCAAGCTTCCTACAACAAATGTTCCATCTACTTGGTCGGAAGCATAACCGATGTAAGGATTTTTGCTATTAACTGTTCCCCATTTTAAGTTCGCCCCGTCAGAATTAGCAGAGGCGTCCATTTTAACAGTCTTACTCTTGTTTATAGTTCCGCCGTCAAGTGACAAAGCATTGACATCACTTGCTTTTGTAGGAACTGTTATGTTTGCTGTCACGGACGAACTTTGGTTTGCAGTGAAAGTCTGAACATTTGTGCCGTTCTTTTGAATTGTAAGCGTGCCATTGTTGACTGTCGGTATTTGCGTTGTTTTTGCATAACCTTGCGCTTCTACCCACGCTTTAACTATATCACCACGAGGCACTGCATATTGATACATATTGTTTCCATAATTAGTACCAGTTTCGCCTGCTTGCAATATCAACATTCGTCCAGTATTGTAAGTGTTTGTACCGTCGTAGTTTATGTAAAGGTTCTCTTTTGAACAAGCACCGTTTCTATCAGGTGTTGATACGCCACATATACCTCTTGTCACCAATCCAGCGTTTGCAGCAGTTCCAGCAAATATAATACCGTTTGGAGCGACAAGTTGATTGCCACCAAGCGTAGTCGTTGACTTTGTAGTTCCTAAAACGCTTACGCCTGTATTTTCGGTTTTGCTTAACTTTCCACTTATATCAGGAATTGTCGGTGGGTCGGCAAGAACGGCATACGGGATTTTGATTTCTTCCGTGCCGTTCGCCGTTTTCCTTATAGGTTTATAGGTTGCCATACTGCATACCCCCTAATTGTTTATTGTAATTCAAAGAAAAGTCCGCCGACCATAAGGTCATCACTCGGTGCGGTCTGCCCCGAAGTACCCCACTCAACCGACTTGCCACCTGCTGTTACGCGACCTTTTGTGTCAACGGTTACTGCGGAATATGAGCCAGCCGTTACGCCAGTAGCGCGCAAATACGCACTCAAATCACCCGTTCCCACAATCGTAAAGTCATCTTTTGAAAATGTCAGCCTTTGGTACTTATCCCCTGTATAATGCAATGCATTTGCAGTACCACCAGAGTCAGTCCCAATAATTTCAAGTTCATTGGAAACTTTACCCGCTGTATCCGCGTGTGCAGCATTGTCCACTTTTGTGGTTTTAATATCATCTATAAGAGCAATGTCCTTTTTAACGCCGTCAGCAACGCTGCCGCTCGTCTTTCGGTATATGGGGCGTTCAGCCGTTCCGTCAAGGATTATTGGCTTGTCTATTGCACCAAAGACCAACCTTGGCGGTATTGCATTCCCGTTCTCGGTCTCTTCTTTGCGGAAAAAAGCGTGATTATCTCGGGTGTACATATGGTCGGCATAAAGCGAGTAAAATGTTTTTTTACCTGAAATTGTTTGTTCTGTATCTGTTGTTACATAGTTGGTAGGAACGGACGGAATATCCGTTTTAAGCGCAAAATCACCGACTTTCTTGCCACTATCTACAAATGTCTTATTAGTGCTGTCATATTGCACCAAATTGCCCCCGACAAGATTAGTGCGGGTTGCAAGCGTTTGAAGTCCGCTCTTTGTGGTATCAATGTTTCCAGCCGCGTCAAGCACAACCTTGCCGACTTGCGCCATTCCGTCGCCGTCAAAGACAAGCGCACCTGAATTAGTGCCGTCGTATTTAGGCACAACCAAACCAGCAGGGCTTGTAAGTTTTGTGGTGTTTCCGTGGGCAACTTCAATCAACTTGTCCTTGACTTGAAGCGTGGTGCTATCAATCGTGGTCGTCGTTCCGTTGACCGTGAGATTTCCGCCAACTGTTACGCCACCATTGACCGACAAATTGCCCGTAATCGTGCCACCCGTCTTGTCAAGTTTTTTACCGTCTTGCGTGTCCACATAGGTTTTTGTCGCATAGCCCTTGTCCGCAATCGCAACTTGCAAATTGCTACCCGTGAGCGTTGTAACAAAATCGCCGTTATTAAAGGTAACTTCCTTGTCCGCCGAGCCGTCAAAAGTTATGGACTTTTCAGCGTTTGTGCTATCATTGCCTACAACACTAATCGCACCCGTCGTCTTTTTCGCTTCCTTGACAACTTTGTTTGCGTCCGCCGTATTATCTACATTACCAAGTCCTATATTAGCCTTTGTAATATTTACATTGCCTTTGCGATATTCGGTTTCAACGTCGCCCTTAACGCCCGTAACGCCACCAGTTTTCGCTATTTCGGCAACTTCGGCAAGCGCACCCTCAACATTCGTCGAAGTAAAGTTATTGGCGGTATCGGCAAGCGTAACTTGTTCCGCACTCGTTTCGGGCAAAACTTGCACAAGTGTCCCTTGTGCGTCAACTACTCTATGGATTTTCCTTTTTTCAGCCATAAAATATCTCCTTAATCTTCGCTATAAATATAATCGCCGACACTCAAATCCGCCGAGTTTACGCTCTTGTGGCTCTTTGCGTCAACTATTTTAGTGTTTAAGTCCTTAATCTCTTGCAAGGACATTCGGAAACCTTGATTTCCCTTGTTGACATAGACAAACGCTTGCTGCCGAAAACCTTTGGTGTTTGCGGTTGGGTCAATGCGTGCAAAACCGCCCAACTCCAACGGCACGGCTTTCACTTGCTCCGCCGTAGTTTGGTGCGGGTTATTCATATTAAGGACGTGGTCGCGGAAATATTGCGGCTCTGCCCCACTCAAATTCGTATAAGCGGATAAGGTGGTATCGTCTGCGGCAAGGCTCACATTTGCGTTTTTACGCCCTAAAACATCGGCGGTAACACTTGCACCCTGCGGCTCTTCAATTTTGACATTTACGTCCTTTTTTGAGCCGTCCGCGCCTATCTCAACATTTATATTGTCTTTCCCAACGACATCAACATATACATCTACGCCGAAATCGTTAGCGTCATTGATTAGTGGCAACTTAATACCTCAACATTTTGATTTGCACAAATGGTTTTAATGTTCTCTTCGCCGTTCTCGCCTGCGCCATAATAGGTGATACAGAACACATAATCGCCCTTTGTAAGTTTCTCGCTATCCACTTCGTCAATATCAATAATGATTTGTACGAACTTTGTGCCAGAAACTGGGTCTGTTTGTTGCTCCAAGTTGTTATAAGTGTAAGAAAGCACTTCCGCGCCCTTGCGGTCATAGAAATGCACTTCAATGCGGTCGCCCGTGGCAACTTCTAAATTATCAAACTTATATCTTAATGATACAGTGTTTTTGACATACCAATGCCACTTTTCATCTTCATACCACGGTGAGTTTTTGGTTTCAATTTGTATATCGTTCATCGTTTATCTCCGTCTATTATATATGAATTGTAGAGAGTATTCGTAAACCTACCTTTCCGAGCGCAGGCGAAAGCGTACGAACCACGCACGGATAATAATGGGGAGTATCATTTGCCGAAACTACCAAAGGCAAGATAGTGGTATCATTTATTTTTGGCGTTATAACAAATGAATTTGCTCCGCCTGTTGTAAGCGGAACATCAAAGTAAGTCGATGTGGATATACTTGAAACAACAATTTTTTCGTTTCCACTATATCCAACAAAAGAAGCATACCCACCCCCGCCAACAAGATTTTTGAAAGCGAACTTCTTTGTTTTCACGCCGTTGACAGTCGTGCCGTCCACGAACTCGATTGTGGGCGTGCCAACCCCTGCGATTTGACTTATATCGGGGGCTTGCGTAAGTCCGTCCGCAATAATCTCGGTGTACAAGCCACTTTCAATCGGTGAGTTAATTGCGCTCGGTGCAACCAAATCGCCAACCGCATATTCCTGCCCCGAATTGATTGTACTGGTGTCTATTTTTTTAGGTGTAAAATTTGCCATAAATACCTCAATATTCTAAAAGAGTGAGCCTTTGCCAACAAGCACCGTCATAGAAAGGCTCTACCCCAATAATCAAAAAGTCTTTTGGTGTCCCGTCAATGTTTTTCGACATAGGCGTGTCGCCACTAACCGAGTTGACATAAGGGCGCACAACTTCACCGATTTTGAATATCATTGACTTGTCGTTGCTTTCAACGCTCTTAACCAAATTGCCGTCAGTGTCATAATATTCGCCATATTCTACTAATAGTTTAGCAGTTTCTTTACCATTTGTCCACTTATTTATAATTTTATTTGCGAGAAAAGTGCCGATTTTTTCAGTGGTTTCCCCGATTGTTATTTTAGTTTCCGTTTGATAAAGTTCATTATATGATAAACTTTGTGCGAAAGTTCCCGTGCCGATTGAAACGGGTGCGCTTGATACTTGAAATTGTTGCCCAGCAATGCTTGCCGAAACGGATTGTACCAAATATCTATCATAAATGTATGTAAATCCCGTATATTCCGACGAGTAAGGATATGTATGGTTATAGTCATAAACAATCCCAAACGCCAAAGACAAGTTGTTAGAAGTTGTGCCGTCTAACAGCACACCTAACTCAAATTTCGGCGCATATCCTTGTTCACCGTCTTTTAACTCAACGCTAACATTCCTAAACGCGGCATAGTTGTCATAATATTGAGCGACATTGCCCGTAATTGTTCCCGTTTTGGTATCTCCGCCACCGCCTTTACGACCTCTGCCCGTTGTGTAATTGTAATCAAAGGACAACGCTTGCGATAAATCAATGGGCGACGAAATAGGCACATTTACTTGAAAATATGCAATATAATAGTCATCTCCTTGCCCAAAGTATTTTGTGTTGGAAGCCACCCTTTCTTTAAGCGTAAGCCCCGTGTTTCGTGCCGTGAGTTGTTCCGCCGTCAATGGCGCACGCGAATAAGTACATTCTTCACTCGTATATCCACTAAAACCCGTATTGCCAACCGACGTGTTGGAAACGACCGCAATGTTGTTCTCCGAAAAGTTTACGGTCTTTATCTCGTTATTGACAATTTTGTTATTATCAATATCGCCGTATATGTTTTTTGCTTTAATTACTATTGCCATAATCACGAAAGAAGTTGCGTGTCGATGACGATTTTGCCGTCCGCACCCATATACATATACAATCCACAGAGATTGCAAAGTTTATCAAATGCCGCCCACACTTTTGATTGTTCCAAAAACGGATATTTTATTGTGGTTGACGACATTATCGTTTCCGCATTTGCCGTAATAGCAAACTCATATTTCGTTACATAAGCCTTTAACCTTTCAAAAACAGCCTTTGCGGTCATCGGCGTTGTACTCATTTTAATCTCGTTGCTTTCGGTTTCTTGTAATTCCAAAAGCCCGTCGGACAATTCAAGGTCGATGTTAAAGTTGTTTACATCGTATTTTAAGTCAGAAATAAGCATTTTAGCGACACTTTGTTGTTTGTTTGCCGTGGAGTTCTTAATTATAAACTCAACGGGGCTATTGCGCCCTATGGTCTTATTTTGCACATATCCAAGCAACTCGCCGCCGTCGTCTTTCACTTTAAGCGACGCAGTGCCCGACATAACGCCGAAAATAGGCTTGTTGTTTGTCGGTCTATCGCTTTGAGATATATCCATATCAACCATATTTATTTTATCAACCGCATATCTTACACCTATGTTAATGCCGCTGATAATAGTGGGGTATTTGCCGTTTTTTGAGCCTGCGTCGTCCATACCCGCACTTACACTTATATGATATAATGGCACGTTTTCATACGTCCCAATGCTTTCCGTCTTTGTTGCAACTGGAAAATATGTAATTGCGCTATCTATATCAAAATATTGTCCGTTAATATATATACTTGCGGTTGTGTTTCCAAACGCTCTTTTTGCGGGGTAGCGGTTATTATAGGTGTCAAACGCAATGGTAAGTCCTTGTGCGGGAGCGGCACAAATGATATATACATCATAAACACCCGTCCCCGAAATGCTATATATGCTTACTATCGAATAACCGACCTTATTAGGCGCAAAAGTATGCCCCCCGCCCAACTTGCTATGACTTAACAAAAACGGGGTTGCGCCGACATTTGCCTGTGTATTACACACGCTAAAAATATCCGCCGTGTTTGGCACAAGATAAGTGCCGTCGCGTTCATAGGTCGCTGCCGAAATCTCGTTTGTTGCCGCGCTTATGGACTTTATTATTGCCGAATACTCAATCATACACTTGCTCTCCAAATAGCATAAAGAGTAGTATTCTTATAAATAAGATATTCTTCGCCGTTAAGATAGTTAAAGGTCGAGCCGTCCGCCGAAGTTCCCCACTTAACGAACTCATATCCGTTCCTTGTGGGCGTTAAGCCATTGCCTATAACAACATTCGTGTTTTTCGGAATTTCGCGGCTTGTGGGCATTTGTGCGACCGTATCAGTGGTGTTTGCATTGTAAGTCAACGAAACATAGTCAAGGTCGTTGTTTGTGCCGACAAGTTCAATCTCATAATTGAGCAACCCAAGCACTTTGAGTTTTTGTTGATAGATTTCGGGATAATCGTTAGGCGAAAAATACATCTTGTTTGTTACCCTTGTATCGCTCTCAACATCATAACAAGTAACCGTAAACTCATTCTTGCTATTGATAAGTTGGATAAGTCGCCTATAAACATCAATATCCATATAGTTAAAAGATATTTTAAGGCGGGGAGTAACAAAGGTTGCATAGGAATTAAGGTTGCCCATTGCGCCCGTTTGCGACCTTGTGGGGCTTTTCACATAGGTTTTTGCCTCATAATAAGTAAAAGTGGAATAGGACGAGAACTTCTCCCCGTCTATTTCCACTAAATCAAGCCTTGTTCTATTATAGTTGTCTTGCAATGCTTGCGGCAATCTCGCAAGTTGTTCAGCCGTTAATGCCATAATCTACCTCATACCTTTGCAAAGTCAAGTCCTCTACGGGTTGCCGATTTCCTTGTGATTTCAAAAAGCGTATCTTCGCCGATTTTCACCGTGATAGGTTGCGCTGTTTCGTGTCCGCCGACCTGTTGCATTGTCGAAAGTGCCGAAAGCATACCGCCATAAATCGCTTGTTGCAGTTGTTGCATATTCATAACCGCCGATTGACCGCTTCCAACATTTGTTACAAGTTCCGCACCACGCTCGCCTGCAAGGAACAATGAGCCTGTATCGGGAAGTCCACCCGTCGCATAAGTGCCGATATTGAATAAGCCCTTAAAGAAGTTCTTAATGCCTTTACCGCGACCGCCTCTATTCCATAAGTTTTTGGTAAACCCATAATTAAAGTAACCCTTTACTCTTTCGCCAAAGCCCGAAAAATCAAGCGTAAGGATAGATTTGAGTATATCCAAAAAGGTTTTAGCAATGCCTACAATCGTCGTAAGTATGCCTGCAAAAACGGCAAGCGACGAATATATAATACTCTTTGAAAAGTCAAGGTTAAGGATAACTTTTATTGCGTTTATCAATGCGCCAAGCGTTTCCCATAATTGTTTGCCGAAATTGATACTTGCTTTCATAACGGTGAGAATTACATCGCCGTACTCCCCAAAGATAGACTTAACAAATTCCCAAGCCTTTCCAAGCGCGGCTACAACGGCTTTAAGTGCTTCTTTGAACGAAGTTATGACCGCCTTGATTTTTTCCAATTTAGGCGCGTTTTTCGCCATTTTCTCGGTATCTACCGCAGCCTTTTCAAACCCGCCGTAACTGCTTTGCTGTAAAACATTGAATTTATCAAAGGGCAAAAGGTTTACCGCCTTATTATATTGCTCTTGATATTCGGTGTTTACTTTGGTGTACTCGCCCGCGCCTTTTAAGTAGGCGATTGTTTCCGCAAGTTTATTATTTAATTGTGTAAATGAATTTACAATCTGGATAAGTGCGGGGGCAATGCTTTCCAAAATCGGCGCAAAAGCGGCTGTGAAACTCATCTTAAAGTTTCGTCCCGCCGAAGTCAACGCCGTCATTGTCTGCTCAAATTTCGGGCTAAACTCCGCAAAGGCTTGCAAGCCCTGCCTTATTGTTTGAACAATGCCCTTAATTGCCGCACGAATTGCACGATAAATAGCGACACGGACGATTGCCTTGCCGAGTTTCCCGCCAAAACCCGAAGCCTTGCTCTTCTTTTCTTCTTTATCTTCACGGTCGCCGAGTTTCTTTATAACCTCGCCAACGCTCTTAACTTTTTGCTTAAACTTTTCCCAAAGGATTATATGCTTTTTTTGTTCCTCGTTGGCTTTGATTTCAGGTTCGATAACACCTTTTTCGATAAATACAGCGGCACTATCTTTTGCGGACTTGCCACTCTCTTCAAATATGCTATCAATGGCTTTCTTGACTTCATTCGACTTACCTTTTGTGGTAATAGTGATTTTATCAAGTGTTCCCGTTATTGTTTGTTTGACCGACGTTAAGTCCTTGCCGATATATTGATAGGAAGTTTTGGAATTTGCGCCGAAAATAGTGCTTTCAAGTGCCTGTTTTGTTTTACGCGCTTCCTTTGCTATTTCTTTGTAAGATTGCAAGGTCGCCTGTGCAGCGTCTTGTTCTTTTTGCAACTCTTCCGCTCTTAATTGAAACGGATTTCCACTCGCGCCGTCAAAGATTTTTTGAGAATATTCAAGGTTTTCGTCAATCGCCTGTTGGCGTTGTTTCATCACCTTTTGCAGTTTCTTCTTTTCTTCTGCAATATCAATGTCGCCACCAAAAACAGCCCCGTCTTTAAGTTCAGGGGCAACCGCTTTTTGTACTTGTTTCGCCGCTTGTTTAAGTTCGGAAACATTTACATTGATTTTTAAGTGCGACAAAGTTTCCAAGTTTTTCATAAACTCGGAAGATAACACTTTATCAAGGGCGGCTAAACTACTTGATAAGTCCTTTATGTTTTTAATATCGGAACTTGATAGGTCGCCAACTTCTATCCCTAATTTCAGGCTATCAATTTCGTTGTTATCCGCCATTTAGCACCTCATTTATTTTTACCTAAATTCGCAAAAAAGTCCCACGCTCTTTGGCGTTCTTTTTCAACCCACGCTTCGTCTTTTGCTTTTTCGGTATAATTTTCGTCGTTCTTCTTAATTTGGGGCAAGTCGGGGTATTTCGGGGGTGAGTGCTTTGAATATCCCATAATCACGGGAGTGGAAGCAAGTGCGGCTCTAACATAAAGACCGATTGCCCACGCACTTTGCACCATTCTATTACTCTCATCTTCCATACGCTCTTGATATGCCTTAAAATCAAGTTGTATATCGTGTGGGGTGAGTTCCCAAAATTCTCGCCGAGTGCCTCCGATTTTGAGGTATGGCAGTAAAAATTCATTCTCTATCCAAGATGAAAAACTACCATACTCTCGCACGGATTTGTTTTTTGTTTGTGTGGGGTTATCCCCGATTATTTCTTGCTCTTGCCCATTGACTGAAAAAAACTGCACTCTTGAAAGCCCGTAAGCAAGGGGAATAAATCTTCAAACGAGCCACCATTTGCAAGGTGAGCGTCGATTTCCGCACCTGCTTTGTCAACGTCCATAGCCGCTACAAAGGCAAACAAGGAAAGAATGGTTGACATAGGATTGTTTTCAAGTTCAAGGGGGTTAAGCCCGTATTCCTTTTCCGCTGTGCAAAGGGCATAAAAACCGAACTTTGCAAAGTCATAGGAATACTCTTTGTTGTTGATAGTGATTTTAATGGAAGTTTTACTCATTTACATTTCTCCATTTCAAGTGATTATTCGGTGTAAGTGGGGTCGTCCGCAAAAACGGGTTCGCTCGTGGGAACGATATAAACCGAAGTTTCCAAAAGCGAGTTGGCTTCCGCCGACGGAATACCCATTTCCGACGGGTCGCCCGTAAAGAAAATCGACTTATCGAATTTCGGAATATCCACGCAATACCACATTTGTTTGCCGTCCGTGAGATTGTTACGAGCCGTAATCATAACCGACCACGCGTCGTACAAATCTTGCGTAAGGTTCGCGTTGAACTCCAAAGCCCCGCCAATATCTTTAAGCAACTTAACATAACTCGTATATTCGAGATTGTCAAAAGTCGTTGCGTCAGCCGTGTTAGGTTGGGGGTTAAAGTCGGGGATAGATTTTAAGTCGGGCAAAACCGTATATCCCGTAGTAGGACGAGTGCCTTTGGTGGCTTCCGTCGCATAGGAAATCTTAATACCGATAGAGGTCAAAGCAATTCCCATAGTTTTTTATTCTCCTTAAAGTTATTTACTCATTGATAGCCGAGTATGGCTTGATAACAGTAAAAACAAAGCGTGGGACGGTCTGGTAGTTTGCCGAGCCATTTGACACGGGCATACCAAAAGGCGCACCGCCAACCTTGTTTACAAGTCTTATATTTTTGTTATATGCAATCGTGGCTTCCTTATCTTCAAAGAGTTTAGAAACCTTTTTGCCAAGCAATTCCGCACCTTGTTGTGCGCCGTAAGGCACTCCGTTATACTTAATCCCGTCTTTCCAATAGCAATAGAATTGTACGGGATAATCGGTTGCGTGTTCCGCATTAAAGGTCGAGGCGCGTGCCGTATCGTCATCGCTTATAACATAAAGAGATACTTGCGGGCTTTCAATCTTTGTTTCTTTTGAGTATGCTCTAACGACTTTAATTTTGGCGGGGAAACCGCCGTCCGATTGAAGTCCTTTATTTATATACTCAATTAAGTCTTTAAGAAATTCGTCCATAAGTTCTCCTTAACGCATAAAGCGTCTTTTGCCGACGCCGCGAAGAGCGTCTTTTGCTATTTTAACACAATTTTTCCGCAAATAGTCGCCAGCCTTGTAAAGCCCTGCAATCGGAGCAAAACCATTCCACGGCTCGGCTTCTCTATCATATAACTTTTGATAATAGTTATATACCCAGCCGTCGGTTGAAAGGATTTGTCCGTGGCTGATAAAAGTGCGGTTTTCGGTGGGAAGTTTCCCTTTGTAATCGCCTAACTCGCCAAGTATGCCTGTGCCAAATTCGGCATAATAAACGCCCTTGCCTGTCGCGGTAATTTCGTTGCGCCCCGTATATCTTTCGTGCGAGCCAACTATAATTGTAAAGTCTTTCGCATACGGGGTGTCCCATACCTTTTGACCGTTTTCAAAATGATATTTATGGAACTCGTCATCGGCGACGTTTCGTCCCGCGTCCGCTAATGCCCCGCCAATCACTCGGCGATATTCTTCATTGTCATCTGCCAAATAGTTTACCGCTTTTGTAAATCTTTGAAGCCCGCGTTTGTCTATCATTTTTCTTCCGTTCTTGCCGACAAATAAACTCTTGTGAATTTATTGACGACGGTAGGTGGGCGGCTAACAAAGGCGTTTGCTCCGTCGCCACTTACATAGTCTTTTGATTTAGTATTCGGCATTGCCCCGTCCACATAGAAAAGGTCTTTTTCGCCAATCGGAAATTTACTTTCATAAATCCCCACGGGTATCATCACTTTCCAAGTGGAAGAACTATTTTCACCAAATACTTTAATATCATTATACTCGGTAATGGGCTGACAAGTAAAGTAATTAAAAGAAGTTTTTATTTTAATAGGTGGAAGATATGACGGCGAGCCGTATTCGTTCACGCCATTATATCGACACCACCAAACATAACTACCTAATCTCATTTGACTTCACCTGCCAATGGAACAAGCCTTGCCCTTAACCCATTGCTTATCATAGTTGCGTCATAAACAATGGAAAGCCCGTTTTCACTGTAAGAGCGAGCATTTACGCCATTCCTTTCAAGGATTTCTTGCATACAATCTCTCACCCAGCCGACCGCACGGGGACGAGTTTCGGGGATTGCCACGATTTCGTGAGCATAGGGGAAAGATATGTCAAGATAAATGCCAAGTGCTTTATTGTAAAGCCTATCGACTTCATCTTCCGACAAATAATCGTGTTCGTTTTTGAACTCGTCTTTCATATTGTCAATTAGTGAATTTATATCTGCCATATCTTATCTCCTAAAATCTCATTGTTAGTAATTAGCCGCGGCTAATGATACGAGCGATAGGAATTGCTCTGTGGGGGTAAGTAACCGTGCCGTCAGCCGATTTTGCGATAGCCCAGTTCGCGCCACCTTGCAAATCCGCGTCCGTCGGGGAAGTGCCGTCGTCTTTCGTGAACGAAATGCCACGCGGCGCAAACATTTTGCGTTGTCTGCTGTAAAGGAAAGTTTTGCCGCCTTTGGTTTTGGGGTCTCTGTCCATTTCATAGGGAACTTCAACGCCAACATCGGCATACTCGAACGCGCCGCGACCGAGAATGTAAGTGGTGTAAGTTGCGCCCGTAAGTTCGTAATAGTTCGAGGTGGACGGGTTGCCCGTGGGTGCAGAAACAACGGTGTAGTTGCCGCTACTGTCTTTGGTGAAGTACACTTTGCCCGCCTGAACGGTCGTGTCGGCAGAAGCGGTGTAAATAGGAACAACGGGCATATTGTCGTCAACAAGGACAACCCTGCCGTTCCAAGTTGCAAGAGAAAGGTCGCGCTGTACGCCGTTTGCGTCGGTGTATTTCAGGTATTCCAAAAGGTTTTGGTTTTCAAGGCTCGTGGCGACCGCGCTGTGCATAATTGCAACGGTGAAAGCGTTTTTGTTGTCGCCGCCCGCACGCTGAATTGCCGTGTTGAGCGTGGTTACGCCAACTTTATTCTCAGTTGCGCCCGAAATATCGTATGAGTGTGCCGCAACGAATTTCTTGCCGTCCGCGTCGCTCATAGCGAAAATGCCCGCGAGTTCAGCAAGGAGCGTGTTTTGGTCGACGTTATCCCAATAGTGGGCAACTTCATTTGCAAGGGGCAAGAAGTTTTCGCCGCCCGTAATATCGGACGAAAAGTCGAGTTCGCTCCAAGCATTTGCACGACCGATGATGACTTTCTTTTGCGAAATGGTCGAGCGAGAACTTGCGTCGATGTCGGTTGCGCCGTCATAGTTTACAGGGTTGCCGCCGAGTGCGCCTTTAATAGGTTCGGTAACGATGTGCGAGCCAACTTGTTCGGAACATCTTGCTCTCATATCGCCCGAAACATTTACGAAAACACCTGCTTTAAGAAGTTCATTCCTGCGCAGGTCGGATACGGTCTGCGTATATCTTTCAAATACTTCGCCGTTAAAAATTTTGCTATCAAAAACTGCCATTTTAGTTTTCTCCTAATAATTATTTTTGGTTTAAGATTTGCCGATACAGTGCGGGATTACTATCACGAAGTTCGTTAAGTTCTCTCATAGAGTAATCGGTAAGTTTTTTAGGTTTCCCGTCGGGACTTGCTTTCGGTAATTTTACACTATTTTTCAAGTTTTCCGCATTATTTTGTGCGACTATTTTTTCTATGCGGGTTTTCATAATTTGTGCATATATCGCAGGGTCGTCAGGGTTCGCCATAATTTGTTGTGTTTCCTCGGCGTCATAGCCGTTTGCCAAAAGTTTCTTCTCAAACGCGTTCTTTTGGTTTTCTTTGGTAAGAATATCCAACTGCGCTTGCAAAGCGTTCCATTCTTCTTGTCGTTTTTCTTCTTCCGACATAGACGCTTGCCTTATTTTTTCGAGTTCCGCTTTTGCGTCGGTAGCGACTTTTTCCGTTGCCTTGAACTTATCAATGGAAACATATCCGCCGCCTGAAAGGTCAACAAACTTTTTGTTTGCGAGTGCGGTATTGATTTCTTCAATCGTCATACCGTCTTTGTAATTTTCGCCGAGTAAATCTTTGAGTTCCATAATGCTCCGTCGGTCAGCCTTGATTTGTAAACGCGAAGTGGCTCTCCGCATAGACCGCCTTGTATTTATATCTCTGCAAGGTCGAGAAATTTATATATGTGTTAGCCTTTCGGCTTTGCAACCGCCTTATTTTTGTTGTAATCGTTTTGTCCGTCGTTATTATCGCCGTTTCCAACGATTTTTTGGGTTGCGGCAAGGGTTTGTTCCGCCTTTTCCGCTTCCTTTTGTTCTTTTTGGTCGATATATTGTTGCCACTTAAAGCCGTCAGTGTGCGCGTCCATTGATAACCCAGTGTCTGTCAAAATCATTTCGGGCGGCATACCAATGTTGTACAAGTTGTTCGCCGCTTGCGCTTTGGACAAAATATCGTCATTCGGGTTGATGTTGTATTTGATTTCAATTTGGCTTGCCGAAAGTTCATCAACTTTGGTGTCGGGGACAGTACGGCAAATATCAAGGATAAGTTTCAGCAAAGCATAGTCGCTTTTTTTCATACCGATAATATCGCCCTTGATTTTTGTGTAAGCATTTTCCCAGCCGCCGCCAAGAAGTCTTGCCTTGCCAGTTTGCCCGCCTGTGGTTGTAACACCGCTTGCAATAGGCACACCCGCTATATCGTATGCTTTGGTTACTCTTTGTTCATAAAATACATTGACGTCCGAGTGGTTCATTTTCACTTCAAGAGTGTAAACCTTGCTCGGCATATTCGGGTCGCCCGAAGATTTTACTTTAATCGTGCCGCCGCGTCGCATTGCCTTTACGGTTTCCTCGTCAACTTCCACATTCTCAAAGACAAGGATATTGTTTACGGTGTCAATGATTGCGTCGGCACTATTTGAAACGATAAGGTTGATTACATCAAGCAAGTCCTTGTTGGTTTCAATAATACCCATACGCTCTTTATTACGAGCGTGTTCAATGATAGGAAGTTTAGTAAATGCGTTTTTAGTGATTTCCGAAATGGCATAATCCCCGCTAAAAGGCACGGAAGTTGTGCCAAGATAAGACCCCTCGCATTTAAGTGTAAATTTACCATTGTTAATGAGAAATTCGCACTTGTCATTTGCGTCGTCAACAATAATGCTCACGCAAAACAGCGGTTCTTCGCCATAATAGTTAGAATATACAACAAAGTTATAGCGGGGGTCAACATCTTCACAAATGAACGGCGACATAGTGTCTTTATCGTACTCTTTACTATATCTCGCTCTATTGTTTTCGTCATATTCGATAATATCGGTGCGGGGAACACAATAAGTCGTGCCAACGCCCACCGCATACATCATTTTTTTGGTTTCACGGAAAGCAGTGAAAAATCCGCTATCTTCAAGAAAATTGTCAAGATAGGTAAGGTCGTCGCTCTCAACGTCAGATTTGTGCGTTAATTGCATTTCATCGCCCATTAAAAAGTCAACCTTAAAGGTTACTTGTGCATTTGCGTGGTTTTCAACAACGCGCTGATTTGCGTCGGTATTTGTTGCGTCGTCGCCAAGAAACGCCCTTGTTTTGGTACGAATATCCTGCTTGCCAACAAAATAGTTATATAAGTAATCTTCTTTGATAACGTTAAGATTATGAACTTGCAAACAAAACGGCATATATTTCGTATATACCGAGATAAGTTCTTTTATTTCAAACGCAGAAAACTCCTCTTTGGTAAAGGGGATTTTGATTTTTTTAATACCGCCGTAATCGAATATCACGTTATACCTCAATAGAAAGAGCGCAAACCACTGTCTGCGCAATAGAAATCAGTTATTTTGTTTTTGCTTAAAACTATATTTAATTACTCTACGGCAATTATCACAAAAAGTTTTATGTGTGTAGTGTCGCATATCAAAGTCCACCTCAAATCCGTCGGGAACTTCAATATCAAGCGGCTTATCAGCCCGTTTGCAACAAGGGCAAATTACATACTTCTCCATAATCGCAGTGTCCTTATTTTTATATTATCAAACCTTTTTTATATTTGTCAACATATTTTTAATAAAAAAAGTAATATTTATCGGCGAGTTTCAAGCACCTCAATCGCTCCCATTTTCACACCATTGCTTACAAAAGCCTTTGCAAACATCGAAATCATATCAATTCCGTCGTCGTTTTTGCCGTCATAAGCATAGCAAACAACGTGGCGCATAAGTTGTCCCATATTTGAACTTTCGGGGAACATTTTTCGGTCAGGGAAACGAATACGCTCCAAAATTGCGCTTTGGGTATTAAATATCCTTACTTCTTTATTTTCATAAGAGTATTGCGGTATAATATTGCACGACCACCCAAGTGCCGCAAGCCTTTTCCTTATCTCGCTTACAATCATTGAGTTCGTGTTTGTTTCTACGACAAGGTTAGTTGTCTTGTGGAAAACCATTTTTTCGCAAATATAATCCAACAACTCTTTATCGGCGATTTTCCCGTCAAGCGGTTTCTTTTCATAAACGCAATCGGTGAAGAAAAAGTCCTTGCTCTTGTTATCCCGATAGAAAATACCAAGCGCGGCATAGTTGTTTCCTTTTCTCGGCAAGTCAAGTGCCGCCCACGAAAAATCACTTCTTGTGCCACCGTTGCACTCTTTTGCGGGCAAATCCGTATATAATCTTAAATTATCCCAATAATAGGGCGTTCCCTCTGGCGGTAATGGCGATTGTTGTTCCATTGCCATAAAGGTACGCATATCTCTATTGCGTTCTTCCCTTGCTTCCGCTGTTGAGTATTTTGCGGGGTAAGTGCTTTCATCGGTGTCAAAGTCAAGTTTAGGGCAGGACACCGAAACAAATCGAGTGTTTTCGTTCACGTATGTGTACTTAAATCGAGTATCGGGAACGGCTTTTTTTGCGCCAAACTTTTCCTTGTATCTTGACAAAAAGTCATAAATTGAATAGGCTGTGCCGCCCGCTATCTCAAATGAGTTATACTGGTCGTACTCACGCTTTTTCCAACAATCGTTATATCTCGCCCAGTCCTTGTCGTGTTCATTGATATTTTCCTTGTCTTTCGACCTACAAATATCATCATAAAATCTATACTTAAAGCGACCGCCGTCAATAGCGGTTTCTTTTCCGCAACAAAGGAATGATTTAGGGCGTTTAGAGCCGTTTATTACCAAAATGCCCTGATTGCCCTGACTTATTCTACAAATGGAAAAAATCTCTTCCTTGCCGTTAAATTGCGCGTAATATGGGAACACTTTGGCATATCTCGCACTACTCATTGTATTGACTATGCCCGTCATAACGTCCGACACAAGCGTGGGGTTGCCCACCACTTTCATTACATCATTGTTTATAGGGTTTATACCAAATATAAAAGATATGGCTTCAATGTCCGAAAAGGACTTGCCAAACCCCGTCGGATATTGTTTACATATATGTTTTATAGAGCCGTCAAGCACCATTTTGTTTATATAGAAGTAAAGCCCCTCAAAGCAAGGCATTACATTTTCCCACACCCTATCTTTCGGGTCGGTATCAAATTCCATATAAAGGGCAAAGTGTTTAAGCGAGCGAAACGCCGCGAGCGCATAAAAGTTATCGTAAAGTTCCATATACTTATTCAATAACTTTGTGTTTTCGGGCGATTTTTTCGCAATCTTGCTCAATTTTTCCACTTTGGCATATAAAGGCAATAGGTGATTAGAAATAATGCACCTAATATGAGAGCGAATTTCCGCTTCCGCCGTTTTATTCTCTTGTGGCACTAAAACTTTATGAATTTGTTGCCAATAGGCAGTGTAAAGAATATCAAAAAGTTGTGAAACGGTTTCATCATCGTCCCACAACGCTTTTTTATTAAGTCGCTTATTAAGTTCTTTATTACAAATGTTTATTGTATTTGCATAATTATCTACGCTCATAATGCAAAAAAAACAAAGGAGTGGGCGACTTTTGGTACGGTGTCGCCCAAACCGCATAAAGGAGTTATAAATGTACAAACAACAATGCCGAAGCAACACTATTTGATACAAAGCAAAGGAGTTGGGCAATTAGGTTGGTTCATCGCCCTAACCGCTTATATGACAGTATGTTTTACACAACAAGGGAACTTTCGAGATAACCTTATCATAACCAACCCATATAAGTCGGAAATCGCGGTCGCGGCAAGGTTTAACCTCGCTACGCAATTAGTAACCAATGTGTTTTTATGTCAGGAGTAAACGTTGATTACTCTTTGATATTACCACCAACGCCCACTTTTGTCAACAGGTTTTATAAATTTTCCGAATAATTTTTAAGCCTTTCTTTTTGCTCATCGGTAAAATCAACCGTTTCCCCGAGAATTTTGTCGCCCGAACGGAGCAACGACAAGAAAGCAAAGCGTTCCAACATTCCCGAATATTGTAAAAGTTTATCCATTATTTATTTCCTCCTCTAACCATTTTGTTATAAGCCGTGGCGCAAAGGCTCTTTTCTTCGCGCTGTTTTTGACTTGCAATACAACTTTTCACCATATTGCGCTCCGTTTGAAACTTGCAATGGTCGCAATAAAAAAGTTTCCCGCTTAAATCATAGCCAAAATCTTCGCTGTTTACCCACTTTTGTTTATCAAGGCTCTTTTGCCTTTCTTTATTAGTCATTTTTGATGACCTCCTACTGTTGATAAGCAAATATTACCACTTTCGACCACCGCTGTCAAGAGATTTTCTTAAAAAAATAGAAAAAATTTCAAAAAAATTAAAGCCCCTGCTTAAACTTACTGCCTTTCAGCAATTTACAAGGGCTTTTTTGTCCGAACTACGGTAGCGAAAATCCGTGTCGAAACTTACCAAAAGTCAAGAGTGTACTCACATTCCCGTGATTGTCGGGCGATTTCGGCTCTTAACCGTTTATTCTTTTGTCTATAAATATAATATCATTATGTGTTATTATTTGTCAACCTTACCAAACCACATTTTTTGTGCGTTTTCGGGCAACTTATCAGGCGCGGCAGGCTTAATATCCGCAATCGAACTTTCCCTCGATAACAACGCTCTTTTGATTTCCTTTATCTTTTTTTCGTCGGTTACGACGACCGCCTTAAAATATTCTTCCATAATATATACCTTTCTCCTTTTTTAATATCTACAAAGATAATCCTTATTAAAATAAATAGAAAAAACGGGCTGCTCTCACACAACCCGCCTTTCCCGAATTAAAATACAACAGGAGGACAAAATACAACCAATGTCTATCTTTATTATATATCTGAAAATATCAAACTGTCAACCACTTTTTTCCACAAATTTGCTAATTATAGTTAGCACCGCTCCCCACACTTGTTGAATATTTATACATTTTGACACTTTCCACCAAAAACATTATCACCACACTGAACATATTTCGCTCAAATATTTCAATTTCGCACTTTCCCTTGACTTTCCGCACCAAATCGCTTATACTATCACCATAGTCATTATTTCCCCCGTTTGAGAAAGAGTGATGATTTGTTGTTGCACCAACACTTCACCGCTCTTTTTCTTTTGCCACAAAATACATTTGCCCCACCGCTCTTATATATATCTATAAATAAATTAAATATTATGCAATAAACACACTCACTCGGCACTCGCACTCACCCACACCCCACTCACTCTCCCCTATATCACCGCCGTACACTATGAGAGGGTAAGCCCGCAGGGATTGGGCGCGCGCAAAAAATGGCAGGGGTACACCCGCGCCCGCACGCACGGAAAAACGCACGAACGCGCCCGCAATCCGCCCCAGATACCCGCCGACCGTCCACCAAACGACCGATTAGCGGACACGACCGCCCAGAACGCCCCAAAAACGCCCCAGAAAGCCGCCCCAGCCGCCCGAAACCCCGCGCGCGTATGCGATAAACAAAGATATATAACTTACTTTTGGCAAAAGATAAGAGCATAATATAATAGCAATAATATAATATATAAGTGAGTGCTTATAACTTGTTTTAAGAGAAAAGAAAAGATATATAATATAAAGGCGTATAAGGGCATATATTAAGGCGTTAGCGATATAGACGGGCAAAGAGTGCGCCCGCCCGCGTTCCGTGCCTTGTAGCCCCTTTTATAGCCTTATGTATAAATATACAATAGTATGTATAAATATACAAGTGATATATATATCAATAGTGATATGGCATTATATCAGAATTGGTATGGCAAAACCACTTGACAACCGCCGCCGTCCGTGGTAATATAAAGACATAAAAACAAGGGCGCAAGCCCGAAAGAATAAAGGAGTTTTAAGATATGAAAACATTACAAGAAATCAAAAAGGAAATTGAAGCAAATCAGGAAGTAAAACGCGCGAATGACGCGGAACGCGAAAAAACCGATAACGCTTTTATTTCCGCTCACAAGGCGCACGACCGCGACGCGGCGAGGCTTGCGTCGCTTGAAATTGACAAATTACAAAAAACCGCCGAACGCATAATCGCGCGCGGAAAAGTTCTAACTAATAATTATAATTATATACTTGTCGAAACGGGGAAAAATGCGCTTGCGGAAATTCTGAAAAAATACGACGGGAAAAAACACGGAGAGAAAACAGCCGAGAAAATCCGCGACGAAATGCGCGAAAATGGTTTTTCGTTTTACTTTCCAACTAATTATTTATCACAAGCAAGGGACAGCATATCACTAAACGAGCGCGGAGCGTATGGACGCGGGGTTGAAATCTGGACGAAAAATCGCGCGAAAATCGTTGACGAAAACAACACCATACACGCGGAAGCCGTCGCGGAAGTTGCGAACCCTTACAAGTATATAAACAATATCGAAACATACCTTGACGAAATCGAGCGACTGACCGCCGAAACCCGAAAAGCGTTTGACGCGGCGAGCGCGAAAGCGCACGAATTAAACGAAATCGCGGTTGAGGGTTTGAAATGGCGCGACTGACCGCGCAACCCGTCGCGGCGGGTATAAAAAGAGTTTAAGCCGCGAGCGTCTGACGGTGGGAGCGTCCCGCCGTTGGGGTACTACAATAAAGGAGTTTTAAGATATGAAAACATTACAAGAAATCAAAAAGGAAATTGAAGCAAATCAGGAAGTAAAACGCGCGAATGACGCGGAACGCGAAAAAACCGATAACGCTTTTATTTCCGCTCACAAGGCGCACACGGTGGAGCGGGGCTATTATCTTTTTCGGCGAGATAGCGACGTTATAACGGCAACAAAAAGCGACATTGACCGCTACGCCGACCGCCTTATTAAAAGCGGCTATACGAGAATATAAGGGGGCATATTATGAAAGAATACAAGACATACAAGGCGGCGGAACGCAACGCCGAAAAAATGGGCTTACGACTTGCCGAATATGGCGACTTATCAAACGGCAAAGGCTATTGTTACTGGAACGCAAGCGGAAACCGCAACGACCGTGCAATTATCTATTGCGAGTACAACTGGACGCGCGACGGGCGCGCAATATAGGAGGGCAAAAAAATGACATATCAACAAGGAAAAGAGAGAGCGCGGGAGCGCGCTATCGAGTGGCAGTTTGTTTTTGACAATAATAATTACAGTTATGGCGAACTTGCCGAGTGGGCGGACGTTTTCGAGAGATTGGGCAAGCGTTACGGACTTATACGAGAGTTTAAGGAGAACGGAATTTATTAAGGAGTGATATATTATGATAGACAATGAAAAAATCGAGAAATTATCGCCGAGAGTTACAAGCCGCAAATAAAGAAACTACAATACATCATCGACTTTCTTTACACTCATAATAAAAACTATACCAAAAAGCAATGGGATTGCATTATCGAGTTAAAGGAACTTGTCGAGGAGGGGAGCGCGGAAAAATGAAATACTATACTGAAACCCTTATACAATCGACCTTAACTGCACACGGCGCGCCTTGCACGGTTGCGCCTGCCGTTCTGGGCTACACCTGCACGACATACACGGCACACCTTGACGGCGGAAACACGCCGCAAACGGTCAAAAAGGCTGTCGGCGCACTGGAAATCGCCACGGGGCAAAAAATCACTTACAACGCAAATACGGGCGTCGGCAATAAGCTTAAAATAACAATCCCGAACCCTGAACGCGCTTTCCCTAACTTTTTCGCTTTCGGGCGCAACGCATATAACAAGTGCGCGGGCGAAATGCTCATCGGCATTGATACGGACAATAAGCCTATTACTGCTAATATTATGGACACCCTTTCGGTGCTTGTAGCGGGCGCAACGGGGAGCGGTAAAAGCGTTGCTGTAAATAATCTTGTGCTTTCGCTTGCAATCGGCGCGAAGCCGTCGGAAATCGTCTTTTTAATGATTGACCTTAAACGCACGGAGTTTTCAATATACGACGGGCGACTGCCGCAACTTATTGAACCCGTCGCTTACACGTTCGACGAAGCCCTGCGCCTTATCCGCAAGACTGCCGACGAAATCGACAATAGATACAAGATACTACAAGAAAAAGGCAAGAGAAAAGCCGACCTTTCGGACTTTCCGCTTTTCGTGCTTGTCATCGACGAATACGCGCAACTACGACAAGGCACAAAGGAAGCGCGCGATATGTTAGATACACTTATGAATAAAGTTGTCAACCTTGGGCGCGCCTGCAATGTGTTTGCAATCATAGCCACGCAAAACCCCGTGCTACAAGTTATCAATTCGACGGTCAAATACGGCTGCCAAACAAAAATCTGCCTGTCGGTAAATAATCAAAGACATAGCATAAATATAATTGACTGTGCAAAGGCTGTTGACCTACTCGGCAAGGGCGACGCGCTCGTGTCGCTCCCGAACTCGCCTGACCTGCAACGCGTACAAATCTGCGACTTACCGACAAGCGACATACAATACATTTTAGGAGAATAGAAAAATGACAATCTATACGCTTTTTATCAACGGCAAACAAAGGGATTATACCGACAAGCGACGCGCTTATGCGGTTGCTCGCCTTTTCGGAGCGGTGGTATTTACCCGCGAAAAATACATCTACACACTTGAAGAAGTGCTTAAAAAATAATAACATCAAAGGAGTTTTGAAAATGGACATTAAAGAACTTAATTGTTTTAGGCAATATTTGGACACTGACAAAATCGCCAAAAAAAACATATATCCATTTGTTTGGTTAAGCGGAAGTAATACGCTTGTTAGCCCTATTGCATATTGCAAAAATGAAATCATCTTACAATGGAACGGCAAACGAAACATTTACCAAAAATGGATAGAGCGAACGGTCAAAAAGTTTGATAACATATTAAAGGACGGTTATTTTGACAAAGGCGACGGAAGTTGCCCCCCTGCAATAGTATTTGAATTAAAAAATTGTTTAGAAACAAAGTAAAGAAAAGCCCACGGTTTTGTGCCGTGGGTATCTTTTTGCCCTTTTCCGCCCCGTGATTGCCCCGTGGGCGGTTTTTTATATTCGGGTGATAACTTGTTCGTCCGCTGTGCTTTCGCCGTTTTTAAGGCGGTTTATCGCCCTTTGGCTCGGCGGTATCTTGCCGCCTTTCCGCAATAAGTAAATGTATTGTGATATTGTGTTTGCGCTCCGTCCCATTTGCGGGGCTATCTCGGCGGGCGTTTTCCCGTCCTTGACGGCTGCAATCAAAGCCCTTTCGTCGTCGCCCGTCCACGGTCTGCGCCTTTCCTTTTCCCCGTCTAATAATGTGCTTACATAGTTTATACTATGCCCGATTGCCCGCGCAATCTCACTATAAGATAACCCACAACGATACAAATATATCACACGCTCGCGGTGAATATCCCTGACCGCCGCCCTGTGCCACTTGTTATCTTTTATGTACTTGTATATCGTCGTCCCGCATACGCCCATTTCTGCGGCTATTTGGGCGACCGACGCTCCGCCCGCATATAGTTGCCTCATTCTGGCAATCTCAACGCCGTTCGGCTCAAACTTGTTCGGTCTGCCCGTCTTTTGCTCGCCCCTATCTATTGCTATACTCCAATAGTATTTTGCCATTCCAAGCGACACGCCAAGCCTTTCTGCGACTTCTCGGAGCGTTACTCCGTCCGCCCGCATTGCAATGGTCTTTTCTATGTTTTCTGCGGTTTTAGGGTTATTATATCGGCGCACATCGTACTCGTGCTGTTTCTGCACTTTCTGCGGTTTCGGCGGCTTTGGCTTTGGGGAGTGTGGCGGTATCACATACTCGCCCTTTCCCCTTGCCTCGTGTAATATCCCATAATACTGATATATGCTTATAGGAATTATGTTAAGTGTTTTTTCTGTCGAATAATGACGGTTATAGCACTCGACTACTTGCTTTTTAATTTCGTCCGTGATTTCTCGTGTTTTCATTGTCGTATATATTTATTATTGCTTATGTTGATTAAAGTACAGTTTGCCGTGTTCGCTTTCTGCAAAAAACCGACGAAGAAAACATCTTAATTCTTCTGCACTTTGTATCTTTTTATTAAACTCATCAAATTCTTTCATTGACGATATTGTTGTTCTCGGAACAGTATAATAAAACTCTTTCGGATAATAAGTTTCATCTTCAACCGCAAAATATTCTATGCCGTAGTTTCCTTGAATGTTTACTCGGTAAATATTTCCATTGTCGTATTGCGAAAACCATATTAAATGGTCATCTTCACGATAACGATAAAAAGTTGCTCCGTCCTCGTCTTTCTTTTTTAGTTCTAATTTCATTTTTCTTCTCCTAAATCTTCAACATAGCACCACGATTGTGGCGGACGGGTGATTTCAAACTTTTTCGCCCACGCCTCATAATGGCAATGAGTATTCGGATAAAGATTGAAAAGCCACTCTTCTTCCGTCATAAAGCCCGATTTTCTAAATTCGCTCAACTCTCTCGGTCTATCGTAAATCTTCAAGTCGCTTATGTGCCAACCATAAAGGGTTTTGCCTTTGCCATAGTCTGCAACTTGCCTATATGTCAAACAAGTTGCAAATTCGTACCCGTTGTTCCAATAGTACACATAATCAAGTTCGCTCGCATTGTTACAAATAAATTCACCGATTACTTGCCCCCGACCTTTGTAAATAAAATGCCCGTCCTCATCTATCCACGGTGTTTCCGTTCTCCCTTGCGTTTCGTAAATATAGCACTTAAACGGCACTTCTTGCGGTGCGGTTTTTCGCACTTCAATACGTTTCTCATAAATCGCCTTGCCTGTTTCATCTTCGCCTATCTTATGGCAAATTTTCTCAACCCATTTCGGGCGAGTTGATATTAAAACGCTTTTCATTTTTCTTTCTCCTTTTACCACGCTATTCTGAATTGTCCTTGAAACGAATATTTTATAAATCTATCGTAAATTTCTTTTGCAAATTCGTTACTTCCTGTCATCATAATTCGAGGTATATCGAAAAAATGCCACTTGTCACTTTGTATATTACTTGCTTCATCTTGATGATGTTCTTGAAGCCATTGTTTATCTTCTTCTGTAAACACAACACTGTATTCTCTTTCGATTTGTTCGATTGATAAGTTTCCTAAATATATATTCATTCTTCCACCTCCGCTTGTTTGCATTGTTCACATTTATAATACATCGTTTCGTCTTTGGACACCCCATTGCAAGTTATTGCAGAGAAACCAACTTCTTCATTAAAAAGGTCGCATACATAACTAACACAAATAGGGCTATGATGAGGAATTGCGTATTTGCAAAACTCACAATTCTTTGGCACTTCAAGTTCAACCTTTATTTTCGCCATTTTGCACCTCCACAATAGTATCAGGTTTCAGAACGCAAAGCGGACGAACCCCGCCGACCCCGTAGTACGCATTGCCGTAGTCCAGTGAACCGTCTGAATTGACACTGCGAACACTGAACGAGTATGTCACACTGTCCGCTGTAATCGTCCAATGCCATTCCTCGTAGTTCGGGATAAGCCTCCTATATTTGCGGTATTCGTCGCAAGTTAAGAGCGATACGGTGTCTGTGCAATGTCCGTAATCAGTAATTCCGTCGTCGGTCGTCAAATCTCTGTCAAACGACACTAATGCGCTTATGTCGATATAATCTCCGATAACTTTCATAAGTTCCTGTCGGAGCGTTGATATTTCCCAGTTGTTTTCGCTGTCCTCGTCAAAGCGGTTTCCAAATAAGATGTTCGTCGCAAGGCACAAACAACCACCGTAAGCATTGTCGAGTTTTACAAACTCTATCTTCCCAAATTTGAATTTACTTCCAATTTTAACGTCTTTGATTTTCATCATTCATACTCCTTTAACAGTTCATCGACCTCGTTCTCACAATCCGTCACAGCGGAGTGCCCATTCCAATCGTACATACAAATATAGTGTTGCTCTTTTTCTTCAAATTGTGTTTTCAACTTTCCCGCAAACTCCCTGACCGCCGAACGCTCCCACATATCCTTTAAGCCCTCAAC
>ERZ827520.872-NODE-872-length-41964-cov-16.475960_pt1 | contig 41964 bp, 41 predicted proteins | sample MGYA00519581_ERZ827520 | MGnify/ENA primary metagenome ERZ827520 (study PRJEB31778, sample SAMEA3449339) | human gut metagenome | biome: human gut; feature: human-associated habitat; material: faeces | place: United Kingdom | collected 2010/2012 ...
AGCGTTTTGATGTCGGTTTTGAATACCGTCCAGATATTGCGCATAGTCCCTCCTGATGTTGTACAGGGTGATAATTCTACAATCTACCATTATACAGGAGCGATTTGGGAAAATCCACCTTTTTTCACGTTTTTTTGACAAAAGAAAACCTTATGGCAGACGGGACGAAATTTGTCGAATTATTTTGCGTCGCAAAGTATTGAAATGGAAAAGTATTTGTGCTATAAATAATGACGAAAGGGGCATGATGCCAGTGGCCAGGGATACGTCACAGAGCAACTACCGGCGGGGCGTCATGTCGCTGGTGATCCTCTCGCTGCTGCGGGAGGAGGATATGTATGGTTATCAGCTCTGCCAGGAGATCGCGCGGCTCAGCGGCGGGCGGCTGACCATACAGGAGGGGTCGCTGTACCCGGTGCTGTACCGTTTGCAGGATCAGGGCCTGATCTCCGAGGATCGGGTGCTGGTGGGCAGACGCATGACGCGGAATTATTACCACCTGGAGCAGGCCGGACGGGAACGTCTGGCGGAGATGCAGGCGGAGTATGAGGAGCTGACAGCAGGCGTTTTCGCCATTATCCACAGAGAGGAGCCGGCGCAATGACAGAAAAGACCATTCGCCGCTACTGCCGCGCTGTGGGCAGCTATCTCCCCTGCGCCCGGCGGCAGAAGCGGCAGCTTCTGCGGGATCTGCGCCAGCGGCTGGAGGAATACCGCGATGAGCATCCGGACGAGACATCGCCGGAGGAGCGCTTCGGAACGCCGCAGCAGGTGGCGGCAGGCTATGTGGATGACATGGATACCACAGAGCTGCTGCAGGCCCTGCGTTACCGGCGGCGTGTGATCACGGCGGTCGTGTCGGGCATCCTGGCGGCGCTGGTGGTTCTGACGGCGGCTCTATGTATGCAGCTTTGCGATTACCACCGGGCGATAAGAGGCTGGGGCGACCTCATAATTACAGAAAGAATAGAAGGAAATGCAACATGAAAAAATTAGTTACGCTGATCCTGACCGCGCTGATGATTCTTTCGCTGCTGCCTGTACAGGCATTTGCTGCTGACAGTAATGTCATCTATTATGACGACGGAAGCTATGCCGTTGTCACGATCGAGATAGACCAGCAGACCTTGACAAGGGCTTCTACCATAAAGGCGGGAACGGTCGCCTACAATCGTTACTCGACCGCCGGTACCCTTGAATGGACGGCTTCGATGAAGGCATCCTTCAGCTATAACGGCTCAACCTCCACCTGCATCTCGGTAAATATCCCGGTGGTGACCATCTACAACGATAACTGGAGCGTGGTCTCCCAGACCTCCTCCAAGAGCGGCAATACCGCCACGGCGAATATCACCATGGGATTGAAGCAAATCATTGGAACCTCGAAAGTGCCGATTACTCTAACGCTTTCTTGTGATAAATACGGCAATCTGTCCTGAGGTGGAAAAATGACCGGCCAGCGGCCGGTCATTTTTCCGTCTGCGGGTATCCGCACAAAGGTTGGCCCGCGGTCTCTCCGCGGGCCGCTTTGCACCAAAAAAAGCGGCGGTACTATGCAGCCCGCTAATTGTTTCCGCACCGGCAGCGTGATATGATGGTACCATCATATGACGGAAAAGGAGAGAGGAACCATGAAAAAGCTGCTGGCATTGGTGCTGTCCCTGGTGATGGCCCTGTCCCTGATCCCCACCGTGTGGGGCACGGAGCTTGACGATGTGTTTGCCCAGCTATGGGAAGCGGGGTATCGGGCGCCGACAACCGAACCGCGGATGGAGTTTCCCAGTGGTCTGGTGCGCGGCGTAGACTATGATTGCATCTATCAGTATGAAGAGAACTACAAGGACTACGTCCTGACGATCATCGTAAAGGAGGGCACGTCGGCCGACTGGGAGACGGCCTATCAGACGGCCTATCAGAATGATGGCGTGGATTCCGGCAATCTGGACATGGTCATCTTTATGCCGGAGCCGGACAGCGATGTGGTGCGCACGTCCCGTTCGCTGAACGGCAACATATCGGGAAGCCGGGTCAACAGCTTCATTTCCGGCACCGGTCTCGACTATACGGATCAGGTGCTGAAAACGCCGGGCACGGGTGTGAGCATTGCCGCGCTCAACAGGAGCGAGGATTCTGTCACCATCACGCCGGTGGAGGAAGGCGATATGTACTTCCTGATGCTGTATGACAAGGATAACGTGGAGAACAACGGCAACGAGACAAAGTGGCTCATCCACTACCGGGTGGTGAAGGAGAAGGACTTCGCCTACCGCGTTGCGCTTCCGAAGGTATACCCTGTGGACAGAAGCCGCATTGACATCAGCGGGGTGGATACCAGCCAGTGGCGTATCAGCGTCGAGGACGGCGTGGTGACAGCGCAGGCCCTGAATCCCTCCATTACCACTTGGCAGTATGTGGGCCATTGGATCGTGGAAGCACCCGATGGTTATACGGACGGCAATGGCAACGATGGTGTTGGCAATGACTTCTACGGCCCCGGTGTCAGTACCGCGAATTTTACCTGGTACGACCAGAACGGGCAGCCGCTGCAGGAGCGGCTGACGTTTATTGTGCGGAAGGCCGCCCCGTATTTCAAGGATGACTGTACACCGGCGGATTATCTGCTGGTGCCCACCTTGCCCAGCGGCGGTGTGCGGGTGGACTATGACCGGGATACCGGCATGTACCACACCGTCTTCGACAGATACATCGTGCCCACGGTGGCAGAACTGAGCAGCGCCATGGGAATTCCCGTGCCTGACGGGGCAAAGTCCTATCGCTATTTGCCCCAGACCACCAATCAGGACCCCTTTATTGTTGTCAGCGACCCCACCTATCTCAACGCCTTGAAGCAGGGCAACCTCCATGCGGTGGATGACCCGGAGGGCTATGTCCTGCCCATTGCCAACCTCGACAAGGTCGTGCTGCGGGACGAGCGGATGACGGTGTACTTCATGTATTCCCAGTATTATACCGTCCGCGTGCTCCAGTGGTACAGCGACGAGGCGGGCACGGAGACCATGGGCGCTCCGGTGTATGTGTTCGGCTATAACGACGGCTTCGTCTGGTCGACCACCACCGAATCTGTCAGTCAGGTGACCGGCGCGGTAACGGCTCCCGTGCTGGAGGGCCAGACCGGCCTGACCCTGACCGGCGTGCGCTATCCCCAGGAGAGCAGCGGCAATACCCTGTATATCGAGCTGTCGGCCTCCGGCGGTGTGGGAGACAGCAACGTGGTCTATCTGCCCTACAGCTATTTTGACGGGCTGTCCTACGAACTGGCTGTAGAACGCAAGCTGCCCGATCCGGTGATCCATCACTACAACGAAGCGCGCAGCGAATACACGGATATTCGGGGTGAGTATACCGAATATGGCATAAAGTTCACAACGCCCTCCTTCTCGCCCTTCACCGTCACCTGCGCACCCCTGCGGGGCGATGTCAACGGCGACGGCAAGGAGCCGGATATCACCGACGTGGCCTGCCTCTATGAGCAGCTGCTCACCGGCGGCGGTGACACGAAGTGGGAAGGCAAGATGCTGGACGCCGCCCTGGATGTGAACGGCGACGGCCAGGCGGATGTGTACGATCTGCAGCGGCTGTATGAATATGTCAGCGGGATCGACAGTAAATGGTAAAGATCAAAAAAATGACCGGCCGCCTGGCCGGTCATTTTTCTTCAGCGCAGACAGCCTTTCACGTCCTCCAGGGCGCTGTCCATGGCCTTGCCCATGCGCTCCATCGTCTTGCTGACGGCGCGGCGGGCCTTCCGGTCAGAGGACATGCGGTCCACTGTGGCGCCGGCCACCATGCCCAGGCACAGACCGCTGACGAATGCGGCGATTTTCATGTTTCATCCACTCCTTTTTCATCGTCTGCCGTCAGTTTGCCCGGAAAAAGGGCGAAAAACACGGGACATTACTTGCCAAAACAGGCGCGGAATGGCACAAATGAAAATTTCGCGGCAAAAAATAGGAGTTGACGCGGCGCGTGATCTGTGGTAAGATACACTATGGCTTTTGAGCCGATAAACAGAGTACGGCGAGGAACCGGATCTCATAGAGATGCTTGTGTGGCTCAGCTGGCAGAGCAGCTCACTCGTAATGAGCAGGTCGCTGATGCTATATAAGGCGGCTATTGCATTCCGACCCACAGGTGTGGTAAACTAACAAACAGAGTACGGCGAGGAGCCGATTCTCATAGAGATGCTTGTGTGGCTCAGCTGGCAGAGCAGCTCACTCGTAATGAGCAGGTCGCCGGTTCGAATCCGGCCACAAGCTCCAGACTCCTCGCGGATGACGCGAGGAGTTTTTCTATGTACAAGAACACTGACAAGCGATATACACTTCCCATGAAGAACGCGGAGGCCTCCGTCCGCATGGAGGGCTGTCAGGTGACGCCCCAGATGCGGGAGCAGTGCCAGCGTGCGCTGCGTGGCGAGGTGACCACGGCGGAGCTGCTGCGGCGTTTTTCCAAACCAGCCGAGAGGTGACGATGATATGGCGTACAGCATCGATCCCATTCAGGACAACTGTTACCCCGGCACAACGGTGCTGGTGAACAAACTGCATATCCATGACGAGGCCGCGCTGCAAGAGGCGGAGGCTCTCGCCACCTATGTCAACGCCTCCAAGCTGGAACAATGCCCGCTGGAAGGCGTTTTTGATTTTGCCCACTACAAGGCGATCCATCAATTTCTTTTCTCTGACCTGTACGATTGGGCGGGGCAGATCCGTACGGTGAACCTCAGCAAGAAAGGGACAGACTTCTGTCCCGCCGAAATGATTGAATCGCAGGCCAAGCTGATTTTTGACCGGCTAAAGGAGCAGAATTACTTCAAGGGCTTGCCCCATGACGCATTCGTGGAGGAGATTACCGATTTTTACTGCATCACCAACTACCTGCATCCCTTCCGCGAGGGCAACGGGCGCACCCAGCGGGCGTTCCTGACGCAGCTTATCCGCAGCGCGGGACATGACCTCAACTGGTCGGAGGTGGATGGCGACCTGCTGATGATCGCAACCATCCAGGCCGCACAGGGTGTGACAGACCTGCTGCGTCAGGTACTCGGTGAGGCGATATATTAGAAAGAGTATGCTGTTACACATGATATGATTGTTTGTTACGGTGAGGAGGGGTATTTTGAAACTGATTCATCTGTCTGACCTGCATATCGGAAAGCGGGTCAACGAGGTATCCATGCTGGAGGATCAGGAGTATGTCCTGCGGCAGATACTACAGATCATTGATGCCGAAAAGGCGGATGCGGTGCTGATCGCAGGGGATGTCTACGACAAGAGCATACCGCCTGCGGAGGCGGTAACGCTGTTTGACGATTTCCTATGTCGGTTGGCCAAGCGAGATTTACCGGTTTTCATCATCAGCGGCAACCATGACAGTCCGGAGCGATTGGCTTTTGGCAATCGACTTCTGGAACACAGCGGCATACATATTTCACCTGTATACAGTGGGAAGATAGAACCTGTTACGCTCACGGATGAATATGGCGCGGTGAACTTCTGGCTACTGCCGTTTGTAAAGCCCGTCCATGTAAAGCGTTTTTATCCCGATGAGGGTATCGAAAGCTATACCGATGCCATTCGCACGGCGATACAGTACATGGAGGTAGATCAAACGGTCCGGAACGTACTGCTGACACACCAGTTCGTCACCGGCGCGGCTACCTGCGAGTCGGAAGAACTCTCTGTAGGTGGCACGGATAATGTAGACGCAGAGGTGTTTGAGGGCTTTGATTATGTGGCGCTGGGGCATCTTCATGGCCCGCAGAATATTGGTTCAAACCGGATACGCTACTGCGGAACGCCGCTGAAGTATTCTTTTTCAGAGTGCGGGCACCACAAGAGTGTTACCGTGGTGGAGCTGGGAGCAAAGGAAAATCTGGAGTTGCATCTCTGCCCGCTGACACCCAGACACGATATGCGCCAGCTCAGGGGGACGTTTGCGGAATTGACAGACAAAGCAAATTACGGCGGTACGGCAACGGAGGATTACCTCCACATCATCCTCACAGACGAGGAAGATGTGCCGGAAGCGGTAGGACGTCTGAGAGTTATCTACCCCAATCTGATGAAGCTCACTTACGACAATACCCGCACCCGCACAAATCAGGTATTGGACAAGGCGGAGGATGTACATCTGAAATCACCGATTGAATTGTTTGCGGAGCTATATGCCAAGCAAAATAACCAACCCATGAGTGATGAGCAGTGTGCCTTCATGCAGGAGCTCATCGAATCCATTAAGGAGGGTGTGGAATGAGGCCTTTGCAACTGACAATGGCGGGATTTGGTCCTTACGCAGGTGTACAGGTGCTGGATTTTGACCGCCTGGGCAGCAGCGGGCTTTACCTGATCACAGGCGATACCGGAGCAGGAAAGACAACGATTTTCGACGCCATCACATTTGCCTTGTTCGGTGAGGCCAGCGGTAATAACAGGGATTCCTCCATGCTGCGTTCCAAGTATGCCAAAGACGATGCTCCGACGTATGTGGAGCTTACCTTTTCCTACGACGGAAAAGTCTATACGGTGAATCGACACCCGAAGTATGAACGAGCAAAGACCCGGGGCACCGGAACCACAACAAAGCCTGCGGGTGCGGAGCTGACCTATCCTGATGGGCGTCAGGTCACCAAAAATGGAGAGGTAGATGCGGCAATCCGCGAGATCATTGGTCTGACGCGGGAACAGTTCTCTCAGATCGCCATGATCTCACAGGGCGATTTCCGCAAGCTGCTGCAGGCGGAAACCAGCGAGCGGCAGAAGATATTTCGGGATATTTTCAAGACCGACTTCTATGTGATGCTGCAAAATCAGTTGAAGGAACGAACTGGAGAAATTAGGACACAACGCGAACAGGCAAGCCAAAGCATCCAGCAGTATATCAACGGGATGACCTGTGACGAGGATTCCGTTTACGCGCTTGATGCACAGAAAGCCAAAAACGGAGAACTTCCTGTAACGGAGGTAATGGAACTGCTTCGAACACTTCTGGCCGAGGATCAAAAGGAAGAATCTCAGTTGGAGGCTGCGTTGGACACGGTGGAGAAGGCGTTGGAACAAATCACGTCGCAGCTGACGCAGGCAGAGACGTATGAAACCAATAAAGCGGCGCTTGCGAAACGTGTGGCCGAAGAAGCAATGCTGACGGTGGCGTTTGAGACCGCAAAAGCCACACTGGATGCGGCACAGAAAACTGTTCCGGCACAGGAAAAGATTCAGAGCAAAATCGCGGAAATGGAGTTGCTGCTGCCGTCCTACGATGAGTTGGTTACTCACTCGGCGGCTCTTGCTGCGGCTCAGACAGATCTGGCGGGGGCACACGCGGCGCAAGAGAGTGCCGCAAAAGAGAAAAACGATCTGACGACCGAAATCACCGGACTGAGGGCGGAACAAAAGGATCTTGCCGATGTGAGTGCTGAGAAGGAAAAACTGGCCGCGCAGCTGCAGCAGCTGGGAGACCGGCAAAAGCAGTTTGTGGATTTCCTTTCTGGCATGGAGGGGCTTGCGCGTGAGCAGGCAGAATTAGCGAAAAGGCAAGAAGAATATCTGAAAGCGGAAGAGACCTCTTCTGGGTTGTTGCGGGAGTACGAGGTCAAGGAGCGTGCGTTCCTGCGGGAGCAGGCCGGCATTATGGCAAGTGGTCTGACTGCTGGCATGGCATGCCCCGTCTGCGGTTCTATAGAACATCCTCATCTGGCTGTGCTTGCAGAGGACGCGCCTACCGAGGCGGATGTAAAGAAGGCCAAGGCAGAATACGATAGAGCGCAGGATAAAACAAAGAAAGCCAGCAACGAAGCACAGAAGCTGAAGGGAACTGTCGGTACAACAGAAGAAATACTTGCCAAGGAGTTGGACAGCCTGATTCCGGGTATCTCGCTGGCGGATGGCGCAAAAGCGGCAGAGGAGCAGGAAAATTTTCTTGCTGTGCAGATCGAGGGGCTGAATGTGCAGATCGTGGCACTTACGAAAAAGATGGCGCGGCGAGAGGAACTGGATGTCCTGCTTCCGAAGAAGGAACTGCTCTTGTGTGCGGCGGAAGAAACAATCACTGTGAAAACGGCGGAGATCGCGTCTTTGACGGCAAAGGCTGAGAGCAGCGAGGCACAGATCCATGCGCTCCGGAACAAGCTGGCTTTTCCGGACAAGGCCGCTGCCGAGGCGGAGATCAGCGTTCTGCGGGCAGAATCGGATAAGCTTCGCCAAAACTTGCAAACAGCGGAAACGGCGCATAACCAATGCAAGGAAAATCTGGCCGGCGTTCGCGGCACCATTGAGCAGCTTCACAAGCAGCTGGAGGGCGGCGTTGATATCGATACCGTACAGTTGCGGACGAAGAAGGACGAATACGCCGCGCAAAAAACAGTCGTTATGGCAAAGCAGAAAATCGTTCACACGCGCATTTCTGCCAACGAAACCGCGCTGCAAGGCGTTTCCGCAAAAGCTGCCGAGGTGGAGAGGCTGGATAAGAAGTATGTGTGGATGAAGGCCCTGTCCGACACGGCAAACGGCTCTGTGAGCGGCAAGGACAGGGTGATGCTGGAGACATATATCCAGACCACCTATTTTGAGCGCATTCTGGCGCGGGCCAATATCCGCCTGCAAAAGATGTCCGGCGGACAGTACGACCTGAAGCGCCGCGAGGAAGCGGACAACAAGAAGAGCCAAAGCGGTTTGGAGCTGGACATCATCGACCATATCAACACGACCGAACGCAGCGTCAATACGCTCTCCGGCGGCGAAGCATTTCTTGCTTCTCTGGCGCTGGCTCTGGGGTTGTCCGATGAGGTGCAGATGTCCACCGGTATCCATCTGGATACGCTTTTTGTGGACGAGGGTTTTGGCTCACTGGATTCCGAGGCCCTCAGCAAAGCGTATAACACACTGGCGGGGCTGACAGAGGGCAACCGCCTGGTGGGCATTATCTCCCATGTAGCGGAGCTGAAGGAGAAGATAGACAAGCAGATCGTGGTGAAAAAAGAAAAGACCGGCGAGAGCCGGGCGGAAATATGCATATAGAATACAAAAAAGAGATGCACCATCCAGATTGCTGGAGAGGTGCATCTCTTTTTTGCATTTATGCATTTTGGTTAGTCATACGTCGCAGATATACTCTTTCTACAATAGTGCGCACATCCTTTTGTGTTATGTTTTGGCCAATTTTTTCGCCCCATCGAATGCGTAGAGTATCTGCGTATTCTTGACGAACACCTTTTTTGCTCATGCCAACAAGGTTATCATCCGAGGAAAGAAAGACTTCTATTTCTTGCAATGCATTTTTGTAATCAACTTCCCGTTGGCGAACAGCTTCTATTTCTAGTTGCTTTGCTTCGTTTTGTTTCTGGGAGAGCAAAGAAGATAACTTGTTTTCAAAAGCCTTGATAAATTGCTGTTGGTCCGGCAACAAAGCACCGCTTCCGTCAGAGTTGTCAAGAATCATAACACCAACTTTGCTACCACAAAATGGAACGTATGCTTCGAATAGAGTTGGCCGAGTTTCACTAATTGTTTTTGCTGCTTGATTTTGTTTAGTGGCCGCACGCTCTAATTCCAAAAAAAGATCGGGTAAAACTGCGCGAAAATGTGAGGAATCAATATGTGAATACTGCAGAGAAGTGACGCGCCAGTCATTTTCAAACTGTGCAAGCAGGTGCTTTTTCAGATCTTCAGTGTCAATTACATGGTCTTCAACACTATCGTAGGTATAATTATAAAAAATGCTCGATAAATTATTTCCTGTACAGAACGAAAGAAAATCACCGAGGTCATCACTGGATAAAATGATGTCTTGATCTACTCGAAGCACATAGTCCGCTTCAAAAGGTACAATACCTAATGCCTTGCATCTTGACAAAAATGCACTCTCGTTGAGTATACTATCCATAACTATCTCCTATAAGACTGCTTTTTCGCACCCGCTTGATATGCTTATCATACCATCTGTGATTTGGTTTTGCAAGACCATACGGAGTCCGCTTGCGTTACTGGGTCAATGGAGCACAAATAGCGGCATCATTCATATCGCAGGTATGGTAATACAGTATGCGTTTGGAGGACTTAGACGCTTATTTTCCCATCGATTTAATTTCCAAAATTTTCAAGTATAGAGGGGGATTGTTGAACACGATTACTTTCAGTTCATCCACAACTCGGGTTACAATTTGGTATAACATCCCTCGTGCGCTATAATAGCTGGGATGAGCAGTTAATGCCCCCGTTTCGTCATAACTAAAGTTTTGATCTAAAACAAAGGCGACTTTTGAAAATTCTTGACCAATAACTGCATGGGCATTTTTTTCACATATACCCGACAGTTGTTCATATGGATCTATATCATACTGCGAAGTAGTATATGTGATAGGAACCCATCCTTTAAGTTCAAGAAACGCAATATAGCTTTTCAAATCTAAAGAGTCTCCAAAGTATTCTACACTTACTCCACTGTAATCTAAATTGTCCTTGCTCCGCCCAATATTTAGCAGGTTAGTAATAAATGAGGCCATTGCTTTATTTGTCCTAATTTTATTGGTCAGTTTTCTTGTTATTGTGGTAAGTCCGGGAAATCCGTTTTCAAGATACTCAGTCAAATTTTGCGTTTCACCCCCGCGCAAATATTGCTTTACATCAAATGAAAACAGTAACGGAATTTGGCAGTCTACCGCTTTCTTTGTAAGTGCATCCAATTGCCCTTGCCGTATCCGCTGTGACTCGTCAATAAACACATAGTCGCATCCACATAAATCAATAAATTCGCTCTGGCTTGATATATTTCGAATCGGGACAATGTCCCAGCCATAGTTGTCGCGCAGTAGTTTGTGACCTTCATTTAGCAGACCGCAATGTATAATTTTTACATGCTTTCCCCTGTTAAGAATTTCCTTTGCAATATCATAAAGCAGTAAAGTTTTTCCGGTCCCCGCGTTAGCTGATATGCAAAAGAACGAAAGCTCTTGCTTTTCTGCCTCACCTAAAAACTCTTCTCTGATTTTCTGCTGCGCACTTGTCAAGAAATATTCACCTTTAATAAACTGTGCTGTCGCATTAAACGGCGAGACTAAATAATTTGACGGTATGAACATTCTGTCTGGATCGGCAGTATAATCTGGCACCATAGTCTTCATATAAACGGAAAGTACATGCGGTGCTATATGCTCGATTTTATTATCCTCAGGTGTATACGAGTAATATCCGTCGTTCTCAACATACGCAAATATTTTTGTTGGTTTTCCTAAAAACTTCAGGTAATATTCATTTTTTCGGAGTTGATCAAATATTTTCTGATGCTTGTTGGCAACCTTTAACTCACTTTTTAACTCAATGTTTAGGACGCAGTCTACTCCAAATCGCAGCAAATCGAATTCTTTACTTATCTGAGGAATCTCATAGCTGACGAAGAACCCATCAAAGTCACCTACCTCACAACCATAGGAAATCATATCTTTGCAAAATGCGTCAAGCACTCTAATCTCGTGGGATTTTAACGTTTTGAATTCTTTCCCTATATTTCTATCCAACATATTGAGTGCTCTGTCGCCTTGAAGCGTAGATATTAGATTTTTCGGTTTCACCTGTAAATCCCTCCTTGGGCACTAATTTAAATCGAAATGTTTAGGGCAATCAGTCGAATTCCAAATTATTATAACATATTCTGCAGGCAAAGAAAATCGCAATAGATAAAAAGAGGACATTGATCAATGTCCTCTTTTTATCTACACTTACGACTCCTTCAACCACTGCTGGAACTGTTCCACAGTGATGCTACCCTCGTCGCATTTCTTTTTCTGTTCTCTGGCCTGTTCACTCCAAGCGTAAAATTCACTATCGCTGATGCGCCCCGCCTTGATCCACGCGAAGCGTCGCTTATACTCCCTGCGATAGACCTTGAATACAGGATCATCCGCCTGCTTCAGCGTCCACTGCTGGAAAGCGCCCATCGCACGGCAGCTGGAGTGACCGTCGAGTGGTGTGCGGTCGCAGTACTCCGCGCTGACGCGGCCTGTCTGGGCAAAGTACCGCCCGCAGTTCTTGCAGCGACGCACGGTGATGCTGCGCTCCACGCAAGTCTGCAAAGAATAGCTGATCATATCCGCCACGGTGTTCGCATACAGCACCGGCGCACAAGCGTCACCACCCACCGGCTCGAAGCGCGTGGTCAGCAGACGGAACGGAAACAACTCCGGGTCGCTGGGCTGGTCAGGTTTGTCAAAATGATAGTACCGCAGGATTTGCCGGCTGGGCTCGCGCCCGGCCTTGTCTATATCCAGTATCAGCTCGAAGAACCGCTGGATCTGCTTTTGGTACAGCGGAAGTTCCTCCGGCAGTGTCCGCAGCTCGTCCAATGCGCCCGATACCGCAGCCTCAGTGTTCCCGAAGCCTACGGAATGAAGATAGAACCACTTGGCATACAGCACGCGAAAGAAACTGTGCATCTCAGCCAGCGCTCCCAGCCTGACCATGGCGTTGGTCACACGCTCACGGTCGAGGCTCTCCAAGTCATCGGAGATGCACCGCAGCGCGACGGCAACCTTCCCGGTGTCCAGTTCGGTGAAGGACAGCAGCGACTCCAAAAAGGGAAATGCCTTTCGCTGCGACGGCGCGCCCTGGGTGCCGAAAGCGTCGCTCTCGATGACCTCATGCCTTCCGGGGAAATACATTTTACAGTACCACATAGCATCCTCCAATTATGGACTAATTGTAAATAATGTTCGACAGCGTTGACAGATCATGCCGCCTCTGTTATGATAGACTCAAGCGAGATGTCTAATCAATATTATAATTAGTCTATCATCCGTAAGTTTATTTGTCAATAGGAAAGGAGAGCCTATGTCCCACAAGCTACCCACCATCAATGCAGAAGAATTACTCTCATGTCCGATGCCACCCACTCGGTTCATTATTGACCAACTGCTACCGCAGGGCTTACATATCCTCGCCGGTGCGACGAAGATCGGCAAGTCCTGGCTGGCACTGGCTCTGTGTCTCTGTGTGGTCAAGGGTGAAGCCCTGTGGTCTTTCGCCGCACAGAAATGCGGCGTACTGTATCTGTGCCTCGAAGATAGCTATCAGCGTATCCGCTGCAGACTCCTGGATCTCACGGAGGATGCACCGGATACGCTATACTTTTCTGTCATGTCGGCACAGCTCCACAATGGGTTGGAACAGCAGATAGAGCAGTTCTTATCTGAACACCCCGATACAGGTCTCGTAGTCATCGACACACTGCAGCGTGTCCGCGGCAGCGGCGATAACGGAAACCCCTACGCCAACGACTACCGTGATATTGGTGCACTGAAAGCACTGGCAGACAAACACCGTATCGCCATCTTGCTCATCCATCATGTTCGCAAGTTGAAATCCGACGATCCCATGGATATGATCTCCGGCACAAACGGCATCAGCGGTGCTACCGATACGAACTTTGTGTTGATGAAAACGAGTCGTAGCGAAAACACCGCAACACTTTACTGCACAGGGCGCGATATTGTGTACAGGGAACTGCGCTTAGACTTCGACAGCGAAACGCACCTTTGGAATTTGCTCTCAAATGAAAGTCCGCAGACCGTGCAGCCTGACGCACGACTTCTTTCTCTTCTCTCTGGAGTGCTGCGCCAGCAGCCGGAGATCAGCGTTCCCGCAGCGACCCTGTTGAAAATCATCGACCCTGATGATGTGGAGGGGCTCACGCCCAATCTTCTATCTCGCCGCATCCGTAAAAATGTTGATACGCTGGGCAAAAACGGTATCATGGTATCCTTCCGTAAGAGCAACGGAGAACGGCTCATCTGTCTCCGTAGGGCCGATAGGGACGCAAATATTACTACCGCAAACACCGTCCCTATCGACCCTGCGAAGGGTGCAAATCAATGATATTTGTTCCGGTTTCAATCAGAGGATATACCCCTCCATTTCGCTCCGGAAAATCGCGATTTGGGAGCAAACCCAGGGAAGGAAAAGGGGAATTCGCAGTCCCACTGCGCCTCGCGCCCGTTGCCCGCCGTGTTGCCGTCTGTGGGCCGCTGTGTGGCCTCGTGGGGCGGAGGTGGGGTACGGATACCTCCCAGCCTATTTGGGAGCGTGTTGGGGAGCTTTTCGGTGCGCCGAAAGCGAAGCAGGAGAAAGGGGCGGCGTCGTGGACGCCCCCACCCCGGTCACTTCTGCCCACAGTGCGGGCAGTTGCGCCGTTCCACCACCGGCGCCGTAGAACGGAATTTTCGGCGGACGGTGGGGTAGAGAGCGGAAAAAATCCCGCAATTACGGGAAAAGCTGCGGGGTCGCGGCAAAATTTCAAGGAGGAAAATGAAATGACAAATAACAAGGAAAAGTACGCTTTTTGGCTTACGCCGGAAGCGAAGAAAATGATAGAAATAAACGCACCGCTGGCTAACTGCGGCAGCCAAAGTGAGTTCGTGGAGAAGGCGGTTCGGTTCTACGATGGCTACCTGAAGGTGCAGAACGCCGGTGCGTTCTTGCCCCACGCAGTGGCTGGCGTGCTGGAAGGTTCGCTGGGCGTGTTCGAAAACCGTATGGCCAAGCTACTGTTCAACCTGGCCGTGGAGCACAGCATTACCAACCACCTGATGGCAGCAGACGTGGACATGACACGCGAGGAGTACAACAAGCTGCGCGGCGGCAGCGTCCGCGAGGTCACCAGCACACGCGGCACGATCTCGCTGCGGGATGTGATTAGCGACTCACAAGAGTGACGATTGGAGGTACATCATGTTTTTATACGAAGGAGACTGCTTGAAAAACGTGACCGTCATTCGAGGCGTCCGATATGTGACAGTCAGTCACTACAGCGGTGACAAAGAGGTCTGTGACAAGCTGGGAGATATGCTCACCGATGCCTTTCGTTCATGCAATCTGCACGAGGTTACGAATGCTTCTTCGTCAGATGTGGATATAGCTATTGACGGCGACTAAGGGTATTGTGTGTGGCGAAAGGAGTGAAAGCTATGGAAGAAAAAGCGGCGGTCTACTGTCGGCTTAGTCAAGACGATGGCAGCGTAGGCGAATCCGGCAGCATTCAGACACAGCGCACATTGCTGACACAATACTGCAAAGAACAGCATATCAGCATCGCGGACTACTACTGTGATGACGGCTGGAGTGGTACAAACTTTGAGCGCCCGGAGTTCCAGCGGATGTTGGAGGACATCGAAAGCGGAAAAGTAAACACGGTCATTGTGAAAGACCTGTCCCGCTTCGGCAGAGAATACGCACAGATGGGTATGTACATTGAACACTACTTCGAGCAGAAAAACGTCCGCTTCATCTCGGTGGCGGAGAGCATTGACTCCGCCAAGGGGCTGGACAATCTGGTCCTGCCCTTCACCAATGTTATCAACTCGTTCTATGCGCGACAGGCATCCACCAAAACAAGAGCCGCGCACCAGGCCAGAGCAAGAAGCGGAATGTTTATGGGCAGCCGTGCGCCGTTCGGCTATCAGAAAGACCCCGATGACCGTCACCACCTGATCGTCGACCCACCGGCAGCGGATGTGGTGCGGGACATTTTCCGTATGTTCGCTGATGGCATCGGCTATGTGCGGATGACAAAGATCCTGCGGGAAAAGGGGGTTCTCAACCCACAGGCCTACTTCAACCAAAACAATCCGAATTACTATAAGAGTGACTACTGGCGCAAGCCCTTTGACTGGCACGCCAGCTCCATCCGCACCATCCTCGAGAACCCAGTGTATCTGGGAAAGGTGGTTTTCGGCCGCAGCAAGACAAAGGGCTTCTTTGACAAACGGCGTGTGGAAACGGACGAGTCCGAGTGGATCGTAGTGGACAACACGCACGAGGCGTTGGTCACACAGGAGCTGTGGGACACAGTGCATCAGATGATGCGCGCCAAGCGGCGCGAAAATGCCAGCGGCGAGGTGCAGCCCTTCGCAGGACTGGTGAAGTGCGCGGATTGCGGCTCATCGCTGAATGCCAGCTACGATAAACGTAAGGGGCGATATACGGGCTTCTCCTGCTGGGTGTACAAAAACTACGGGAAATCCCGCTGCACCTCCCACGCCATCGGATGGAAAACGCTGAACCAACTGGTGCTGGAGGATATTCGCCGCAATGCAGTGGAGGCGCGGCGGTCAGCACAGGATTACATGGAGATGCTGGTCTCGCTCCACACGGAGAAGCAAAAGGCGGAGGTCGACCGATACAAGCGGGAACTGAAACGGGTGGACAAGCGTATTGGCGAGTTGTCTAAGATCCTGAACAAGCTCTATGAGGATGCGGCATTAGAGAAAATCAGCGAGGAGCGGTATCAGACCATGGCTCCCAAGTACGAACGGGAGCAGGCTGCCCTCCAAGGGCAGCGGGAGGAGTTGGCAGCAGAGATTTCTAAGAGCGATAAGGTCTACGAAAATATCGAACAGTTCCTGCCCCTCATCTGGAAATACACCGGCATTACAGAGCTGACGCCCTACATCCTCAACGAACTGATTGAGAAAATAGTGGTACATGAAAAGGTAGTCGGGGCGGATGGTGTCAAGACCCAGCAGGTGGACATCTACTACAAATTCGTCGGCTGCATCAACCAACGGCGTGACGGCGGCTGCACCGGCGAGGTAATCAAGGCGGATAAGGCACAGCCGGGAAGCCGACCGGCATAAAGAAAACGGAGTACCGGCAAACGCCGGTACTCCGCTTTCTTCGATTTGCTCATTCACCCTTACCCACAACCACCGGTCGCCGGTTCGAATCCGGCCACAAGCTCCAGACTCCTCGCGGATACCGCGAGGAGTTTTTCTATGTACAAGAACAGTGACAAACGATATACGGTTTCCATGAAGAACGCGGAGGCCTCCGTCCGCATGGAGGGCTGTCAGGTAACGCCCCAGATGCGGGAGCAGTGCCAGCGTGTGCTGCGGGGTGAGGTGACCACGGCGGAGCTGCTGCGGCGTTTTTCCAAACCAGCCGAGAGGTGACGATGATATGGCGTACAGCATCGATCCCATTCAGGACAACTGCTACCCCGGCACAACGGTGCTGGTGAACAAATAAAGTGATTTCATACAAAAAGAGCGTTTGGAGTTCTCTCCAAACGCTCTTTCTTGCGTTTATCACACCACCTGGAACAGGAAAAACTTCAGATAGTTCGTCTCCTCCACGCCCCAGAGGATGGGGTGGTCGGCGCACTGCTGGCGGGCCTCGATCTGCCGGAGCTGCACCCCGGCGTCACGGGCGGCGCTGTGGAGCATTTTGATGAACAGCTCCTCGGTGGCGAAGTGGCTGCACGAGCAGGTGGCCAGATATCCGCCCCGGGGCAGCAGCTTCATGGCCCGGTAGTTGATCTCCTTATAGCCGCCCATGGCGTTGTGTACCGTCTTGCGGCTCTTGGTAAAAGCCGGGGGATCGAGGATGATGAAGTCGTACTTCCGGGGCTGCTTCTCCAGCTCCGGAAGCAGGTCGAACACATTGGCGGCCACGCAGTCCATGACGCCGTCCAGCCCGTTGCGGCGGGCGTTCTCCGCCGCGCACTGCACGGCGAACTCCGACACGTCCACGGCGGTGACGTGGGCCGCGCCGCCTCTGGCGGCGTTCAGGGCGAAGCTGCCGGTGTGGGTGAAGCAGTCCAGCACCGTCCTGCCCTTTGCCAGCTTTGCCACGGCAAGGCGGTTATACTTCTGATCCAGGAAAAAGCCGGTTTTCTGGCCGTTTTCAAAGTCTACCGTGTAGACGATGCCGTTTTCCGTGATGTCCACGCAGGTTTTCTCCGGCGGCGTCTCGCCGGGCAGAGCGTACCAGCCCTTGTTCTGCGCCATGCCCTCCCGCTCCCGCAGGGCCACGTCGTTGCGCTCGTAGATGCCGCGGATGTCCTGGCCGTCCTCCCGCAGCACCTTTACCAGCAGGGGAAACAGCCGGTCCTTGATGCGCTCCATGCCCAGGCTCAGGGTCTGGGTCACCAGCACGGACTCGAACCGGTCCACCGTCAGGCCGGGGAACAGGTCGGCCTCGCCGAAGATGACGCGGCAGCAGCGGCTGTCGGTCTCGCCCATGACGGTCTTGCGATAGTCCCAGGCGTAGCGGACGCGGCGCTCCCAGAAGGCGTCGGAAAAATCGTCGTTGGCGTTGCGGCTGAGAAGCCGCACGCGAATTTTGGAGTGGCTGTTGTAGAAGCCGCAGCCCAGCCAGCTTCCCCGGCGGCTCACCACGTCCACCAGAGCACCGTCCTCGGGCGTGCCGTCCATGGCGGTCACTTCGCCCTCATAGACCCACGGGTGTCCTCCCGTCAGGGCGGCCTCCCCCTTGGGAGTGATGGTGATCTTGGGATAGGGACGCAGTGCTTTCATGGCGGTTCTCTCCTGTCGTGTGAATGATAAGCTATTATAGCACATTCTTTTCTTCCGCGCTACATATATATGAGGGAGAAACTCAAAAAGGAGGTCCCGCCATGCCCAATATATATTTAAGTCCCTCCACACAGGAGTATAACCCCTACATCACCGGCTCCGGCAGCGAGGAGTACTGGATGAACCGCATCGCCGACGCCATGGAGCCATATCTGCGGGCCAATACCATCCGCTTCACCCGCAACACACCGGAGATGACCGCTGCCTCCTCCATCGCCCAGGCGGCACGGGGCAGCTACGACTTCTATCTGGCCCTCCACTCCAACGCCAGCGGCGACGGCAGCAGCGAGGGCCGTCAGCGGGGCATCATCGCCTTTTACTATCCCACCAGCACCAACGGCAGGCGGGCCGCCGACATCTTCGTGAAAAACCTGAAGGAGATCTATCCCCTGCCCCAACTGGTGACGGCCCGCGCCACCACCGCCCTGGGGGAGGTGCGCCAGCCGAAGATGCCCTCGGTGCTGCTGGAGATCGGCTATCACGACAACACCGCCGACGCCCGGTGGATCGAAGAAAATGTGCAGAGCATCGCGGAGAATCTCTCCCGCTCCCTGACGGAATACTTCGCTCTGCCCTTTCTCTATCCCACGACGCCCCGGACGGGCACGGTGATCACGGAGGAGAGCGCCCTGAACGTGCGGGCCTACCCGTCCATGAGCGGCCAGGTGGTGGGCAGCGTGCCCCGCGAGGCCCAACTGACGGTGTACGGCCAGTATGACGGCTGGTACAGCATGGCCTACGGCGGCCTGGCGGGGTATGTGCGGTCAGACTATGTACGGGTATAGGCAGATTCGACAAAATGTTTTTCCCATGCGGACAAATTTTTCACAACAGTATGTTTTTCTGCTTGACAGTTTACCGTAATAAGGGTAGAATTATGAAGGATTATTATCAGACGATTTAGGGGAATTGTCTGATTATTTTCTGAGGACAGCCACCATCCCCATCCCCCGCTTGTCCCCGGATGGAGGGCGATTGTCCGGATACACCATATTTACAGGAGGAAACCATGATCAAAATCGTATACGCGGCGATAATGGTCGTTGTTGCGTTTGTTCTTGGCCTCCTCACTTGTATTCTGATCCATCGGCAGAAACAAAAGCGCGACCAGGCCAAGATCCAGGATGCCGAGCAGGAAGCGCTGCGCATCGTCAACGAAGCCATCAAGAATGGCGAGAGTAAGAAACGCGAAGCATTGGTGGAGGCGAAGGAGGAGATCCTGCGCTCCAGAAACGAATACGAGAAGGAAGTCAAGGAACGCCGCGCCGACCTGCAGAAGCAGGAGCGCCGCTTACAGCAGAAGGAAGAAAATCTCGATCACAAGACCGAGCAGATCGAGAAGAAGGAAGAAGCGTTGGCCGCCAAGCACGCTGCCGCCGACCGTGAGCAGGAGGAGATCAAGCTCATCAAGCGCAGCCAGACGGAGATGCTGGAGCGTATCTCCGGCTTTACCGCCGACGAGGCCAAGCAGTATCTGATCGCCCAGGTGGAGTCCGAGGTCACCCACGAGACTGCCCTGAAGATCAAGGAGATCGAAGCACGCGCCAAGGAGGAGGCCGATACCCGCGCCCGCGAGATCGTGGCCACCGCCATCCAGCGCTGCGCCGCCGACCATGTGGCCGAGATCACCGTCAGTGTGGTACCCCTGCCCAATGACGAGATGAAGGGCCGCATCATCGGCCGCGAGGGCCGCAACATCCGCGCCATCGAGACGCTGACCGGCGCCGATCTCATCATCGACGATACCCCCGAGGCCATCACGGTGTCCTGCTTCGAGCCGGTACGCCGCGAGGTGGCACGCCTTGCACTGGAAAAGCTCATCGCCGACGGCCGCATCCATCCCACCCACATCGAGGAGATGGTGGAGAAGGCCAAGCGCGAGGTGGATGCCGTCATCCGCTCCGAGGGCGAACGCGCCGTGCTGGAGACCGGCGTCCGCGGCCTGCACCCCGAGCTGCAGAAGCTGCTGGGCCGCCTCCACTACCGCACCAGCTATGGCCAGAACGTGCTGCAGCACTCTATCGAGGTGTCCCACATCGCCGGCATGATGGCCGCCGAGCTGGGCGCCGATGTCCACGCCGCCAAGCGTGCGGGCCTGCTGCACGATATCGGCAAGGCGCTGGATCACGAATTTGAGGGCACCCATGTGTCTCTGGGCGTGGAGTACGCCCGGAAGTACAAGGAGAAGGAAGAGATCGTCCACGCCATCCAGGCCCATCACGGCGACGTGGAGTGCAAGACGCTGGTGGCCTGCCTGGTGCAGGCGGCCGACGCTATCTCTGCCGCCCGTCCCGGCGCACGCCGCGAAAACCTTGAGAATTACATCAAGCGTTTGCAGAAGCTGGAGGAGATCACCAGCTCCTATCCCGGCGTGGAGAAGAGCTATGCCATCCAGGCGGGCCGCGAGGTGCGCGTGATGGTGAAGCCGGAGCAGGTCAGCGAGGATCAGATGGTCATTCTGGCCCGCGAGCTTGCCAAGCGCATCGAGGACGAGCTGGAGTACCCCGGCCAGATCAAGGTACACGTTCTGCGTGAGACCAAGGTCGTGGAATACGCGAAATAAATCAACAACACTGTGCGACACCCTCCCCCCGGGGTGCCGCACAGCTGCATCTTGGGAGGATATGCTATGAGACGAAAGCTTTTGGCCCTGCTGCTGGCGGCCTGTATGGTGCTGCCGGGGCTGTCCGGCTGCGGCGGACAGCCCTCCGATGTCCCGCCGTCCCAGAGCGGCCAGACCCAGCAGCAGGAGGAGCCGCAGACGCCGCTGGACGACGGTTTCACCACCGCCGTAGGCGGACGGGTGGAGGATCCGGAGGGACTGGCGGCGGAGGAGCAGAAGACGCTGATGAACCGTCTGCTGACCGAATGGTACACCGATATCGCCCTGTTTGACGAGCCGCAGATGGCGAATCTGTTTGCCGACGAAAAGGACGCCGCCATGCACGAGGCGTCCATCCGCACCCTGAACGCCATCCGGCAGCAGGCACTGACCGACCTGCGGATGCAGGATGTGGACTTTGTGCTGACCGTCACCAAGGCGGAGCCCTCCACTGAGGAGGACGCCGTGGAGGGACAGATACATATCGAGGCCAGCGAGACCGCGGTGATGCACTTTGCCGCCACGCCCGATGTAGACAGCAAGCTCTATGACGTGCCCCACATCTTCGAGCTGGTGCCCGCGGAGAACGGCGGCTGGCTGATCCGGCATCACGAGGCCGACGACAACCCCTATTTCAGCCTGACCTATGAGGAGGGCGCGGCGGCGGACGGACGGCTCCAGCAGCTGCTGCGTGCCATCGAGCGGCGGCAGCTCCAGCGGCAGGAGACGGTGCAGGTGACGCTGACGTGCGACCATCCCTATGACCGCGCCGCGGCGGAGCAGTACATGCGGCAGTATGACCACCAACGCAATGACCGGTGGTACGCCTATGACGACGTGGGCGGCAACTGCATGAACTTCGGCTCGCAGGTGCTGCTGGCGGGCGGCATCCCCATGGACGAGGAGGGCGGCAGCAAGTGGTACTGGCACGGCCAGAATACGCTGGATCTCTCCTGGATCAACGTGGGCCGGTTCTATAGCTACGCCCGTGAGAACCGGGGCTATGGCCTTGTGGCGGACACCGAGGCCAACTACTACACCGGCCAGGTGGGGGATATCCTGATCCTGGGCCCCGACGGCGGCCATAACCACACCACCGTCATCTCCGGCATCGTCCGGAACGAGGCGGGGGAAACGGTGGACTATCTGCTGTGCTCCAACACCACCAACTATACGGACTTCCCGGCAGGCGCGTACTATTACACCAGCCACCGGCTCATCAAAATTTACGGCTGGAACGAAAGCATCCCTGACGGGACGCAGTGAAGAGAGAAAAGAGAAGAGTGAAAAGATTCGGTGTGCCGCCTGCGGCGGCATGATTTGAATAACGGCGGCATGTGGTCATGCCGCCCTACGGAACGACCGCTTTGTAGGGCGGGGTGACCACACCCCGCCGCCATTACTGGAACGACATGCCAACGGAATAAAAAAGCTTCGCAGAATTCGCCGCCCGCAGGCGGCGAACCGGTTGGGTTATTTTTTGCCACGTCGGTGCGTTAAGAAAATATGCCGGTGGCATATTTTTAGCATCCGATCTCGGCGGCTATGCCGCCGTAGCCGCCTTCTCGTCAGAGGGCGGTATTGGAGCGTGCCGCTTCTGCAAACACCCATCTGCAAAATAGGGGAGCGCTCTTGCGCTCCCTCTTCTTTTGTGGCATAATAGCGGGGAATGAAGAAATCGTAAAAAGGAGGACACCATGCTGTATCATATTCTTGCCATCGGCGACGTGACCAGCGAGGACGGCCTGAAGCACCTGCGCCGCCATCTTTCGCCGCTGAAGAAGCTGAAAAGCATTGATTTTACCGTGGTCAACGGAGAGAATATCTCCGGCACCGGCCTGACCCCCGCCCAGGCGGACGAGCTGTTTGCCGCCGGGGCTGACGTGATCACCCTGGGCAACCACACCTTTGGCCGGGTGCAGATCGCCGACTATCTGGAGGATAACCGCTACATCCTGCGGCCCGCCAACTTCTCCGGCCGGATGCCGGGCCGGGGCTGCGGCGTGTACGACTGCGGCAAGCTCCGCATCGCCGTCATGACCCTCATCGGCCGGTGCGACCTGGACTGGAAGGCCGCCGACCCCTTTACCACGGCGGACAAGCTGCTGCGGGAGCTGGACGAGAAGGAGAAGCCCACCTTTACCCTGCTGGACTTCCACGCCCAGGCCACCAGCGAGAAGCTGGCCCTGGGCTACTATCTGGATGGCCGCATCAGCGCCATGTGGGGCACCCACACCCATGTGCCCACCGCCGACGAGCGGGTGATGCCCAAGGGCACCGGCTACATCACCGACCTGGGCATGACCGGCGCCATCGAATCGGTGCTGGGCATCCCGCCGGAGCAGTCCATCGAATCGTTCCTGGGGGGACTGGCGGGACGCTACCGCTTTGCCGACGGCCCCTGCAAGGCCCAGGGCTGCATCTTCACACTGGACAGCGATACCGGACTGTGCACCGCCGTGGAGCGGGTGGACATCCGGTGAACCGTAAAACCAATCAATCGTAAAGGAGATCATCACCATGTCTGTTGAAAAAGTAAGAGCCTATCTGGAGCCCTACGGCGTGACCGACCGTATCCGTGAGTTCGACGTATCCAGCGCCACGGTGGAGTTGGCCGCCCTGGCCGTGGGCGTAGAGGGCGCCCGCATCGCCAAGACCCTCAGCTTCAAGGTGGGGGAGGATCCCATCCTGATCGTGGCCGCCGGCGACGCCAAGGTGGACAACAGCAAGTATAAGCATTTCTTCGGCGCCAAGGCCAAGATGCTGACCGCCGAGGAGGCGGTGGAGCACATCGGCCACGCCGTGGGCGGCGTGTGCCCCTTTGCCCTGCCCGACGATGTCAAGACCTATCTGGACGTGTCCCTGAAGCGGTTCGAGACGGTGTTCCCCGCCGTGGGCAGCGCCGCCAGCGCCATCGAGCTGAACTGCGACGAGCTGGAGCGCTGCTGCGGCAAAAATTTCGTCCAATGGGTGGACGTATGCAAGGGCTGGCAGGCCGAGGAAGCGTAAATGGTACGGATTCTGCACGCGGCGGACTTCCATCTGGACAGCGCTTTCACTGGCCTGGACGAGCAGCGTGCCCGCCAGCGCCGCCAGGAGAGCCGCGATCTGGCCCGCCGCATGGTGGAGTACGCCAACGACCATGACGTGCAGCTGATGCTGCTGTCCGGCGACCTGTTCGACAGTGACAGTGTCTACGGCCAGACGGCGGAGGAGCTGGCGGCAGCCTTCGGGGCGTTCCGGGGCGAGATCGTCATCGCCCCCGGCAATCACGACTGCTATACCGCCGCGTCCCCCTATGCCCGCACCCTGTGGCCGGAGAACGTCCATATCTTCAACGCACCCTACATGACCCGCATGGCCTTTCCCCGGTACGGCTGCACCGTGTATGGCGCGGCCTTCACGGCGCCGGAGGCGTCGGAGAGCGCCGCGCTGGAGGGCGTGGCCGCGGGAGACGAGGGTGTGGCCATCGGCCTTCTGCACGGCGAGGTGGGGGTGAAGGACAGCTGCTACCGGCCCATCCCACTGCCCCAGATCACCAGAAGCGGCCTGGACTATCTGGCCCTGGGCCATGTCCACGCCTGCTCCGGCGTCCAGACGGCGGGCGCCACCGCCTATGCCTACCCCGGCTGCCCCGAGGGACGGGGCTTCGACGAGCTGGGGGACAAGGGCTTCCTGATGGGCGAGGTGGACAAGGGCAGCGTGAAGCTGCGGTTCATCCCCTTCGCCCGGCGGCGCTATGAGATCCTGACGGTGGACGTGACGGAGCAGGAGCCGCTGGCGGCCATCCGGGCGGCGCTGCCCACCCGCACAGAGCCGGACATCTACCGCATCCTGCTGACCGGCGAGACCGACGGCGGCGTGGATATCCCCGCCATCACCGACGAGCTGGCATCCCGGTTCTATGCCCTGGAGGTGCGGGATCGCACCACGGTGCGCCGGGACATCTGGGACGGCTGCGGCGACGATTCCCTGCGGGGCCTGTTTCTGCAGAAAATGCGCCAGCGGTACGACGCCGCGCAGGACGACGCGGAGCGCCGGACGGTCCAGCAGGCGGTGCGGTTTGCCCTGGCCGCCATGGAAAACCGGGATATGTGAGCATGCGCCAAAGTATTTTGACGGAGGAGAAGACCATGAAGAACATCCTGATGATCGGCACCGGCGGCACCATCGCCAGTGAGATGACGCCGGACGGCCTGACCCCGGAGCTGAACAGCACACAGCTGTTGTCCTTTGTCCCCAAGGTGGGCGAGCTGTGCCATGTGGACTGCATCCAGGTGTACAGCCTGGACAGCACCAATCTGGAGCCCCGCCACTGGCTGGGGGTGGCCAACGCCATCCGGGAGAACTATGACCGGCACGACGGCTTCGTCATCAGCCACGGCACCGACACCATGGCCTATACGGCGGCGGCACTCAGCTATCTGGTCCAGGGCAGCCCCAAGCCCATCGTGCTGACCGGCGCCCAGAAGCCCATCTGGTTCGACGGCACCGACTCCAAGCGCAATCTCACCGACGCGTTCCTGTATGCCTGCCGCGGCTGCGGCGGCGTGCAGATCGTATTCAACGGCAAGGTCATCCTGGGCACCCGCGCCCGCAAGACCTGCTCCAAGAGCTTCCAGGCCTTCTCCAGCGTCAACCACCCCGACCTGGCGGTGGTGCAGGACGACCATCTTCTGCAGTACATGTCCTGCCCGGTGGCGGAGAAACCCACGTTCTATGACAAGCTGGACGGCAATGTGGGGCTGCTGAAGCTGATCCCCGGCACAAAGCCGGAGTTGGTGGCGTTCATGACCCAACACTACGACGGAGTAATCATCGAGAGCTTCGGCGTGGGCGGCCTGCCGGAGTACGGCAACCTGTACGAGATCCTCCGCGCCGCCGTGGAGCGGGGCAAGATCATCGTCATGACCACCCAGGTGCCCAACGAGGGCAGCGACCTGACGGTGTACCATGTGGGCGGACGGCTGAAGCAGAACCTGCGCCTGCTGGAGGCCTACGACATGACCACGGAGGCGGCGGTGGCCAAGCTCATGTGGATCATGGGCCAGACCCACGACTTCGCGGCGGTGGAGAAGCTGTTCTACGCCCCGGTGGCCCGGGATATTTTGTATAGTAACGAGTGATAAGGCCGCCTTGCGGCGGCCAGTGAAAAGTGAAGAGAGAAAAGTGAAAAACTTCGGTGTGCCGCTGCGGCGGCACAATTTTGATCATGCCGCCGCAGGCGGCATACCGCAACTCCTCACTTTTATCTTTTCACTCTTCTCTGATGTAATAAAAGGCACCCTGTTCCTTGCGGAACAGGGTGCCTTTTATTACACTGTCAGTTGGTTTTGGCAGCCGTATCGGCGGTGCCGGTGGCCGCGGTATCCTTCAGGGGCCAGGTGGTGGGATCGGCGGTATCCTCGATCATCTTGCAGACGATCAGATAGCGGTGATAGTCATCGCCGTTCTTGCACACCGACAGGATCAGCACCTTGTCGCCGGCCACGGGCTTGTTGTCCTTGTCCAGATTGGTGGTGCTGTCGGTCTCCTTCCACAGCTGGTCGAAGAAGCTGTTGAACACGTCGTCGTTGTTGAAGTCGTGATAGTAGATGATGTGGCTGGTATCATACTGCACGCCGCCCACGATCTGATAGGTCACGCGGCGATCCTTCTGATACATATACACCAGATGCTGCTGGCTGAAGTCCATGTTCTTCAGCATGCTCTGCAGGCCGCCGAACATGGTGCGGTTGGCCTGATTGTGGCCGTACAGCACGGTGACGGGATCGTTCAGGTCGCGGCTGTTGATGACCTTACCCTCGCACTCGGCCTCGCTGAAGATGGTACCGGCCTTGTTGCTGTTGCCGTCCAGGTCACGGCTCAGATAGAAGTTGCGGTCCGTGGGATGCTGGGCCACGGGATAGGACAGCTCGTGATCGGTGCCCAGGATCTTGGAAAAATCGGGCACCTCCAGCCATGCGTACACGTCCTTATACTTGGCGAAGGTCTCCTCCATGCCCGCGGGCTCCACAACGGGAGCGGGCTCCACGCGGTCCTCAATGGTGGGCTCGTCGATAACGGGATCATCAATGACGGGCCCATCGGGGGTGGTGTCGCCGCCGCAGCCGGCCAGTGCCAGAACCAGGACCAGAGACAGAGCCAGGATCAGACAGCGGAGGAGGGTGCGGCTATTAAAGCGATCAATCAATTCTTTCATATTTTTTCTCCTTTCGCATGGCCGGGAAGCTCACCGTCCGGCCCATGGGGAACAGTGCCGCGCAAAAGCCACAGCACTTGAAGCCATGGTACCATATAATGCCGCCAAAAGCAACCATAAATTTCTCGACCAACAGGAGAGAATGGAAAGAACTACCAGCTGACAGGGTGATTCCAGGCGGCGAACAGCGCCTCAAACCGGGCCCTCTGGGCGGGTGTCATGCGGCTCTTGTACTGGCCCAGCAGCGTGTCCGCCTGCTGGACGTTGCCGCTTTTCAGATAGTTCCCCATGGCCCGCTCCAGGCTGTCCGCCGCCGTGGAGCTGAGGGAGGCGGTGTTGCCGATGCTGGACACGGCGTCGGGAACGGTGGCGGAGGTCTGCATGCCCTTCTGCTCGGCGGCGGCCTTGTCGGCAAAGTAGTTCAGCAGCATCTGATAGTTCTTCAGATCGCGGCTGCTGATCTGGTCATAGCCGCTCTGGGCCTGGGCCACCTCCTTCTGCCACGCGGCCACCTCGTCCTGCCAGCGGTCGTACTCCGCCTCCTGCTGGCCCTGCAGAAGCTGATAGCGCTCCAGCAGCGCGTCGCCTGCGTCCCGATAGCGGCTGTACGCGGCGGACTGCAGCTGGGGCAGCACGTCGGACAGCTTCGCCAGATACTGCTGATAGGACTGCTGTCCGGCGGATTGGGCATAGCTGGAGCCGTAGCCGCCGGTGAGCTGGGCGGCCTGTCCCATGGTGTCCTCCATGGCGGCGCGGCCCTGGCTGGCGTACTGCCGGGCATAGGACTGATAGGCGCTGTCCGCCGCCGGATCGTAGGAAAAGCCGGGCCGGGCGCTGATCTCCTGATACAGCGCCTCCAGCTGGGAGGCAAAGCTGGATGCATAGTCCTTGGGCCGCAGCGCCGAAAGACTGTCCAGTAAACTGCGGGCCGCGTCCACATCGCCGGAGGGGGTATAGCCCTTCTCCAGCTCCTTCAGCGCCGCGGCGGTGCCGTCGGATACCTTGTCCAGGGGGAGATTGGAGGAGCCGCCGGAAGAGGTGGAGGCGGGGGCGTAGGCGGTCTGCCCGGCCAGCAGGCTGCCCCAGGTCTCCTTGCCTGCGATGCCGTCCAGCTTCAGGCCGTTCTTCTTCTGATAGTCCCGCACGGCGGCCTGCGTTTTCGCGCCGAAGATGCCGTCCACGGCCAGACCGTAGCCGTGCTCGTTCAGCACGGTCTGCAGCTTGCTGACGGCGCTGCCGGTGGAGCCGTAGCCCACCTGGCGGTAAGTAGATGCCATATGATCGTCTCCTTTTCAAATGTGATGAAAGTGGTGTTCAGCTCAGGCGCTGCCACACATATACCGCCAGATAGGGCGGCATCATGTCCACCGCCTCGCCGCCGCCGCTGGACTGGGTGTCCACGTCCAGCGTGTGGTTGTGGCTGATGGAGATGGCGTCGGTGCGCAGCTCACGGCTGCCGGAGCCGCCGCCCCAGCTCTCGGCATAGGCGCCGGAGCCGCTGCCGCCCTGGGCGATGTTGGGGATGCCGTGGTCGTGGCTGATGGACTCTGCCCCGGTGTGACCGGTGATGTGGTGGGCGTGGGGCGGCAGCTGCTGGGCGGTCAGCGTGCGCTGCGCCTGTCCGCCGGTGGTCCCGGCGGCGTAGCTCTCACCCGCCGCCAGCAGGAAGCGATTCTGGATCCGCTGCCATGTGCCGCCCAGCACCGTGCCGGGGTCGGCAGCGGCGGTGGAGAGATACAGCGCTCCCACCGGGTACAGCAGGTCGAGAAGCGTCCTGCCGCCCACCGTCAGGCTGCCTGCCGCCACCTTGCCCGCCACGGTCACGTCGCCGTCGAACCCCGCGTCCCACGCGCACTGCAGCGTGGGGCTGTCCGCCAGCTTGCCGAAGGCCGCGCCCACGCCTCCGGCCCGGAGATGGAAGGCCACCGCCGCGTTGGAGGAGGTGTAGCTGACGGCCCTGACGCTGCCCACCGTGTCCACGGCGGACAGCTCCACCTCATAGGTGGTGTCCTTGTCCAGCGCCTCGGCGATCTGGGCGGTCACGCCGCTCACCAGCGTGGTGTAGCCGCCGTAGACGCCGCCCACCGGACGGTACCGGGCCCGCAGCGTCACGGTGTTCCGGCCGTCCAGCGGCCAGCAGCTGCCGGACGCCTTCACCCGCAGACAGGGCCCGCCGCTGTCCTCCACCCCGGCGGCATTGCACCGGAAGGCCGCCGATGTCCGCAGCGACGGCATCTGATAGTCGAATACCGACACTGCCGGCGCGGTGACGGTGGTGGTGCGGCCCCGGGAATCGGTGACCACGGCGGTGGGCGTCAGGGTGCCCGCCATGCCGATGGGCGCCGTGACGCCGGAAAAACCCGATACGCTCTGCCCGGCAAAGGTGAACCGGCACCCCGCCAGCGACGCGCCGCCCACGGCGCTGGCCTCCACCGCGTACTGCAGGCAGCTCATGCCCCGCACCCACAGCCCCCACTGCTCCAGCAGCGCGTTGTCGTTCACCAGCGTCACCGTCAGCGCGGCGCTGGGCCGCATGCTGTCCGGCACATAGGCGGTAAAGGCGTAGTCCTTGGTGCAGTAGCTGGGGTTGCTGAGCTGGGGGATGCCGCTGGTAAACGCCACCGTCATGGTCAGCGTGCCGCTGCCGGACACGCTGTCGGGGATGGCCAGGGACAGGCTCTCCTCCGGCGTCCAGCGATAGACCACCCTGGTGTTGTCCTGGGAGACGGTCTCCAGCTCCGCCGCCGTCACATCGGCGCTGACGCCCTGAAAGTCATAGTGAAAGCGGAAACTGTACTGGGCCGAGGGCCGCGTCACCACCAGGGTGTTGGCCTGACCGATGGTGATGTCGCCCCAACTCAGGTTGAAGTCCTTTTCCGTATACGCCATAGCTTACCCTCCAATCCATTTGAATGTCAGCCCGCTGCCGCTGTCCATGCGCCACGAGCCGATGCCGATGCTGTCCAGCACCGTGATGTTGGTGATATACAGCCGGTTGTTGGACACATAGGCGATCTCCGTGCTGTCCTGCCAGAAGCTCAGCTTCTGGGCGGTGAACACCGCCCGGAAGTTGTTCTGATCCACCACCTTTTTGCCGTCGGTCTCCGTGGTGGTCAGATTCTGGCCCACCGCCACGCCATAGACCGGGGCGGGCCCGTCATAGTACACGATGCCCGTGCGGATATAGCCCTCCGTGTCCAGCCGGTAGCTGGAAAAGGCGGCGTCCACCGCCGCCACATTGGCGGCCAGATCGCTGCAGAAGCTGTAATACTGCGTCAGCGCCGCCGGATTGGCCTCCAGATAGGCGCTCAGCCGCTGCACATAGGTGCCGAACTGGGAGGCGGCCACATATTCCTCCCCCAGCCGTACCTCCAGCTGCTCCATATTCCGCGTCACCTGCTTTGCCGTCTTGATGATCATGGCCCGCAGGTTCTGGAACTGCTCGTTGTTCTCCGACGCGGCATCGGCGGCGGAGGCGCTGGCGGCGGCTCCGGCCCGCTTCCACTGTCCGCCTCCGGCGGATGCGCCGCCGCTCTCCAGGGCGGCCAGGGCCATATTGAGCTGCTGGGCCATCTGAAAGAGATAGGAGTACTGCTGTGTCAACTGCTGCTGTACCGACCCGTTGGGATAGGGCGGCATGGGAAAATCGCTCACGGCAGATCACTTCCTCTCTCATACACGGCGCTGATGCTGTAAATGCGGCAGCCGCCGTGACCGGTGAGCCGCAGCCGGAGCTGGGGACAGCGCACCGGCCGCACCGCCAGCAGTCCTGCCCGCAGGCGGCGTCCGTCTCCCTGCAGGCTCCCGGCATAGTGCCAGGTGCGCCCCTCGTCATAGCTGACGTGGGCCTTCACCCACGCGCCGCTGTCCGGCGAGAGCCGCAGCTCCAAGCGCTGCAAAAACTTCTGCTCCGGCGTGTCCAGCCCCAGCTCGCCCGTCTCGGCGTACCAGTCAGGCGCCGCCTCGTCGCCGTCAGGCGCGCCCTGCAGCGCCGTGACGCCGTCCGCCGTCAGGCCGTACAGCACGCCGCCGGATACGGCGAACTGCTTCACCCGCAGTCCGTCCTGCCGGTGCCACAGGCCCCGCGCCGTGTCGTAGACGAAGAGGTGATCCCCGCCGCTTTGCCGGGCCGACAGCCAGTAGTGTCCCTCCGCCGCGCCGCCCACGGCGCTTTCATACCGCTCGTCGCCGAAGCAGGCGGATACCAGCCGGGGCATGCTGCCGTCAAAGGCGTACACGCCGCCGCTGCCGTGGAAATACAGCACGCCGTTCGCCACCGCCAGGGAGCGGCTGCTGCCCTGCTTCACGCCGGGGCACTGCAGCGACGTGATCTGGTGCGCGCCCGCGGCGCTGATGTACAGCCGCTCCATGCTGTGCTCCTTGAAGAACAGCACCGTCCCCAGATAGGCCGCCGCGCCGGTGAATACGCCGTCGCTGCCCCGGTCGGCGGCATAGCTGTCGGTGGACAGCCCTGCAAAGGTGTTCCAGTTGCGGAAGTCGCCCAGGGCGCTGCCGTACACGGCGTTGACGGCCTGCCCGTCCACGATGCCGTACTTGCAGCCCCACAGCCGGTTGCCGCACTCCACCACGAAGTCCATGTCCGGCACATAGCGCCGCACCGTCACGGCGGTGGTCTGCTCCCCCTCAATGGCGGCCACGGCGCCGATGACGATGGCGTCGTCACCGCATTGCAGCAGCGTCCAGGTGCCGTCCGCCGCCGCCCCGGTGCAGCCGGAGACCGTCACGCCGTCCCCGGCGGAAAAGCCCAGCCCGATGCCCGCGGCGCTGATTTTCATGGCCGCGTCGTCCACCGCCTGCCACATGACGCCGTCATAGCGCATCAGCGCCGCGCCGCTGCCGGTGTCCAGCCACAGATCGCCGCTCTCGGCGCCGGCCGGTGCCGCCGCCCCGGCGGTATAGTCCTCATATTCCGTGCCGTCGCTGCGGCACAGGGCAAAGGTGACGGTGCCGGTGGTCTGGCTGGTGTTTTCCAGACTGCCCTTGTCGCTGAGATCCTGGGTGTTGACGTACTTCTTATCGGGCCAGATCAGCAGATACGCCCCCATGGATACCAGCTGCTTTTCCCCGTCCGTCAGCGTCAGGTCGATGGCCGCCCCGTTGATGTACAGCGTGCCGCCGTCCACCCAGATCAGGCAGTCCTTGGCGCAAAGCCCGTTGGGCTTGTCCAGCGCCATCACGGTCTTGCGCTTGCCTCGCACCGACAGCGTGGGATAGCCGTCCCCCGTCAGGTTCTCCATCCGGGCGAAAGCCCCCAGTGGTGTCCTGGGCCGCGCGTCATAGCCCAGAAATTTGCTGACCGTCACGCGCTGCTGCGCCGGGGCCTTGCATTGTGATAGAAACATGCCGTTCCTCCTTCCTTACACGGGGGCGGGAGAGAATACTCTCCCGCCCCGCCGCGCTAGCATAATTTCAGGGCCCTGACGTTTTGTGTGGGCGCGGTGGTGCGGCATACATAGTCCCGATAGGTCAGCAGGCCGTTGTTCCAGTTGGCTGCCGCGCTGTTGTACCGGGCCATCTCGCCGTTGCAGTAGTGGATCTGCGCCTCCACATAGTGGCGGTACAGCTCGTCATAGGGCGCTTCCACCGCCAGCGCCGCATCCTCCTCCAGTGCCGCCAGCGGCCCTGTCACCCGGCAGATCTCCCGCAGCACGAAGCCCTCCGCCTGCGCCAGCCACCGCAGCTTCTCCGCCCTGGTGTACTGGTTGGGCACCAGCGCGTCCACCTGCTCCAGCACCTGCTTTGCTGTGATGTTCGCCATGGCTGCCGCCTCCTCAGTCGGCCATTCTGTCCACATAGCGGCGGGCCTCCTCCGCCATCATGCGGCTGTTCACCAGTACCTCCGCCACATAGTCGGGCACCTCCACCTGCACGCCCTTCATGATCTTGAAGCTCCGGCCGTTGACGGAGACGATGACGAAGTTCTCCTCCTGCTTGCGGCCTCTGGGGATGGTCACGCTGACCGTCTCCGCAGCCCTGTCCTGCTTCTTTGCCATATCACGTTCCTCCTTTTTGATAATGCGAGTATCCAAAAGCCTCGCAGAGTTCGCGGCGCGGACGCCGCGAAAAAATCAAATCATTTTTCTGACGACATGTGCGTCAGAAAAATTCTTCTCGGCCGCCAGTGTGTCCGAAGGACGCGCGCAGTCGGCCGCAAGCCTTTTGGCAATGAAATCGAAGATTTCATGCCAGCTCAGTTGGCCTTATCCTCGCCGGAATAGCTGCTGCCGCACTCCACGCGGACGATGTACTCGTCGTACAGGATGGCGGCGGCGTGGATGCCCTTCCAGCCCACGCTGGAGCGCTGATCCAAGGGATCGGCGGTGCCGGAGGAGCCGCGGGGCTTCACGATGACCTCGGTGCCCTCGCTGAGATCCACGACGCCGTAAGCGCCCTTGCCCACGAACAGGCAGCCGTACACAGCCAGACCATCCTTGCCGCCCTCGCCGGGATAGATGACGTCGTTGTCCGCCAGGGTGACGGCGCTGTCCAGCGTCAGCTGGCTGGCGGTGTTGGCCGTGACCTTCGCCCGCTTGCCGCCGCACAGCACATAGCGGCCCACCAGTGCCCCGGCGGCCACGGTGCCGCCGTCAAAGCTGACGGTAGTGGAGCCGTTGGCGGCGGCGCTGGCGGTCAGCGTGCGGCTGCTGCTGGCCAGATCGTCGCCGCGGAAGATCTTGGCCTCGGTGGTCTCCACGAAGCGCACACCGTGCAGCTCACCGATCTCGCCGGAGAACAGCTCTGTGGCGGCGGCGTACTGATGGGCGGCCACCCAGTCGGGGTCGTTGCGCAGGTCGAAGGCCACGCTGGGATGGATGATGCAGACGTACTTGCCGTCAAAGGTAGGCGCGTTCATCTTCTTCAGCTCCGTGGCGGCGCGGGCCACCAGCTCCGCGGTCATGACGCAGGTCTTGTCCAGCCCGTAGCGGTGCAGATTCTCCACCTTCTTGCCGTCGGTGTCCTTGCCGGGGGCGTAGATGACGTGGGTGCCCTGCTGGATCTCATTGCGGGTCACGGTGTCCAGGGTCAGACCCATGTTGGCGCCGTGACGGTCGGTGATCTCCAGCACCACGTCGTCGATAGCGGTCAGATCCAGCATGTCGGACACGGTGGTGTAGTCGCCGTACTGGCTCAGCTCCTTGGTGATGTAGCTGACGGTGATGCCGCTGCCGTCGGGGGTCACGCCCTCGGTCAGGGGCGTCAGCGCCTTGTCGAAGGAGCCGAACTTGCGCCATTCCACGGTCTTGCCGCCGCCCACAGGCAGGGGCTTGGTGGCGGCGAACTGGTTGTGCACCAGCGCGGGCTTGGCGTTCTCCAGCAGCTCCATGCCGTAATAGGTCTTCATCTCGGCGCTGAGACTCTGGGTGCCGGTGGTCTGTACATTGCTGTCCGCAAAGCGCTGCAGATCAAAGGTATGTGCAAATGCCATAGTGATTTCTCCTTTATAAAATTAGTATGTCGGATGTCCCATGCTCCCCGGCGTCGGGAGCGCGTTGCGCCCGAAAGAAGCTTGCTGTCCGCGGTAGCCCGCGACCCCGCCCGGGCACCCCGGGCATCTATGTCAAATCCACACCCGATGCTGCACCGGGTGTGACAACTCTCCCGTAGGGGCGACCCTCGCGGTCGCCCGCGTCCTCGACGTTCCGCACAGGGGGCATTTCGCCCTCCGGGGCGAGTTACTTTTGCCCTTGGCGGCAAAAGTAACCAAAAACGCCACTTAAACCTGCGGTTTAAGAATCCGCGCACGCTATGCTTTTCCCGCAATTTGCCACCATTTGCCACGCGTTCGCGGGACATGGTCGTTATCGTTACGGATGACGCATTGACTTTCTTCCTGCGCCGCTGCCGCTCATGCGCATCAACGGTGGGGAATGGATCGTTGTACGGCGGGCCGATGAGGGCATCGGCCCCTACGAAATGTCATCGTACCGCTCCGTAGGGCGGGGTGACCTCACCCCGCCGCACGGTGGTGCATCGGCTCCTGCGGAATCCTGCCGCGCCCCTGTCGTAGGGGCGGGGGTCTACCCCGCCTGCCGTATTGCCCGCCGGAGGCCGTTTTCGCCCCGGAGGGCGAAACACCCCTCAAAACCGGATCTTCTCCCCCCGCTGTACCCGTCTCCGGATCTCCGCCAGCTCACCGGGTGTCAGCGCCTTGGGATCGGCGCGGGTCACGGCGCTGCTGCCGCGGCCGCCGTTCTCCGCCACGCGCCGTCCGCCGCTGGCGACGGCACGGCTGCACTGCTCCGCCGCCCGCTTCGCGCCGTAGCGCATGGCCTGGGCCAGGATCTCCCGGCTGTGCACCACCTCATAGGCGGTGCGGCCATCCACCCCCGCCGCGATCAGGCGGCCAAAGGCCGGGTCGCGCATCTCCCTCTGCCAGTCAAAGCCGTCATACACCCGGCGGATGTCCTCCGCCTCGCGGGCCAGGCGCGCCACGCAGTCGTTCTCAAACCCCTGCCGCTCCTGGGCCTGACGGCGCAGTGCCTCGTTCTCCTGCCGCAGCGTCCGCAGCCGGCCGTCCAGGATCTTCTGCACCCGCTGCTGAAAGGGCTGCCTGCACCGGCCCCGGATCAGCTCCTCGAATTCCGCGGCGCAGTCCGCCTCCGGTGTGACCTGCTCCATTACCTGTTCCTCATCCATGGCGTTCCCTCCCTGTCCGAAGGTCTTTCACCTTCACATAGTCTCCATAGTGCCGCGCCAGCCGGAGAAACCCCTCTCGGGCCACCGCCAGCAGCTCACTGTCCTCCGCCGCGATGATGGAGCAGAATCCGTCGCCGAAATAGCTCAGTACCAGCTTGTCCTGCCGCTCCAGCGCGTCGGCGGTGGCCTCCATCAGGATGCTGACGGCGGCGCAGAGGATGTCCTGCCCCTTGGGGGCGTAGCCGCTGTGGCCTCTGGCCCACATGGCGTTGTCCTTCAGCGTGATCTGGATCATCGGGGCCGCACCACCTCTCGTGACTGCTGGCGGCTGCGCTCCATGGCGCCCCGTGCCGCCGCATCGCGGGATGTGCCGGGTGCGGCGCTGCCGCCGTCCGCCTGCTCCGCCGCCAGGCGCTTCGCCAGATGGGTGCCCTTGGCCTCGTCCACCACCTGGGCCAACTGCAAAAGCTGCTGCCGCATCGCGGCCATCTCCGCCGCCTGGGTCCTGCCGCCGGAGATGATCCGCGCCAGCTGATCCTTGTTCTTGAAGTCCATCAGCTCCAGGCACCGCAGCGCCTGATCCGCCAGATCCTCCCGGAAGAAGCCCATCTGAAACAGCTGCAGCGCCAGTTGATTGGCCTCCGCCGTGCGATAGGGACTCTCCCGCTCCGCGCCGATCTCCAGGTCGAACTCCGGCACCCGATAGGACACGTTCACCCCGTCGTCCATCACGCGGGGCTGCAATCCGCTGCGGTCATAGCTGACGAACTCCTCCGTGCCCATGGCGCCCAGCAGCCGGAACTGCCGGGGCATCTCATAGAACTGGCGGATCAGCTCGATGCACAGCGTCACCACGTCGGCAAAGGCCTCGTAGCCGTCGTCGATCATGTTGCGGCTCAGCTTGCCGCTGCTCTCCTGCAGCGCGGCGATGGCGGTGCCCGCCGTCACGCCCGCGGCGGTGCCGCCGTTGGCCACGTCCCGGTTGCCTGCCGTCTCCTTCATCTCCGCGATCTTGTTGTTCAGGATCGCCACATATACGCTGTCCAGGCTGCCCGCCCGGATAGGCGCGATGGAGTCGCTGCCCAGATTGCCGTTGGTGTGGACAAAGGGCCGCGTCCAGTCGGCGTATTCGTTCTCGTTCACCGCCCCGTCGGAGCGGATGAAGAACCGGGGCGTGGCGTTGGCCAGCGTGTTCTTCAGGATGGCCTGATTCATCAGGTCGATCTGCTTCTGGGGGCTCTTGCACAGATCGATGTACCCGTACCCGCAGGGGGTGCCCTCCTCGGGAAACAGCACGTCGAACACGAAGGGGTACTTCCCGTGGTCGTACCAGCCCCGCTGCGCCATGCTGGGGCCGCAGGGTGCCTGCCCCATCACGGGACGGCCCTCCTCGTCGGTGCCCAGAAACCGTGTCTCGGTGGGCTGCACCGTGTCGTTCTCCGTGGCGTACAGCACCGTTTCCCCCACATACTTGCAGTACTGCAATACCCTCCGGCCCTCCACAGCCGTGTGATAGTACCAGTCCACCACCAGCGACTTCCCGGTGGTGTCCACCGTGTCGTCATAGAGATAGCGGCTCAGGGTGAAGCCGCCCCGTCCCAGCTTTCCCTCCAGCTGGGGATAGTCCGCCAGCAGTCTCTCGTTGTCCACCAGCTCCGTGGAGAAGAAGTGGGCGCTGTCCTGGATGTCCGTCACCCCCGGCTCCCAGAACAGGTTCAGCAGATCCATCCGCTTCACGCTGATGTCCCCCAGTCCGCCCAGCTTCGTGCCGTCCCAGAACACGCCGTACACGGCGCAGCCGGACTTCAGCTTGTACCACCACGCGGAGGAATACGTCCGCTTGAACTGATTCTTCTTCAGCACCACCGGCAGGATGCGGCTCAGCCGCTGCGCCTCCAGCCGGTCGTCCGGCTCACGGGGCAGCACGGTGGGGGCGGGATAGCAGTCCATGGCGTCGGCGTGCTTGGAGAGAATGCAGTTCACCAGCCACCCGCTGGCGGGCTGGGGATCGCCGCTGTTGCCGCCCTGGCCCTCCTTCTCCATCTGCTCCCAGTGCCGCAGCTTCCAGAACTGCTCGTTGTCGATGATCCGCTGCTCCAGACGGGCCTTGCCCTCCTTGTACTTCTTCAGGATGCCGTTGGCCCGCCGCAGCTCCTCGGGGCCGATCCTGGGCCGTGCCAGAATGTCGGCGGCGGACTGTGCCGTGTCGTTGTGTTCCATAAGTACCTCCTTGTGATGTAGGATGGATGTGAAGAAGGCCTCCACACCCCTGCCCCCGCCCCATGGCCGCCGTTGCCGCCCAGGGGGCAACACCCGGTAAAAAAGTGGTAAATTTTTTGTAACATCCCCGGAAACGGCGGAAAATGGCACCGCCCCGGCCCCTTTCCAGCCTTGACGGTTGCCCTGTGCCGTTGTATAATAAACTGATTTATTATCTGTATGGAGGACTTGGGGATATGTGGATCGCGGACGGCTGGCAGGATTATGAATTGCTCTCCTGCGGCGGCGGAGAAAAACTGGAACGTTGGGGTCGTCAGATCCTGGTGCGGCCTGACCCCCAGGCCATCTGGGAGGCGGACAAGCGCTCAAAGCTGTGGCGGCAGGCCAACGCCCGTTACAGCCGCAGCTCTACCGGCGGCGGCCATTGGGAGAAGAACGACCTGCCCCAGAGCTGGCCCATCCGCTATAAGGAGCTGACCTTCCAGGTCAAACCCATGAACTTCAAGCATACGGGCCTGTTCCCGGAGCAGGCGGCCAACTGGGATTTCGCTATGGACGCCATCCGTCATGCGGGCCGTCCCATCCGGGTGCTGAATCTGTTCGCCTATACCGGCGGTGCCACCGTGGCCTGCGCCAAGGCGGGTGCCAGCGTCTGCCATGTGGACGCGGCCAAGGGCATGGTCTCCTGGGCCAAAGAGAACGCGAAGCTCTCCGGCCTGGCCGACGCGCCCATCCGCTGGATCGTGGACGACTGCGCCAAGTTTGTCGAGCGTGAAATTCGTAGAGGCAAGACCTACGACGCCATCATCATGGATCCCCCCAGCTATGGCCGCGGCCCCTCCGGCGAGGTCTGGAAGCTGGAGGATAACCTGTACCCCTTCGTGAAGCTGTGCATGCAGGTGCTGTCGGACAAGCCCCTGTTCGTCATCATCAACAGCTATACCACCGGCCTTGCGCCCTCTGTGCTGGGCTATATCCTGCACCTGTTGGCCTGCCAGCGCTTCGGCGGCAAGGTCATGTGGGACGAGTTGGGCCTGCCCTGTACCGAGTCCGGCATGGCGCTGCCCTGCGGCGCAACGGGCCGCTGGGTCAGCGAATAACGCGATTACTTTCATAAGGAAACGATAGCTATTATGTCAATGATGCTGCAAACAGAACACCTCTCCTTCACCTACCCGGCGGAGGAGGGGGTGAGCACCTCCACCACAGCGCTGGAGGATGTGTCGCTGTCCATTGAAAAGGGCAGCTTTGTGGTGGTGCTGGGCCATAACGGCTCCGGCAAATCCACCCTGGCCAAGCATATGAACGCCGTGCTGCTGCCCTCTGGCGGCGCGGTGTATGTAGAGGGCATGGACACCAAGGATGAGGCCCTGCTGCTGGAGATCCGCCGCCGTGTGGGCATGGTGTTCCAGAACCCGGATAACCAGATCGTCGCCAACGTGGTGGAGGAGGACGTGGCCTTCGCCCCGGAGAATCTGGGCGTCCCCAGTGAGGAAATTCGCCGGCGGGTGGACGACGCCCTGGCGGCGGTGGGCATGTCGGAATTCACCCGCCACGCGCCCCATCTCCTCTCCGGCGGACAGAAGCAGCGGGTGGCCATCGCCGGCGTCATCGCCATGGCCCCGGAGTGCATCGTCCTGGACGAGGCCACCGCCATGCTGGACCCGGCGGGACGGCGCGAGGTGCTGTCCGCCATCCGCGCGTTGAATCGGGAGCGGAACATCACCGTGGTGCTCATCACCCACCATATGGACGAGGCCATGGACGCCGACCGTCTCATCGTCATGAACGACGGCAAGCTGGTGATGAACGGCACCCCGGCAGAGGTATTTACCCAGGTGGATGCCCTCCGTGCCATGGGCCTTGCCGCCCCGGATACGGTGGAGCTGCTGTACGGCCTGCGCCAGAGCGGCATGGACGTCCCCCTGGACGCCCTGACCGTAGACGCCTGCGCCGATGCCATCTGCAAAGCCCTGCAATAACCGCGGCACCTTCCTGAAACCACCCGTAGGGCGGGGTGACCACACCCCGCCGCCTGCCGGAAGTGCCATCGCATATCGTGCGGGCCGTCGAGGACGCCGGCCCCTACACCTGATCACCGATACCCCATCCGTAGGGCGGCATGACCACATGCCGCCGCCCGATCCTGAACGATTTCCTTTGTTGAAAATCACCGGATTTTCAACAATTACTGATGAAACGAGGAACCCAACATTGGAACCCATCATTCGTGTCGATCACCTGACACACACCTATAGTGCCGGAACCCCATTCCAGCGCAGCGCCGTCAAGGACATGTCCCTGGATATCCTGCCGGGCGAGTTCCTGGGCGTCATCGGCCATACCGGCAGCGGCAAATCCACCTTGATCCAGCACCTCAACGGCCTGCTGAAGCCCACCGAGGGGCATATCTACCTGAACGGACAGAACATCTGGGCCGACCCCAAGAAGATCCGCCAGGTGCGTTTCCATGTGGGGCTGGTGTTCCAGTATCCCGAGTACCAGCTCTTCGAGGAGACGGTCTATAAGGACGTGGCCTTCGGCCCGAAAAACATGGGCCTGGACGAGGCGGAGATCGACCGCCGGGTGCGCCAGTCGGTGCAGGCCGTGGGCCTGAACGAGGACGTGCTGGAAAAGTCCCCCTTCGCCCTGTCCGGCGGCCAGAAGCGCCGCGTGGCCATCGCCGGCGTCATGGCCATGGAGCCGGAGGTGCTGATCCTGGACGAGCCCACCGCGGGCCTTGACCCCCGTGGCTGCGAGGATATCCTCGCCCTTCTGCGCAGCTACCACACCCAGCGCCGCAGCACCGTGGTGCTGGTCAGCCACAGCATGGAGGAGATCGCCCGCAACGCCCAGCGCATCATCGTGCTGGATAAGGGCGGCGTCTGCATGCAGGGCAGCCCGGCGGAGGTGTTCACCCGCGCCCGTGAGCTGGAGTCCATCGGCCTTGACGTGCCCCAGGTCACCAAGATCGCCCACGCCCTCCATGAAAAGGGCGTGGCCATCGACCCGGCGGTCTATACGATGGAGGCGCTGCGTGCGCAGCTCCTCGCCCTGAAAGGGGGCAGCAGCCTATGCTGAAGGACATCACCCTGGGCCAGTATTTCCCCGGCAATACCCTGATCCACCGGCTGGATCCCCGCACCAAGCTGCTGTGCGTGATCCTGTATATCGTGGCCCTGTTCAACGCCAAAAGCGTCCTGACCTACGCCATTGTGGCGGTGGTGCTGATCACCTGCATCCTGATTTCCAAGGTACACTATAAGGCCCTGACCCGCGGTCTGAAGCCGGTCTATATCATCGTGGCCTTCACCGCCATCATGAACCTGTTCTTCTCCGGCGGCACGCCGGTGGCGGATGTGTGGCTCCTGCGCCACATCACCTACGAGGGCATCCGCTCCGCCATCGCCATGGTGCTGCGGATCATCATGCTGATCATGGGCACCTTCCTTCTGACCTATACCACCAGCCCCATCAGCCTGACCGACGCCCTGGAGCATCTGCTGTCTCCGCTGAAGAAGCTGAAAATGCCCATTCACGAGCTGTCCATGATGATGTCCATTGCCCTGCGCTTCATCCCCACCCTGATCGAGGAGACGGACAAGATCATGTCCGCCCAGAAGGCCCGGGGCGCGGACTTCGAGTCCGGCAATATCTTCCAGCGGGCCAAGGCCCTGGTGCCCATTCTGGTGCCCCTGTTCATCAGCGCCTTCCGCCGTGCCGACGAGCTGGCCACGGCCATGGAGTGCCGCTGCTACCACGGCGGCGAGGGCCGCACCGCCCTCCACGTCCTGCGCTATAAGGCCGCCGACTACCTGGCCCTGACGGTATTCCTGGTCTTCACCGTGGGCATCATCGTATTGAAGCACCTGGGCCTGTAATTTCGTAGGGGCGACCCTTGCG